>Ga0302325_10003461_pt1 | contig 37250 bp, 30 predicted proteins | sample Palsa_T0_2_FD_201948 | JGI IMG/M metagenome (GOLD analysis project Ga0302325, IMG submission 201948) | Peat permafrost microbial communities from Stordalen Mire near Abisko, Sweden - Palsa_T0_2 | ecosystem: Environmental > Terrestrial > Soil > Palsa > Peat permafrost | place: Sweden: Abisko...
GATCGTAGCTGGATGGATACCGCTACCGGGATTCGAACCCGGGTTTCCGCCGTGAGAGGGCGGCGTCCTAGTCCCCTAGACGATAGCGGCGTGCGGCGGGGCGCCTGAGGCTAGCAAAGGCCCGAGGCCCCACTCACGCCGGAGCGTTGCTATCGTCGCCGCCTGCCCGCGGATGTGGCGGAATTGGTAGACGCGCACGGTTCAGGTCCGTGTGGAGGTAACTCTGTGGAGGTTCGAGTCCTCTCATCCGCACTGCCCTATGCGCGCATTGCGACACAGGTCGATGCGCCGGGAGGCGGCTACATGGACCTTGGCGCCGCCTCCTATGCACCGGCGATCCCCGACAGGGCCTCGCAGGACCCGCCCAGGGGCCCGCCAGGGCTACGCGGCCTTCATGGCCTTGCCGATCCCCGCGCGCATCTCGTCGCCGTTCATCACCGGCTCAAACGTGATCTTGGCGTCGAGCCCTTGGAAGAACGGCTCAGCCGCCGACGGGATGTCGCTTGAGTCCGCCATCTCGAAGAAGATCAGGCCGGTGCGCAGCCCGTCTCTCGACGTGAAGTACGCCGCCTCAGCCCTCAACGCCTGAAGCGCGTTCCCGACGATCTGCGGCAGGCTGCCGTCCTTGATTGCGGCGTTCCCGGCCTCGGTCGGAATCTGCACCGTCATCATCATGCGCATCGCATCTCCTCTCGATTCGTCGAGCGCGCAGGCCCGAACCTATCCACGTGGATGTGGAGCACCGCTGCGACGGCCACGCCGACCCTACACCGCGCCGCGTAGAGCCGACGCTCGAATGGACCGAACAACGGGGCCGGACAGAGACTCCTCGTCTCAGCGGCCGGCCATTGAGAGTGCTGCGTCGTCGGTGTGGATTAGCGTGAACGCTGCGATCCCTGCGAATGCCGCGATCGCAGCGGCGGCAAGGTATGCATCGTGGAACGCACCTAGGCGCGGACCAGCGACGCTAGCGACAACGGCTGAGAGGATCGCAACACAGGTGGCGGCCGCGGCTTGCCGGCCGGTGTTGTAGATCGCCGAGCCGTGGCCGGTGTCAGTGTGCGAAATCGTTGTAAACATCGAGGATTGGACCGAGAGGAAAACGGGACTCATTGCTGCGCCAGTGAGGAACATCAGGCAGCGGACGAGCCACAGGCTGGTCCCGACCTCTACTAGTTGGAACACCAGAAGCAAGCCGCAGAGCGCCGCTGCACCACCACATGCCATCCTCCGGGGCCCCAGCCTCGGGTACAGTCGACCGACCGATTGTGACGCGACGAGCACGCCGATCGCCTCGAGAAACGTTGTTGTCCCTGACGAGATCGGCGAACGATGCTGGGCATCCTGCAGAAAGCTCGGTGTCAAATAAAGAGTGCCCACGAACGCGCCGTAGCTGAGACAGCTGACGATGTTTGTGGCACGAAATAAGCGGTCGTGCAGCAGACGCATGTTGAGTATCGGGTCTGGCAGACGTGATTCGAAACGCGCAAACAGCGCTAGCGCCACCGCCCCCAGTGTTGCGCTCGCGAGGATCGTGGTCGAGCCCCAACCGCGTACTGGACCCTCGCTGAGCGCATAAAGCACAAGGCTCAGGCCACCGCCGCCCAGCATGAAGCCGACCATGTCGAAGCGGCCACGCGGGTTCGCGCGGTGCTCGCGCAGGTTCATCGCGCAGAACACGAACACAATGATGCCGACCGGTACGTTGACGAAGAAGACCCAACGCCACGAAAGGTCCTGCGTAAGGAAGCCACCGAGCATCGGGGCGCTGGCCGGTCCCAAAGTGATGGGCAAGACCACCAGCCGCGTGATCCGTGCGCGCCGCGCGGGCGGGAAGGCGCGAAAAAGCATTGCAGTGCCAGTCGGCGTGAGCATGCCGCCACCAATACCCTGCAGGACACGCGCGACGATCAGCTCGCCGAGGCTTTGCGAACCGCCGCATAATGCGGATGCAAGCGTAAAGATGGCCAAGGCGGTCAGAAAGGTGCGCTTGGTACCGAAGCGATCACCGATCCAGCCAGATGCCGGGATCACGACCGCGAGGCTCAACACGTAGCCCACGACGGTCCATTGCACCATCGAGATCGAGGCGTGGAACGTTCGCCCGAGCGTCGGCAACGCCACGTTTACGATCTGAAGATCGACACCCGCCATCGCGATGGCCGTGGCGTAGGCGACCGCCGCGACGGTCGTCTGCGATACACCGCGGTCGGGGCTCAAGACTCCCAGTCGACCGCCCAGCCGAGCACAGGCTCGCAGCGACTGTCGGCTCCTGAGAGCGGGGCTAAAGACCGCACAAAGCGCTACTCTCGGCCGACGGCTTCTAAGGCTCTTGCAGCCGTCAAGTTCGTGCCACTGTCCGACTCACGGCCTGGGTGGGCCTGTGGGCCTCGCCCGTCTCGACGTCGAAGAAGTGGAGCCCGTCGACGTGTACTGCGAGGTCGACCTCGCCGCCAGCGGCGACGCCCGCGCGGCTGTCGATCTGTGCCGTGAACTCCGCCCGCTCCTCGTCCGCGAATAGCGTCTGCTCGTCCCGGTCGGTGTCGGCCGCGGCGTGGACTGCCTCTGCGCTTACGCGCGGCGCATCGACGTGGAAGAAAACAAGCGTCTCGGCGCCGAGCTCCTGGGTGATCTCGGGCCGGACGCGGACCCGCGGCAGGGCCGGATCGGCGGTCGAGGTGTGCTCGAAGTCGGTCGGGCGGATTCCCAGGAGGACACGGCCGCGTGGGAGGTCGTGGCCGGCAGGCGGCACGAGCTCGAAGCCGGCGAAGCGAATCCGCCCATCGTCGATCTGGGCCTCGACGAGGTTCATCGCCGGCGAGCCAATGAAGGCGGCGACGAAAAGATTCGCGGGCGCATTGAAGAGGTTCTGCGGCGTGTCGATCTGCTGGACGCGTCCGTCGCGGAGGACAACGACGCGCTGTCCTAAGGTCATTGCTTCGACCTGGTCGTGCGTCACGAAGACGGTCGTCACGCCGAGCTGCTCATGAAGCCGGCCGAGCGCGGCACGCATGAAGACGCGGAGCTTCGCGTCGAGGTTCGAAAGCGGCTCGTCCATCAGGAACGCGGCCGGCTCGCGCACCATCGCGCGGCCAATCGCGACACGCTGGCGTTGGCCCCCGGACAGCGCCGCGGGTTTGCGCTCCAGGAGCTGGTCGAGGCCGAGCGTCTGCGCCGCTTCGAGGACGCGGCGGCGGCGCTCCTCTTTGGCGACCTTGCGTAGGCGCAGGCCAAAGTCGAGGTTCTCCCGGACCGTCATGTGTGGGTAGAGCGCGTAGTTCTGGAAGACCATCGCGATGTCGCGTTCCTGCGGTCGCGTGTTTGTCACGTCGTCGCCGCCGACGAAGATCGATCCCTCGGTCGCCTCCTCGAGACCCGCGATCAGCCGCAGCAGCGTCGTCTTGCCGCAGCCGGACGGCCCGACGAAAACCATGAACTCGCCTTCCTCGATCTCGAGGTCGACGTGATCGACAGCGAGCACGCCGCCGTCGTAGACCTTCGTGATCCCTTGCAGGGAGATCCCGCCTCTGCTCACCACTTGACGACCTCCAACTTGTCGAAGATCTTCATGTCTCGTTGACCTCGCCGCGAGCCCGCCGGTCTGCCCTGCGGATCCCTGGATCGGCGGTGAGCCTGACGAGGCCCAGTAACGCCAGCGGCAGGCCGATCAGCGCGAGCGCCGGATCGGCGAGAAGCAGCACCGCAGCCGCGACGAACTCCGCTACCAGCAACGGGCTCGCCCAGAGCAGGTTGCGCACCGCGAGCGAGACTGACAGGTACCAGAGATCGGTCGGCGCCAAATCCGGCCGCCGTGCCCCGAGCACCAGGACGTAGCCCAAGCTGGCAAGTGAAAGCAGTAGGGCATCCACGCCGAGCCCCAGGCACACCCAATTGACTGGAGTGCCGCCGCGAGAAAAGAAGTGCACCTCTTCCAATGCGACTGCTACCGCCGCGCAGGGGATACCGGCAGATAGCGTCGTGTGGAGCAACGGTCGGGATCGCAGCACGGCGACTAACTCCCGCACCACGCGGTCCTCTCCGTCGGTGCGCCAACGATCGAGCGCCACGATCGCCGCCTGGAACGCCGCCGGCGCGGTAACGATCGGCAGGCAGGCAACGACCAACGCAAGGTTGAGCGCGAGGCAATTGAAGATCGCGCTCAGCACGGCCATCACTTGCAGCCTGGCGGCGCCCGGTGCTTTCGGCGCCTTTCGTGACGGTCTCGTTGCCGTCACCGGCGCGCCCGCATTCGCATACGGAAAGAGACTCATCAGCCCTTATCCCCTGTGCCTTGGATGGCGATCCCCGCGATGAAAGTCCGCTGGGCGAAGAAGAACAGGACGACGATCGGCAAGGTCGCCGCACACGCAGCCGCCATCACCCACGGCCAGTTGGTGGTGTAGGTCCCGAGGATCAAAGTCAGCCCAAGCGAAACCGGATACCACACCTGGTTGTCGATGTAGATGAGCGGGCCGAGGTAGTCGTTCCAGCAGTAGACGAATTGGAAAAGAATCACCGTCGCGAGCGCCGGTTTCGACATCGGCAGAATCACGCGGGTGAAAATCGTGAACTCATTCGCACCATCCACCCTCGCCGCGTCAGAGACCGACTGCGGGAGGGTCATGAAGAACTGACGGAGCAGGAAGGTGCTGAAGATCGAACTGCCAAGGAAGGTCGGGACGATGAGCGGCAGATACCAGCCCACCATGTCGAAGCGTTTGTACATCACGAAGAGAGGGATGAGAGTCGCGAAGAACGGGATCAGCAGCGTGCTCACCATCACCTTGAACAGGAAGTCCCGACCTCTCCAGCGAATGCGGGAGAAGCCGTAGGCAACAAGGCTGCTCGAGATGCACACCCCGACGATGGTGGTAGCGGCGTACATGAGCGTGTTCAGTACGAAGCGAGGGAACGTGACCGCCGAGATGAAATCCGGGTAGTTGCTCCAAACGAAGGGGTGCGGTATCCAGACGGGCGGAACGGCTAGCGCTTGGTGGTTGGTCTTCAGCGACGTCAATGCCATCCACAGCAGCGGAAAGCCGAGGACGACGCTGACGAGGATGAGCACGGCGTGCTTTCCCGCGCTCGCGCCGAGCTTGTGACGAGTCCTGCGGTTGATTGCCACGCTCATCCTTCACTCGCGTAGTAGATCATCCTTCACTCGCGTAGTAGACCCACCGCGACGAGGACCGGAACAGCAAAACCATGACGATCGCACTGATCACGAACAAGAAGAAGGCCATGGCCGAGGAGTAGCCAAGCTTGAGGAACTGAAAGGCCTGCTCGTAGAGGTACTGCACGTAGAACCACGTCGAGGTGCCGGGGCCGCCGATGTCCCCGCCCTCGATCACCTGCGCTTGCGTGAAGTAGGAGAAGCAGGCCACGAGCTGGAGGATCACGTTGAAGAGGATCACCGGACTAAGCATCGGGATCGTGATGTGGCGGAAGCGATGCCAGGCACCTGCCCCGTCGAGGGCGGCGACCTCGTACAGCTGCGCCGGAATGCTTTGGAGGCCCGCGAGGTAGATGACCATCGGCTGGCCAACGCCCCAGAGGCCGAGCAGGATCAAGGATGGTTTAGACCAGGCGATGGAGAAGAACCAGCCAGGTCCTTGTATATGTACGTCGTTCAGCAGGTCGTTGACGATCCCGGTCGCCGGGTTGAAAATCCAGACGAAGATCAAGCAGGACGCGACGAGCGGCACGATCGAGGGGATGTAAAAGATCGTGCGGTAGATCCCCCTCCCCCTCACGTTCTGGTTGAGCAGGAGCGCTAGGCCGAGTGCAGCCGCGGTCGAGAGCGGCAACTCGAACACCGTGTAGAAAAGGGTGTTGAAAAGCGACGTACCAAAGAGCGGATCGTGGAACAAAGCCGTGTAGTTGGCAAACCCAACCCACTTCGGCGACTGGACGCCGTTGAAGTTGGTGAAGCTGTAGTAGATGGTGGCGAAGAACGGGTAGGCAAAGAAGGCCAGGAACCCGATCAGCCACGGGCTCACGAAGAGCAGGCCGTTCCTTGTACGCCGCTGGATGCGAGGGCGATTCGGCCCTTTGCGCATTTTCGCCGTCTGCGGCGCCGCTTTCGTAGTTACAGGTATCGACACGCGGAAAACTCTCCCTTGCACATCGCAGAGGGGGCAGGGCTCCTGGCCCCGCCCCCTCCGCGAACAGCAACGAGGGGATCGCCTAACTTACCGCTTAGCTGTTCCCCTGCTGGTCGATGTACTGGAGTGCCGCCAGGGGCGTCTGTAGCCCTTGCAGCACGTTGGCCGTCGCCGTGTTCTCCGCGGTGAACAGCTGCGACTGGTTCGGCGTCAACTCCGGGGCTACCGTGCCCTTATCCGTCATTTGCGGAATGAACCCCTTGAGCCACGGGTTAGACGAGATCCACGCCTTGTAGACCGGCTGCTTCGTGACGGACGGTCCGCCGGGGATCCATCCACCCGCCGTATCGATCTTCGCGGCGAACGCTGCGTTCTTGTAACCCGACAGCCAGGCGATGAACTCGGCTGCCTGCGCCGGATGCTTGGAACCCTTCGGGATGATGACGAAGTTGCCCTGGCCGATCGTGCTGGGGATCCCCGGGAAGGGCTCGACTCCGAAGTTGCCCTCGAGTGACGTGTCGGTGGCCGGGACCTCTTGTTGTCCCTCCCACGGACCCGACAGTACGAAGCCAGCCTTGCCATTCGAGAAGATGTCCCCGGCGCCACCGGCGACCTGGCCCTCGGCCGTCTGGAGAGCCTGCACCTGCGAGTACGAATAGTTGGCGTAACTATTGATGAAGTCCATCTCCTTGATCCCGCCCGGGCAAGCCGAGGCGTTCGCATAGTCGTACTTGCCGTTCTTGATGCAGTTGGTGTCGCCGAAGAACGTCGTATAGAACTGGAAACCGTTCTCGTTCACGTCCGGATAGAAGCCGATCTGTGAGACCTGGCCGTTACTGGTGATCCACATCTTGGCCTGGTCGGCGTAGAGCTCCGCCAAGGTCGTCGGCGGGGATGTGATGCCGTACTGCGCAAGCAGCGTCTTGTTGTAGTAGAGCGCCCACGAGTTAAGGCTCATAGGTGCGGCGTACAACTGCCCCTTGTAGCTGCCGCCCTGGACCGCAACCGGATACAGATACTTCTTAAAGCCGGCGAGCGGGCCCGTGAGATACTTGTTAAAGCTGTCCAGATCGCCATCAGCGGCGAACGAGCCGATCTCGGGCCACCACTCGGTGAACGCGTCGGGTGGATCTCCCGCAGCGATCGACGACAGCAGCTTTGCCGTGCTCGTCGTGGCCACGCTCGGGATGTTGGTCTCGGTGACCTGGATGCCGGGATGCGTCTTGTTGAACTGCTTTACCAGCTCGTCGACCGGGCCCAACGACGCTCCGGACCACATCGTCCACCACGTGAGGTGGACGACGCTCGCCTTGTGAGCCGTGGCGGCCGTCGTCTGGGTCGCAGCGGTCGCCGCGAGCCCGCCCACCAGCGCCAGCGCGACCGCTCCGATGGTAAGTCTTGACCTCAGGCCTCTCCTTGCGGAGCCTGATGCCCGCCTAACAATACTCATAATACCTCTCTCTCTCCCTGTACGGTGTGAATATATACCCTTGTGTACAGTGTAAATGTGTACTGCCTGTCGCTTATCTTGCGTCAGTCTCGATTTGTCGGTAGTTAGTAGCCGGAGTAGTCATTAGTCGGAAGTGTTTAGGCGCGTCGTGTCTGCCCGATCGATAGTCGGGCCGGCGTTTGGCGACGATTTGGCATGTGCGCCGGGCGGGCCTTCCGGAGGAGGTCCGGCGCTCTCGCGGATGATCAGCTGAGCCTGCGGAGGCTCCAACCCGGGGATCGTCCTGTTCGAGTTCGAGAGCTCGAGCAGCTTGGCGAAGCAGACTTTGCCGAGCGCCTTGAAGTCCTGGCGCACCGTCGTGAGGGGCGGCGAGAAGAATCGCGCGTAGGGAATGTCGTCGAAGCCGATGATGCTGACATCTGCGGGCACGCCCCGGCCCGCTTCGCGCATCGCTCCCATGGCGCCCAGTGCGATGTCGTCATTCCCGCACAAGACCGCGGTGACGCTCGGATCCTTGGCGAGCTGCAAACCCGCTTCGTAGCCCCAGTCCGAGGTCCAACCGCCAAGCACCGCTTTAGGGGCCTTTATGCCGGCCTCCTTGAGCGCCGCGAGCCAGCCCTCCAGGCGCGGCGGCGGTGCGCTGAACCAGCTCGGTATCGCAAGGTGATGCACGGTCTTGTGACCGAGCGCGAGGAGGTACTCGGTCGCCTCCTTCGCGGCCGCGAACTCGTCGATCCAGGCCGACGGTCGGATCGGGACCGTGCCGGCGGCCGGTGCCTGGATCATCGCCACCGTGGGTACCTCCGGCGGCACACACTCGAGGGCCAGCGCGCCCGCCGTGTCGAAGGCGATCACGATCAGCGCGCCTGCGGGCTCGATGGCGGCCTCGACTGCGTCGCGCATGTCTGCCGGGCTGAGCGCGTCGACCGCGCGGAATCCCATCCCGAATCCCACCTCGCGCGTCGCCTCCTCGACCCCCTCCAAGGCTGCGGCGAAGCCGTACCGGCTCGTGTTGGAGGCCAAGACGGTGACCGACTGGACCGGCCCACCAGCGAGCGCACGCGCCGCCCGGTTAGGTCGGAAGCCAAGCTGGGCGATTGTTGCGAGCACGGCCTCGCGGGTGGGGCCGCTCACGTTGGGGCTCTCGTTGATCACGCGCGAGACCGTCTGGTGCGAGACGCCAGCAGCGCGGGCGACGTCCCGTATGCTGGCCGCAGGTGACCGGTCACAATTGTTGCCCCTCATTCGTCCCTGACCGCCCATGCGGGCTATAGTGACCGCTAACATTCTGGCTGTCAAGGGGCTACCGATCAGCCAGTTCGGCTGCGGAGAGGAGGGAAGCGATAGTTTCGGCGAGAACGCTGGGCGGGTCCGTGGTGTGCTGGTCTGACGCCGCACTGGATCTGCAGGTCGACGTGGACGACGGCGGCGTGGCGCGTCTCTCCTTTCTCGCGCCCTCCGCTGCTGGCCAGCGACGCGGAGCGAAGGCCCCGGCGGAGCCACCGGCCGCAGACGCGGCGCGCCCCAGTGTGCCCGGCCTGCCGTTGTTCGATGTGCTGGTCGCCGGGAGCGGTCGGCAGTGGGCTGGTCGGCGCTACTCGGAGTCGGTGGTGGGCAACAGGATGCGCTACGTCAGCCACGATCTGCAGGAGGAGGGACCGTGGAGCCTGTTGCAGATCGCTTTACAAGACCCGGTTACGGGACTTGCGGCGATCGTCAGCTACCGCCGCCTCACTGACGTCGGCGTGCTGCGCAGCTCGGTGACTTTGCAGAACGCCGGAGACTCCCCGGTCACGATCGAGTCCGTGTCTTCGTTCCTCGGGAGCGGCCTCGCAGGACCAGGAGGGGATCTCCGGGACGTCGACATACTCTGGGCTGAGAACGACTGGCAGGCCGAGGCGCGCTGGCAGGTGCGGGGCTTTCGCGAAGCGCTCCCCGAGCTGAGCAGCCACGCTCAAGACGGGAGGTCACGGGGACTCCTTGCCCTCACCAGCACCGGTACCTGGTGCTCCGGCACCTACCTACCAATGGGTGCCGCCGTCAACCGCCAGACCGGGCACACCCTGCTGTGGCAAATCGAGCACAACGGAGCCTGGCACTGGCAGGTAGGCGAGCATTTCGGCGCGCCGCCGACAACCTCGTATGTGTCATTGCTCGGCCCCACAGACATCGAGCACCATTGGCGGATGACCCTGTCGCCGGGCGAATCCTTCGAGACCGTTCCTGTCGCGCTGGCGATCAGCAACGACGGCCTCGAGGATGCTGCGGGAAAGCTGACGCAATATCGCCGCGTCATGCGCCGCCGGCACGACGACCACCGCCGCCTTCCCGTCATCTTCAACGACTACATGAACACGTTGAATGCGGATCCCACGACCGAGCGGCTAGTCCCGCTCATTCGAGCGGCCGCTCGCGCCGGCGCGGAGTACTTCTGCATCGACGCTGGCTGGTACGCGGAGCCGGGTGAGGCGTGGTGGGACGCAGTCGGCGAGTGGGTGCCGTCGAAGGCGCGGTTCCCCGACGGCTTTCCTCAGGTGATTGACCGGATCAGGGCCGAGGGCATGGTGCCCGGCATATGGATCGAGCCGGAGGTCGTCGGCGTCCGAAGCCCGGTCGCCGAGTTGCTGCCGAGCGAGGCGTTCTTCACGAGGAACGGCGAACGCGTCGTCGAGCAGGACCGCTACCACCTCGACCTCCGTCATCCGGCGGCAAAGGATCATCTCGACCGAACCGTCGACTTCCTCGTGGGCGAACTCGGGATTGGCTATCTCAAGATGGACTACAACATCAACGTCGCGCCCGGAACGGACATCGGGGGCCTTGCTGCGGGCGTCGGCATGCTCGAGCACAACCGCGCGTTCCTCGCCTGGATCGATAGCGTCCTCGACCGCTACCCCGATCTCACCGTGGAAAGCTGCGCCTCGGGCGGGATGCGGATTGATTACGCCTCGCTGTCGCGCTTCCAGCTCCAGTCGACGAGCGACCAGGAGGACCCTTTGCGCTCCCCGCCGATCGCGGCAGCGTCACCACTCGCGATCCCGCCGGAGCAGGCTGGCGTGTGGGCTCCTGCCCAGCCGATGATGAGCGACGACCTCATAGCGTTCACCCTCTGTAGCGCAATGCTCGGCCGTGTCCACCTTTCCGGTCATCTCGACCTCATGACGAGCTCGCAGCAGAAACTCGTCGCCCAAGCGATCACGGTCTATAAGCAAATTAGGGCTGACCTCGCCGACGCGCTTCCCTTCTGGCCGCTTGGATTGCCGGGATGGACCGACCCCTGGCTCGCCCTCGGCATGCGCGGTCGTAGCGCCACTTATGTCCTGGTGTGGCGAAGGGAGGGCGGCGCGACAAGGCAGGTCGGGAGCGAGGTCTGGTTGCCGCTGGCGCCGAGCCACACCGAAGCGCACCCGCGCCTGCTGTACCCGCAGGACGGTGCTCTCCTCGACTGGAACACGACCAACGGCGAGCTATGCGTCTCGCTGCCGCGTTGTCCTTCCGCTTGCTTGATCGCGTTCGACACCGCGCTGCCGGCGCGCCCACGCACCGAGGCAGTGACCACAGGCGGCGAAGTTTGGGGGTCTCGTCGGGTTCGTTAGATCGGCTCGGAGCCCAGCGGTGCTGATCCCCGCGTAGACGTTCTTACCACGCCCGGCGGAGCGAGATTGGTCGATACTACGATCTCGCGAGCATCTGCCCGGGTGCCCAAATTGGTAAAGGGAGCGGTCTCAAGAACCGCCGCTCGCAAGAGCTTGTGGGTTCGAGTCCCACCCCGGGTATTCGCTCGTTTGCGGTTTCGTCAACGATTGCCTGCTAAGAGGGCATTTCACTTGGCGTCTCACTCGCCGTAGGCGGACGCGGTAGCCGTTCACGATGGAATCTCGGTCGAGCTCGCGCGGCGCTCCCGACCAGAGCGGAGAGGCTGAGAGAGCGAGAGGCCCAACACCTCAGTTGTACGCTGCGCGGGACAACCTCTCCAAGACCACGGCTCTCGGGTCCAGGTGGCCAGTCAAGGACTACCTCCCATACGACCGGTCAGTCGTTCTGGGTTCAAGCCGCGCGAGGATCTGCTGGTCGCGCTTAAGGTCGAACGGGTCGGGGAGTTGGCTGAGCACCTCGCGGATGAAGTCCTCCGAGTATCCCGCACGGCGAAAGACGCGCGCGGCTTCCTCGTGAGTGCGGGGCGCCGAATCGGAGGGCACACGATGAGCATACGCTCACGATCCCAGCCTGGAGGTATCGCGATCACGTTAGTCCGGCCGGCGGAGTTGCGGCCAGCCATCGCCTTGGCGACGCCCCGATCGTGCCGGCAGGCGATCGGATTGCCACGTCTGCACTCGCCCTGCGCGAACGGGCGTCGACTGCCGCGATACTCGCGGAATCACCAAAGCAGGACGCATCCGAGTCCGCGCACGCAGTCCCGAGCGCCACAGCAGGTACGTCCGTCGGCGGCTCCGGCATGCACTGTTTTGTGGGCGGCTTTTCCGTCGCCGGGTCGGCAGACGAAGACTACGTACTGGTCGGTCGGCCCGTGGCGGACCGCCTTCGACGCGCCGCGGCCACGAACATGCGGGCCAGGGCCGGGGCCGTGGATGGCCGCTCGAGGGGGTCGGAGGCTAATGCGTGGCGGAGGACGTCCGCCACGTCCGCCGGGACAGACTCGGCGAGCTCATCCGGACCGGCGGGCCGGCCGACAAGGCATGCCGCCAGCAGCGCGCCGAACGAGTAGACGTCGGACGCTTCAGTCGGGTTGCGCGTTGCTTCGGGAGCCCTGAATGAGTTCGCCCCGGATGCGCCCACTATCCCCAGCGCAGCAGTGGCCGCGAGACCGAAGCCCACTACGGTCACCTCGCGTCCGGCGCCGATGATGACTGCTGAGGTGTCGAGGTTCCCGTGGATCAGCCCAGCGTTGTGGAGGTGCGCCAGCGCCCCGGCGAGCGACGAGCCCAGGCGAGCGCACTGGTCCAGTTGCTGGGCTCCCTCAGTTGCGAGTAACTCCTCCAATGAACGCCCCTGCACGAAGCTCCTCGCGAGAAAGCAGCAGCCATCGATTTCGCCTGCTTCGAGTACCTGCACGAGATGGCGGTGGTGCAATCCCTGGGCGAGATGCGATTCGCGCTGGAAGGACGCCTCAAAGGAGGCGTCTCGCGAGAGCTGCTCACTCAGCATGGTCACCGCGATTGCCTCGCCGCCAGTCCCTCTTGCGCGGAAGGTTCGCTTCCACGAGCCCGCTCCGAGCGCCTCCTCGAGGGTGAAGGTGCCCGCCCGCCCGCCCGAGCCGCGGAGAGCAAAGCTGCTCACCTCTCGGTCATCGGCCGGAGCGGGGGTTTTTGGGTCAGGCGCACGTTGGGCAAGACCGAACACCGCTATGCCTGTGCTCGCCAGCCATGACGGTCCCCACGCGCGCGTAGCCGCATCCATGAGTTCTGCGGAGAGTTGCTCGGCGCTCGGAATCCGATCCTGCTGCCGGGCCGCGAGCGTTCGCATAACGACGTCGGCAATCGGCACGGGAACCTCCGGCGCTATGTCACGCAGCTCGGCAGGCGGGCTCTCGACGCGCCTCATTGCCAGTTCGAGCGCGTTGCGGGCTTGGGCGAATGGCAAGCGCCCGGCCAGCAACTCGAAGAGCACCACGCCGGTGGAGTAGACGTCGGTGGCAGGCCCCACTTCCTCGCCGATCACCTGCTCGGGAGCCATGTACGCCGGCGTCCCGACCACCTCGCCCGCGCGCGTCAGCGCAGTTACGCCGGCGTTCGCGACGGCCGTTTTCGCGAGTCCGAAATCAGTTAGCTTCAGCGTCCCAGTCTCGCTGAAAAGCAGGTTGTGTGGCTTGACATCGCGATGGAGCACCCCGCACGCATGGGCCCCCTGAAGGCCGCTGGCTGCCGCCAACGTGACGGCACAAGCCTCAGGCATCGTCATGCCCGAGATGAATCGCTCCCATAGGCTGCCGCCCGCGAGCTTTTCCATCACCACGAGGCACAGCCCCTCGCTGGCGACGTAATCATGTATACGCACTATGTGCTGATGGTCAAAGCTCGCCAGCAGCTGTGCCTCGCGCAGGAAACGCTTGCGCGCGACGGGGTCGGAGGCGAAGGCTGGCGGAAGCTGCTTGATGGCCACCTCGCGGCCAAGGTCGCGGTGGCGCGCAGAGACGACGACCGCCCAGCCGCCACGACCGAGCTCGACGCCTATCTCATAGCCTGGGAGGGCTGCGACCATCCGCTCGCGGTCTCGCCTCATCGGCTTGACGCGTGCACGTTGAATGCTGCGGAGCCCCGTAGCGACAGGCTTCGTAGTGGTATGGCACGGCTCATCCTGGCGGGCGCGTCGTGGGCCTCGAGCACGTTAGCTGCGGTGGCCCAGAGGACCGTCTTGAGCTGGAACGGACGCAGGCCTGAATGCTTGGAGAGGATGAGCGCCGCGATGCCGGCGATGTGGGGTGCAGCGAAGGAGTTTCCAGTGCTGCGAATCATGCTGGCGTCGCGCCATGGCACCTCGAGATCGATGCCGCGCGCGAGGAACTCCGTCGGTGGATCGGGATTGAAGTGGAAGCGAAAGGGGTCGCTGCTGAGGTTGCAGGCGACGCTTGTTACCGACGCATAGAGAGAGGGGAAGCTGGTGCGTTGGACGTTGTTTGCCGCCGTGGTCACGAAACACCCGCGGAAGTAGGCGGCATCACAGATCTCGTAGAACGGAAGTGCCCAGTCTCGCCTGCTCGTCCCCAGCGATACGTTGATGACGTCAAAGTCCCGCTGGGCAGCCCACGCCAGGCCACGCAGGAAGCAGGCCGCGGTCCCTGATCTTTGGCCGATGACCTTCACGCTGGTGATCGTGGCCTGTGGCGCGATCGCATGAACGATCCCCGCACAGGCCGTGCCATGACCGAAGTCGTCTTCGTGCGCGCCCTCGATCTCGCGCACCGAGCCGTCTTTCTCGACCACAATCTCAACTCCGCCGTCGTGGTCGACGGTGCCGTGCAGGGCGGGGTGGTCGCACTCGACACCGCTGTCGAGTATCGCGACGCGGACGCCGGCCCCCGAGGACCCTCCCCAAGCCCATTCCGGTGAAAGGTCTTCGAGTGTCGTGCTGTCTTTGATGCGCAGCAGCGCAGACGAGCGCGCCCAGGCTGGCGCGCCGGGGATCTCAGCCATGCCGCACGAGCGCCATGATGAACGGCGCGAGGCGCGTGTAGCGCGACGGATCGGCGGCGGCAAGGGCCGTCAGCTCGGCGGCGAGCTCGTCGGCGCCTGGTGGGTGGGCTTGCCCTGCTCGTTGCGAGAGCGCTACCGCCGCCACGTTCGCGAGCACCGTGATGATCTCGATGTCCTCCAGCGTGAACGAGGACCCGTCCTGCTTGCCAGCCACCAGCAGCACACCAACCGGTCCCTCGTCCTGCTCGCAAGCGACGCAGAGGACGCTGTCCGGCGCCTGCTCGAGCGTCGCGAGAAGGCCCTCCCGCAGTCGCAGATCCTGCGTGCTGCCGGAGAGCGCTATCGGCTGGCCGGAGGCGAGCACGAAACCCTCGACACCGGCGCTCGACGAGAGCCGCGTACCCCGCATCCGCTCGGCCTCATCGCCGCTGGCAGCGGCAACGTGGACGTAGCCGTGCTCGTCCGCCGCAAGCAGCCACGCATCGCGACCTGCCGTTGACTCGAGAGCCGCTCGGGTCAGCGCGTCAAACAGGGGGTCCGGGGTCGTCACAGGGTCAAGCTCGCCGTGCTGGGCTCGCGCGTCGAGGAGGGCGTCAGCGAGAGGCGCGAAAGCGCTCGGGCGTCCCCTGAGATGTCGGGCGCGAATTCGCCCTCGGCGAGGTAAGTTGCCGCGAGCGCCGCGAGGGCCGGGTCGTCGACGACCCAGATCGAGGTTGGTATCACGGCACGCAGGAGGCGAGTTCGCCTGCTGCCGAGCAGGGCGCTCAAGCCGAGGACGTCACCCGGGTCGAGCTGGCTGGCCGTGTCCTCCTCGTCAGACCCCCCGTTGGCCAGGATCAGCTCGCCGCGGCCGGAGCGCAGCACGGCAAGCGTTCCTTGCTCAGCCTCGAACGTGGCTCCGGCCAGGACCTCGATCGTCTCGGCGCCGGCCGCTAGGCGTACCAACTCCTCCTCGGGCAGCGATGCGAGCGGCGCAAGGCGGCGCAACGCAGTGAGCAATTCCGGCGCTACCGCCGCCGCACTCGGGGGACCTGTCTCCTGCTCGGTCCAAAGGTCGGCGTAGGTCCCTCCGGCGGCGAGCAGCGTGGCGTGCGTGCCGCTTTCGACGAGTCGGCCGCCGGACACGACGAAGATCGAGTCGTAGTCGACAACCGAGCGCAGTCGGTGCGTGACGGCGATCGTCGTTCGCCCTTCGCTAGCCGCGCGCAGCGTGTTCATGATGCGCCGCTCGGTGCGCGAGTCCAGGGCGCTTGTCGCCTCGTCCAAAAGCAGGACCTGCGGATCGCGCAGCAGTGCGCGGGCGATCGCCACGCGCTGGCGCTCGCCGCCGGAGAGTCGTCCGCCGCGCTCCCCGACCGGCGTGTCATAACCCTGCGGCAGCGAGGCGACCAGTTCGTCGAGCTCGGCTCCGCGCGCGGCCGCCTCGACATCTTCTCCACTGGCCTGTGGGCGCGCGAGGGCGATGTTCTCGCGGATGCTGCCCGAGAACAGAAACGTGTCTTGGAACACGACCCCGACGCGCTCGCGTAGCGAAGCAACCGTGGCGTCGCGCAGGTCGCGGCCATCGAACAAAACTGCACCCTCGTCAGGATCCAGAAAGCGAAGCAGAAGGCGCAAGATCGTCGACTTGCCCGAGCCGCTCGTTCCGACGAATGCGACACGTGTGCCAGCGCGGATAACAGCGTCAACGCCTTCGAGCACCGGTCGGTCGGACGTGTAGCTGAAGCTGATATCGGCTAGCCGGATCTCCTCAGCCAGTGGCTGTAGTGGCTCTGCGCCCGCACGGTCGACCACGGTCGGCTGCGAATCCATCACCTCGTTGATGCGCGCGAGGGCGCCGGTAGCCGACTGGAACAGCTGGCCGATGTTTGAAAGCGCCATGACCGGGCTGATCACCTGATCCATGACCGAGAGGAAAGCAACCAGTGCTCCGACCGTGAGATGGTGATGAAGCACGAGCCATGCGCCGACGCCCAAAATGACGATCCGCAGCACCATGACGATCGTGTTTACGGTCAGACTGAAGAGCCCTGTGAAGAGCTGCAGGCTCACCTGACGGCGCAGGAGCCGATCACACGCGGCTGCGAAACGCGTGATCTCGCGCCGCGCGAGACTGAACGCCTGCACCACCTGCTGTGCTGCGTAATTCTCACCGCTTATTCCCAGGACGCCCGCCACCTGCTCTTGCACCGCGATGCTGCGACGCTGGGTCTCGGCGCTCATCAGCCGGTAGATGAGGCCCACGATCGGCGCCGCCACAAGAGTGATCGCTGCCAGCACGGGGTTAAGCACGATTAGCACGATGGCGAAGCCGGCGAGCGTCAGGACCTGCGAGATGCCTTCGCGGAGGGTTTGCGTGAGACCGCTTTCAAGCAGCGAAACGTCTGAGAAGAATCGCGCGAGAACATCTCCCTGGCCGTGCTGATCGAACCAATCGAGCGAGAGACCCTGTAAGCGGGTGAACATGTCCAGCCGAAGCTGGCGCACGAGCAGCGAGCTGGTCTTCGCCGCGAGCAGACTGCGGCGCACGCCCGCGACAACGGAGACGAGGAAGGCAAAACCGAGGATCGCGAGCAGTCCGACCGCTGCCGAGAAGCGGCCCTCAGGCAACGTCTTGTCAAGCAGCTGGCGCAGGATGAAGGGGAACGTCAGTCCGAACGCCAGCGCCAGCAGCATGTAGACGAACATCTCAGCCTCACGCCAGCGGTACGGACGCAGGTAGCGGGCGGACAAGCGCACGAAGTCCAACGCGCGGACGCGTTGGCGCTTGGTCAACGATCTCCGCCAGGCTTCCTCGAGCTGACTCAGCGGCGCGCCGTAGACCTCAATCGACGCGGCGTCGACGCTGGCAGGCGTGGCCAGCTTGAGCATCCGAAGAAAGGCGCCCTCGTCGAGTTGCGCGATCAGCCAGCGCACGAACGAACGCGCCATCTGTGGCCGGAGGTCCGGTGGCGCGCTCGCGATCGACTGCACATCCGCAAGGCCGATCGCCATGCCGAGATCGGGGGTGCCGGCGGCGTGCAGACCGTAGCCCTCGAGCAGAGGCGCGAGGTCGGCTGCGGCAGGTAGGCCCGCCCCCAACACGAGGGCTAGCGCGCGATGTGGGTCTTCCGGCGGCGACTCAGCGGTGATGACCATCCAGATCCGAGCGCGAGTGGCGTCCACGAGCGTTCCCTCGGTCACGAGCTCTCCAGGATGCGCCGGATCTTCGAACGGATCGACGAGATTGATTTGCGGTCTCTGCGCTTTCGCGCCGCCGTCGAGTCCGTCGAGCCGACGACATGCGCGAACCGCCGCTGCGTGGATCGCTCGAGCCGATCGCTCGGCGCTGCTCCCCGGCCGAAAGCGCACCTCCACCGCGTCGCCGGCGATCGCTTCCAAATGCTGACCCAGGACGCCTCCCGAGGCGAGCACGCTCAGCTCGGTCGTGCCAAGCGTGACCGTATCGCCGATACGCAGGGCGGTCTCCCCGTGCACCGGCGTACCGTTGACGAATGTCCCGTTTCTGCTGCCGAGGTCGCGGACAACGAGACCTGCATCGCTGAGGCTGAGGTGGAGATGTCGGCGGGACGCGCCGGCATCGCTGACTACGAGCCCGTCGCAGGCGCGACCGACGTCGAGTGACTCGCGCAGTACGACCTGTCGCCGTGGCTCGCCAGGCTCGGAGATCTCGAGGATCAGGCTGTGACTGGTCATCGCCGTCGGTCAGCTGTAGCCGCGGCTGATCTTCTGGCCAGGTTTGGCGACCGGCGTTCCGCGCGGCGACACCGCAAACCACTGGCCAAAGAAGCCTTCCCCGTTCATATCTCCGCGTCGAGTATCTGCGCTCGAGGTGTACAAGGGGTGGCCGTTGTAGACCAACTGCCGGGCGCCGCTTCCCCGCGCGATCGTGGTGAGCAGTGCTGCCCGAACTCCTTCGCCGGCGGTGACCTTCCCCGATACGATCGCCGGCGGCCAGACCCGCGTGCATGCGGCGACGCAGACGCTCTTGTCCCGCTTGTCGCTGTCAAAGAGATAGAGCGTGAGGCCAGTTCGGTTCACGATAATCTCGCCCAACTTCGAGTTGGCGGTCTGCACCGTCGCCGGCGCCGTCGCCCGGTGTGGAGTGCCTTTCGTCTTCGCGATCACGACGGCGATGACGATGCCGACCGCGACGAGCGCCGTCAGGGCGACAGCCAGCCGTCGTCCGCTAACCATCTCCCACCCGCGATACGCGGGTCAGCGCAGGCGTCCGCCCGCCGCTGACGCGAACGCCCATACCACCGCGACTGGCCGCATCGCGCCATTCGATTGCCCCTGAGTCTCCAAGCGTGCTTGATGCCAGCGCGCTTGCGATCGCTGTGTGCCGATTCGCGCTCGTGCTCGAGGTCAATGGCAGAACCAGTTGGGAGCATCGGCCGCCTCGACTTCCAGGGACGCGGTGTAGACGACCTCCTTCGGGGCCTGTGCGGCGGCCAAATGGGCTGTCGCCAAGGGGTTGGATTTGACCTTCACGCTAGAGGTGACGTTCGCCACGGAGGCCGCGGGCCTGAGCGCACCGCAGAGCGCCGGCGCGGTTGCCTCTTCGGGCACCTTCGAGCTCAGCTCGCTCGTGCCAAGCACCCCGTCGTAAATACCGCTGCCGTCGTAGTTAATGCCGTGCACTACGACGACGGCGTCCTTCTCACGTATATACGCGGCGACCTGGGCTGGGAGTGTGAAGGTGCGGCGATAGCGAATGTCTCCCGTCGACGGATAGCGAGAGAACGCCAGGACGCTCGCGGGACTCGTGTCGCCAGAGGTCGTAAGCGAGGCGACCGGCGGGCCATAGAATTCCTCGCCGTTCGTTGTGCTGATCGTCAGGTGGCCGTTGTGCAAGCGGGCGGCAGAGGCGTTCGGGCACTGGCCCAACCCCCCCGCGTGGATGTGCATGAGATGCGGCGCGCCGTTAAGCAGGCCGTTCGCATCGACGGACACCGTCGCAACGTCTCCGACGAGGACCACGGTTGCACTGCCGTAGCCGGTCACGTGATTGGTCGGGACCGCACCCAGTTTCGCCGGGAATGTCTTGCTCTTAGGCGGCGGCGTCACGGCCGGGGTCCGTTGCGGAGGCGAAGAGGACTTTGAGAACACAAGAGCGCCCGCGACAAACGCGACCGCGACGAGCCCGACGGCGGCCGCCGCGCCCAGCCACCGGCGACGCCGCGCAGGGTCGCCAGCGCTAGCACCGCCCGTGGTCGGAGGCGAACCGTCAGGATCTGCCGGCGGCTGGCTGCCGCCGCCACCGCGGCGTCCTTGTCCTTCCTGCCCGCTATCGGCGGGCACGTCGAGACGATCGAGTCGGACAGCGCCGTGGCCCGGCGATTGCGGGACCGACACGGTGCGGGTCGCCGAGGAGATCGACCCCGAATCCACCGGCTGTGCGTCGTGCTCGCCCAGCGCCGCGGCGCAGGCGTCGATCAGCTCCGCACATGTCTGAAACCGCTCCGCTGGGTCCTTGCACATGGCCCCCGCGATCGCGTGATCGATACCGGGCGTTAGGTCTGACCTGATCGTGCTCGGCGGCACGACACCGTCGCGCATGTGCGCCCAGAGAATTGCCGCGTCGGATTCCCGATCAAAAGGCACTTGACCGGTGATGCACTGATAGAAGACACAGCCGAGCGCGTAGATGTCCGTCTGAGCACTCACCTCGCGTCCTTCGATCTGCTCGGGCGCCATGTAGTCGATCGTGCCGACCATGGCGCCGGTACCGGTCAGGCCGCTGACCGAAGAGGAATGCTTCGTGATGCCGAAGTCACTGAGGAACACCTGCTCGACACCCGTCTCCTCGGGGCGCTCGATGAGGATGTTCGCCGGCTTGACATCTCGGTGTACCAACCCGCGCGCATGGGCGGCGTCGAGTGCGCCCGCGATTGGCGCGAGCAAGGCGACTGCACGCTCGGGGTCCAGCGGACCGGACCGCTTGATCAGCGCCTTGAGATCTCCTCCGGCGATATAGCGCATAACGATGTAGAGCGAATCGCCGTGAATCCCGCTGTCATAGATCGGGATGACATTGGGGTGATCGATACCGGCCGCCATCTTGGCCTCTCGCAGAAAGCGCTCGCGAAAGGCGTCGGTCGAACTGAGATCTGGCGCTAGGACCTTCAACGCGACGGGCGTCCCCAGCCGCACGTGCTGGGCGCGGTACACGACGCTCATCCCTCCCCGACCGATGACTGACTCGATCAGATAACTGCCAAGCTGACTACCTACGCTCAGGCTATCCGCCATACACGATCCATTTCGCGCGCGCTGCTCCCGGCAGCTGATTCATCTCGCCGTCATGCAGCGCAGCTGGTGAGCCGGGGGGGATTAGATCCACCGACCAGGGTCAGCCACGTAGAGCCTGCGCTGTTGACTGAGTGTCTGGGGGGTCGGGTATCGTCCCAGCCCCGATCGTGGAACGGTTTGCGGCCGTGGCAGCTGCCTGGACCATCACCCCGGGATCGAGACCGAGGCCAAATCCGAAGCTCTCGACCTCGGGGACCTCCTTGCTCTGAGAGGCCGCGGCGAAGATGCGGTCCAGGAGCTTCCGCTCGCCGTCGGAGAGTGTCGAGCGGAACGACGCGAGCTTCTCTCCGAGTGCTTGGGCTTCATTCATCGCTGTCGCCTTTCTCGCGAGCTGTACACCGAACCTGGATCAGCCTCGTATCGCCTGTGCAGTCGACGGCTCGGGGATGGGCGGCGTGGCCTGCTGCGTCTGGGCAGCCTCTGTCGCGCTGGTTGCGGCGCTGACCACCGAGGCGGGCAGGACGAGACCAAATCCAAAGCTCTCGACCTCTGGCACCTCGTTGCTCTGGTGGGCCGCGGCGAGAATGCGGTCCAGCAGTCCCCGCTCATCGTCGGACAACGTCGAGCGGAACGACGCGAGCTTCTCCCCGAGTTCTTGGGCTTCATGCATCGCTGTCACCTCTCTCACGAGTTAGAAACGGATCCCAATGCCGATGCTGGGCGAAGTTCCGGTACCTGAGCTCTGGTTCACGCCGGGGAACAGGGTGTTACCCTCGGTGGTCGCAGCCGTAGTGACGGGCGGCGTCACCGTGAAAACGACCGATCCGCTGCTGCCGACGACGGCGGTGTTGGATGGCGGATCGTCGTAAGCCGATACCTCAGGCTCGCCGCCAGCTTGAAGCAGCAATTCCTTCAGCAGTACCTGCTCATCGCTTGGTAGCTCGTCGTAGAGCGCCTGCAGCTTTCCGCTGAGGCTGTCGCCTTGCTCCTGTCCGACCGTCGTCATGGCTCTCCTCGCTTTCGGCTAGACATCTGAATAGGGCCCGGCTGTGATCATCGACACCGCACCGAGCAAGTACGCCGGCTGCACTCCCACAACCCGACCCGACCCGACCCGACCCGACGGGCTCGCTGGCAAGGCAGGGACAAGCGAGCCAGGGAACACGTCACCGGGCAGGACAGCTCGTATGGGGCAGCCTCTGGCTAGCAGGCGGTGAGTTTAGGAGAGCCGCGGTGGCCGCGCTACTAGGGAAAACCCTAGTTGTTTTCTCCCGCGGAAGCAGCGGTTTCGGCTAGGCTGGGCCCGTGCTATTTGGACGCGACGCGGAATGCGGGCGTCTCGACGCGTTGCTTGATCGCGCGCGTGCCGGGAAGAGCGGCTTGCTGCTGTTGAGTGGAGGCCCGGGTGTCGGCAAAAGCGCGCTGCTGAATCACTCGGCGCAGCGTGCCGAGGGCATGACCGTCCTGTGGGCGCAGGGCGTCGAGTCTGAGTCTGATCTTGCCTTCTCTGGACTGCTCGAGCTTCTGCGTCCATTGCTGGGACTGCTCGAACGCCTGCCGGGTTCGCAGGCCGCGGCGCTGCGCGGGGTTCTGGCACTCGAGGTGGCTGGCACGATCGATCGCTTCTCAGTCGCAGCTGCGACGCTCGGAATGCTCGCTTCTGCCGCCGAGACGGCGCCGCTACTGGTGGTCGTCGACGACGTCCAGTGGCTCGACTCGGCGTCTCGCGATGCGTTGCTGTTTGCCGCGCGGCGGTTGGACGCCGACCGCGTGGCTGTCCTACTTAGCGCGCGCACGGAGGACGCGGACGGCCTGGCTGGCGCTGGCGTTCCGACGCTCGAGATCGCTGGGCTCGACGTGCGGGCGGCGAGGGCAGTGCTTGAGGGTGACGGTAGCCGTCAGATCGCAGATGACGTGGCGGAGCGCCTTGTCGCAGCGACGCAGGGAAACCCCCTCGCCCTCCTAGAGCTCCCAGTCCTGCTCAGCGACTCCCAGCTCGCCGGAGGGGAACCGCTCGACGAACCGCTTCCGCTTGGCCCGAGCCTGGAGCGAGCGTTCAGACGGCGCCTCTCCGACCTAGCGCTGCAAACGCGCCAGCTGTTGCTCCTTGTCGCGGCTAGCGACTCCGGCGATCTCGGTCCGGTCCTCGCCGCCGCTGCGCGGTTCGGGCTTGCGCCGGCTGGCCTTGAGCCAGCTGAGACGGCCGACCTGGTGCGAATTGATGGCGAAAGCATCTCGTTCCGCCACCCGCTACTGCGCTCGGCGGCCTATTACGCAGCGACGCCAGCCGAACGCCGCCGAGCACACCGCATGCTTGCCGAGGTCCTGGACGGTGATGGGGAGGCTGAGCGGCGTGCCTGGCATCTCGCTGCGGCTGCGCTCGGCCCCGACGACGACGCTGCGGACGCGCTGGCTAACGCGGCCGTGAGCGCGCGAGAGAGAGGCGGATACGCCGCCGCTGCGAGTGCACTCGAGCGCGCGGCGCAGCTCAGCTCCAGTCCGGCCGAAGGGGCCGAACGTCTGCTCGGCGCCGCCCAGGATCTGCAGTTCGCCGGCCGTCTCGACCAATCACTGCGATTGCTGGACCAGGTTCGGCGCCTGACAGACGACGCAGTGGTTCGCTCGGATGCGCAGCGGCTGCGCGCCCGCATTCTCAGCTGGACGCGGACGCCAGCCGACGCCCACCGGCTGTGGCTCGAGCAGGCGGCACTGATCGAACCGATCGATCCGGGGCGGGCGGCAGCGATGATGGCCGAGGCAGCGATCGTCTCAACCATGGGTGGCGACGTTCGAGAAATCGTCAAGACCGCGGAACAGGCCTACGCGCTCTTTCAGCGGTTCGCCATCGACGACGTGTCAGCACCGGCCGTCTACAGCAATGCTCTGATCCTTAGTGGGCAGGCCAAGCGCGCGCTTCCCCTACTGGATCGCTGTCAGGACGCCTTTGACCGTTCGGACGCGCTCTCAACGATGCCGGTGCTGCTCCAACCGATCGCCCACGGACGTGTCTGGTTGGAGCAATACGCGCAGGCGCGAGCGGCGCTGTTGCGAACGGTCGTGGCTGCACGAGATGCGGGTGCGGCCGGCCTGCTGCCGTTTCCCCTTGCATGCCTCGCCGAGCTCGAGATCCGCACCGGTCACTGGGCCGCCGCGTACGCGAACGCGAACGAGTCCGTCCGACTCGCCGAGGAGACGGGCCAGGCGGGCGAGCTCTGCTTCAGCCTGATCGTGCTCGCAACCGTCGAAGCGGGCCTCGGCCATGAGCAGGACTGCCGCGCCCACGCGGCGCTGGCGCTTGCCGGCGCCGATGCCCTCGGTATCGGCTCGATCCTCGTATATGGGGCTTCAGTCCTCGGGTTTCTCGAGCTCGGAGCTTCACGACCGGAGCGCGCGATACCACACCTGGAACACGTCGCGCGCCTGGCGCGCGACTTCGCCCTACGCGAGCCAGGCGTCATCTGGTGGGCAGCGGATCTAATCGAAGCCTACGTGCGCGCCGGTCGACGTACGGATGCCCAGCGAGAGCTCGACGCCTTCGATCAGCTGGCGCGCGAAACCGAACGGGTCTGGGCGCTCGCCACCGCAGCACGCTGCCACGGACTGCTGGCTGACGAAGGCGGCTTCGAGGAGGCGTTTGACGACGCGCTCGCCTGGCACGACCACACCGACATGCCATTCGAGCGCGCCCGTACCGAGCTCTGCCTCGGAGTACGGCTTCGGCGTGCGCGGCGGCGCAGCGAAGCACGCGATCGGCTGCACCAAGCCCTCGAGGCATTCGAACGACTCGAGGCGGCGCCGTGGGCTGCACGCGCAAGCGCGGAGCTGCGCGCGGCCGGCGTGACCACGCACAGCCAGCGCGCTGGCACGCTTGCGAGGCTCACGCCTCAAGAGCTGCAGGTAGCGCTCCGCGTGGCCGCGGGCGCGTCCAACCAAGAGGCCGCCACCGAATTGTTCGTCAGTCCGAAAACTATTGAGTTTCACCTCGCAAACGTCTACCGCAAGCTCCAATTGCGATCACGCAGCGAGCTGGCACGCGCGATCGCCGCCCAGCAAGCTGAGGCCACGGCTGAAGCCGTCTCAGTCTGAGCGTCAGACGCCGCCGTCGTCGCCCGTCGGGGACATAAAATCCGCCGGCCCGGAAATGGGGCTGGTTTGGAACCCGGGCGGTGAACCGGGGGTGCCCACAATGGGACCAGTCGAAGGAGGCGGGCTGCCGCCGCCGAGAATGCCGCCGAGGTTCAGCCCGACGGGTGCGGCGTGGAACATAAAAGCCTGTACCTCTCGGTCTGCGCCGTCAAGTCCTGCCTGAACACGCGTGGCTTCGTCGGCACTAAGGCGATGGCGCTCGACGATCTCGCGCGGGATGCCGTACCAGCTGCCGTCTTGGGTGCCGATGATCACTACGTCATCGGCTGTTTCTCGGCCAGGATCTGCCATGCGGTCTCCTTCAGAGCTGTAGTCGTTGTCTGACCATCCCCCGCTGTCACCGATCGTTCACGGTCCGTCTCGCGTGTGGATAACGAGCGGCGATATACGAACTGAGTGCGGGCACTCGATCACGGGAACCCCATCTGCCACTGCGCGGTTAGAGTCCGCGAGCGCTCTTTCGTCGCACACACCGTATTGTGCGAGTGCGACCGCAGCGTCGTCGCAAAGTGACAGGTCGACTGTAGGAGAGCGGCGGGGTGTTTGCTACTAGGGAAAACCCTAGTTCGCGCCGCGAACAGTTGTGTCACAAGACGGCATCAGTGCTCCCAGGACACGGACCCCGCGAGCACGGGCCGCGAGAGTCTCGCCGCCACTCCTGTACAGCGCGCAACAGGCCGCAGAAGTTGTGCTTCGCCAATGCGTGTCCGCGAGTCACGGTGGTCCGCCTTCGAGGCTTTCTGCAACCTATACTCGCCGCGTGGCATCCGAGGAGTTTCACGCGTCGCAAGCTACGCCCGCGCTGGTGATCACCGCGTGCGGCGCAGATCGAACGCTGCAACCGGGCCACTCATACAGCGTCGGTCGCGACCGCCGAGCGGACATCGTGATCCCAGACTCACGCGTGTCCGGGCGGCACGCCGTCATACGCTCGGACCACGGAGAGTGGATTCTCGAAGATGCCGACAGTACCAACGGCACGTTCCTCGCGGGCCACCGGATAGACCGGACCGTAATCGATGGTGACTGCGTCGTCCGCCTCGGACATCCAGAGAACGGGACACCTCTCGGCTGCTCCCTAGCCCAAAGCTCGCCCACAATCCGCCCCGACGCGACGGTGATCGCGGCCGGGCTGAGCGTGGACTTCCGCCCCTCCGTGGTGCATCGCACCCCCGTTCAAGTGATCCGAATCGGTCGGTCACCGGACAACGACATCGTACTAGGCGATCTCGGCGCTTCCCGCCACCATGCCGAGCTGGTTACCGTCGATGGAGGCGGCCACCTCGTCATCGACCTTGACAGCCACAATGGCACGTTTGTCAATGGTGAGCGTGTAACTCGCACACGCATTACAGAGAAGGACATCATCACTATTGGGAACGCTACGTTCAGAATCGTCGGCGACGAGTTGCGAGAGTTTATCGACGACGGCGGCGTGTCACTGGTAGCCAATAGTCTCACTGTGCAGCTCCGGGACGGCAAGACGTTGCTCAACCATGCGACCTTCCCGATCGGTGAGCGCTTTTTAGTTGGCATCATCGGCCCAAGCGGTGCGGGAAAAAGCACGCTGCTCGGTGCGCTAACCGGACTAGAGCCAGCCACCGATGGCTCCGTTCTCTACGATAACCGTGACCTATACAGTAATTACGCCGAGCTGCGGCATCGCATCGGCTTGGTTCCGCAGGATAGCGTCCTGCACCCTCAGCTGACCGCGCGGCGAGCACTCGACTACGCGGCCGAGCTGCGCTTTCCGCGCGATACGTCTGCCGCGGAGCGCAACGGGCGAGTCGAGGAAGTGCTCAACGATCTCGGGATGACGGCACACCAGGAGACCCGCACCGGAGCATTGTCCGGCGGGCAGCAGAAGCGAGTCAATGTGGCGATCGAACTGCTCACCAAACCGTCGGTGCTGTTTCTAGACGAACCAACGTCCGGTCTTGATCCCGGCCTGGACAAATCCGTGATGCAACTCATGGGCAGACTGGCTAAGGAGGGTAGGACCGTCGTTCTGGTGACGCACAGCGTTACAAACCTAGACGAGTGCGATCGCCTTCTCGTCCTGGTGGCGGGCGGTCGCGTGGCCTTTTTCGGACCGCCCGCAGAGGGCCTCAACTACTTCGGTAAGAGCGATTGGGCCGAGGTGTTCCAAGCATTTGAAGTAATGCCCGAACGTGACTGGTCGGCGGAGTTCGAAAAGTCACCGCAGCATCGCAGCTACGTTGTGGAAAGCATTACGGGCCCCGGTCCGCAAGCCAAGCCTCGACAAGCGCCTCCCCCACCGCCGCCGCGGCACCGACTAGCCCAGTTCAGCACGCTGTGCCGCCGGTACGTCGCGGTCCTCGCCTCCGACCGCGGGCTCCTCGGCGTCCTACTCGGCGCGCCGCTCGTTCTCGGACTGCTGACCCTCGCCACCCCTTCGAGGTACGGACTCGCAGGGAAACCGGGCGCAAATGCGGACGTGGAGTCCCTGCTGCTCATTGTCATTATCTGTACGTGCTTTGCGGGCGCGATGAATTCAGTCAGAGAGCTCATCAAGGAGCGCACTATCTATGTCCGAGAGCGTGCTGCCGGACTCTCCCCGGGCGCCTATCTGGCCTCCAAGATCGCGATACTCGGCGCGATCAGCGCGATTCAGGCGATTCTGCTGCTAGCAATCGGGTTTGCGGGGCGCGAACTGCCACAGCATGGATCTGTACTGAGGGCGGCACCACTCGCAGAGTTCATTCTCGCCGTCGCCGCACTCGCTGTCGCCTCCATGGTGTTGGGACTACTGATCTCGGCACTGGTGACCACGCCCCAACGAGCGATGCCACTGCTTATGGTGGCGGTCGTCGTGCAAGTGTTATTTTCGGGCGGAATATTTTCGCTCAGCGGCAACGCAGGACTCGAACAGTTGGCCTGGCTGTCACCGTCACGTTGGGGGTTTGCGCTGGTCGCCTCCACTGCGAATCTCACCCGAATTGCGCCGTCGACCCCGGGATCGGCGCCCGATCCGTTGTGGCTGCACAACGCGTCCACGTGGCTGAGCGACATGGGAGCGCTGCTCGGGCTGACAGTGGTGCTCGCCCTTCTCACCTGGTGGAGGCTGGTGCGGCTCGGGTCGAACCGGCGATGGTAGGGTGGCCCCCGTTCTGGGAGGTCCGATGTGCAACCGCAACCAGCGCCCTACAGTGGTTGCGACCGTGCCCGATAATGGTCCTCGGCATTTGGGACGAGCCCAGCCGCCATGGTAAGGCGATTTGTGAAGTTGTACATCGCGGCAAGCTCGACCACATCCCAGACCTCCTCCTGGCTGAGACCGAGCTCCCGTAGCCGCAGGACATCACTTTCGTCACAAGAGGTCGGGCTGCTGGTGACCTTCGCGGCGTAATCCAATATCGCGCGTCGTCGGTCGTCCAGTCCCGCGCGTCGGTAGTCCAGGGCGATTCGCTCGGCGAGGACCGGATCACCTAGTTCGTCTCGAAGCGCCGCACCGTGCGAGACGAGGCAATAAGCGCAGCGATTTACCATCGAAACGACGACCGCGATCATCTCTCGCTCGGCGGCTGACAGGCCTTCCGTCGGTTGATGCAACTGACGGAAGTGCAGGAACCAAGCGCGGCATCGATCCGGGCGCCAAGCGTAGCCGCGGAGCATGTTCGGCACAAAGCCCATCTCTGCTTTGAACCGGGCCCCAAGCGCCGCAAGATCATCAGGCCATGTGGCCTCGTCTGAGACTGGGAACCAGCTAATCGTCGCCCGCTTGTTAGACACTGGCGCCGTTGGTACGCTCCGCGCCAGGAGGCTTACTTCCGACGCACTTCAACGGAGGGTTCATGTGTCTGCCCCATCCCACTAGCCCCGGTGAGAGTATTTCACTTAACTTTGCGCCTCTTGCCGTCAAGGTGTCTCTCCTTCCTTCGACGTCCGCCACACCGAGCGAGGTTTCGGCGTATACCGCTGATTCCACCGAGCTCACCCAAGCCGACGTTGACGCCGCCGCAGCCAGCCTTGAGAGACTCTACAACGAGCTTCCTGAACGCGAGCGGCGAGTTCTCGCGCAGATCATCCTCCAAGCCGGACGCGCCGTCGCCTGATCGACTCCGGCCTCCCTTACGCGAGAGTCCTCTAGGTCGTTGCAGGCGGCGGGATCCCCGCTAGCTCGACAGGCGTTCCGCCCCACTCTTTCTTTTCGAGCACTAGGCTAGGTTGAGCCGCCGTGGACACGGCGCGAGCTTTGAATGCGGGACCAGCCCGTGACAGAAACTCGCCTACGGCGATCCCTTCGCCGGGAAAGACGTCGCAGTTCCACTCGTCAAAGGCGAGCAGGCCACCCGGTAGCAACCGCGGTGGGAGATGCTCCAACACCGCGGCGGTTGGCCCGTAAAGGTCCGCATCGCAGTACGCGAAACAAAAGGACAACTCCGGGCGAGCGGCTAATAGCTGCGGCAACGTCTCCTCGATTCGGCCGCGATGGACAACAATGGCGTCTTCCAATTCGTGCAGACGAATCATCGCCCTCAGCTCTTCGGCAGAGCCAGCCCACTCGCCAGAGAATCCCGACGCCGGCCCGTCCTGGGGCAGAAAGTCCTCTAGCCCGTGGAAGGTGTCGAAACAGTGGACCATCTTCGAGTCATGGGGTTGATAGGTGTGCAGGACCTTTGCCACTAGCATCGCGGTTGCCCCGCGCCAGGTGCCAAACTCCGCGACGTCGCCGGGAACACCCAGGATCTCGCGCACGAGATCGATGATCGCGAGGTGGCGCGAAAGCTGGTACTGACCGCAGTAGAGCGGCCATTGGTCGATCACTGACCAGAGCTCTTGCGGGCCGAGGTCTCGGGAGTACGCTGCCCGTCTGATCAGGTGCCGCCTAAAGGCCGACTCGAACTTCACGCCTGCAACTCCCCGCGCATTGGCCGCCAGCTCGCGCCCGAAGCACCAGTCGCTTGTGCCTTGGCCTGCTCGCGTGATCGCCAGGAGGTCTCTATGTGACTTTCGACCATGTCCCTCTCTGATACGTAGGCCTCAGTATGTAAGTGTATGGATGGTCGGCGAGACCGCGGTCAGTTTCCCCGCGCTGAAGAGCGGCGCTCTTCGTCGGGCATGTCGCCGGACGGATGCCGCCGTTATGGAATCCGCGTGGACGCCTCAGCCACCGCGATCCGACTCGAAAACATCCGCGACCAGCAACCGATCCCCCCACCTCAGGTGGAGCTCGCGCCGGCAGCCTGATCGACGTCCACATAGCCGTTCGCCTGGCTTGCATGAACGTGCCAATCATTGATTGCCGGGTCGGCCTCTGGCCACAGAGCGAACGCCGCGCCAACATTTTCAGGCGGAACCGTGATCCCCAGCCACGACGCCCGATCGACATCCTGCGCGACGAACGGCCGGCGCTGGTCCAAGACCACCGACGCTACGTGTACTTGAGCCATCTCGAGATTCTTGATGTGCCGCAGGAAAAAACCCTGCGCAGGCATGGGTCCAAAGATAGTCGGATCTGGATAATCGCCGACCCCAGGAGTGTTGAATTCGGGAGGCAGCACATTGGCTTGCTCCGCCGTCCCGCCTCCCTTCTGCTGCATATAGAAATTGGCGATCTTAAGGTCCTCGATACGGTGGGCCACGCCGTCATGATCGACCACTCCGGTGATGATATTGGTGTAGTCAGCATCACAGTTCGATGCGACCACGTTCGACACGAGAACGCGTCTGATCGCCCCCACCGTCGTCCCGGCCGGACCTCGAAGTCGATTTCCTAGGATGACGAACAACGGGCCAGTCACGAGATCACGCATGGCGATATTAGTAATGACTATGTCCTCGCAGGCTCCGCCATCCACGCTCTCGATCGCCAAGCCATTGCAGCCCTCGAAGATGCAATTTGCAATCGTGATCCGCTGGAAGCCGCCGTTAGACTCCGTCCCAAGCTTGATGCGACCGTAGAACGCGGGGTTGCCGTTCTCGTGGGGGCCACCCTCAAACCTCTCGAACCGCCCGTTCTCGACAGTGCCGAGCTTGTAGCAACCGCTAACGGTACAGCTGGCGATCGTTACATCCTGTGTGGGAGCCAGGAATCCAAGTGCATAGCTCGACTTCAGGCAGATGCCATCGTCCCAGGGTGAATTAACGGTGCACTTGGATACGTGGACGTTCCTGCAACAGTCGATGTCTATGCCGTCGCGGTTGGTGTCGATTCGCAGGTTATCGATCGTGACATTCGAGACCCCTGTGAGGAGAATCCCAAACCATCCGCCCTGCAGGATCGAGAAATCCCTCAGCGTGACGTCATGACAGCTCTTAAACGCAATGGCCTTGTTCCCAACGCCGGGCTGCGCCGAGTCGAACTCTGAGCCAGGCCCGCTAGGGAACCCGTTTGACAGCCCTAGGCCATGGATCTGGCCCGGCCCGTCGATACCGATCTTCGACTGACCGTCGGCCCAGATCAGCGAGTTGTGCCAATGGTTGTGGCCGTGATCCTGGTAGGCCTCCCAGGCCGCATCCTGTGCCTCGGCGCTGTCGTACACACCGCCGAGCTCACCGACGGACTCTCCTGGCAGCGGGGAGTCCGCGGCAAGGATCTTCGAGCCTGGCGAGAGAGATAGCTGCACGTTGCTTAGCAGGCGTATCGAAAAGCACAGGTACGTCCCTGCGGGGACGTAGACGGTGCCGCCCCCCGAAGCGGCCGCGGCTTCGATGGCCGCATTGATGGCGGCGGAGTCGAGCGTCGTGCCTGAGCCTGTGGCACCGAAGTCACGAACGTTAAAGCGCAACTAACTCAACCCAATCGTTCGTCACGCCGGCAGCCGGACGAGATGTACAAAGACGCTTCCAAAATCGAGGGGCCCTGCTAGCTCAATCCCCGACTGCATCAGCTCGGAGCCGAAGTAGGTCGTCCCTGTCGCCGCGTCGCAGTAGCAAGCACGATCGTCGAGTCCCGTTAGACGCAGCCGGCTCGAATGGGGGCCGTAGCTTCTCACTCCCCAATAGGCGATGACGACCGCTTCGCGGCCTTCGTCATCGAGGTAGAGAACACCGCCGATCGGTCCTTGGCGTGTGCTCGCGAGGCGATAGAGCCGACCGCCCTGCACGACATGGCGGACGGACTTGTACAGCGCGACGAGCTCGCGAGCTTGTGCAAGTTCGTCAGGTGACCATTGGGTGAGGTCACCACCAACGGCGAGGACACCTGCCATGGCAATATGGAAGCGATACTCAAGTGAGAGGCGACGTTGCGTCAGGGGGTTTGGGCTGTCGGTGACCCACGTCGCCATCGATAGCGGTGAGTAGATCTGGGTGAAGCCTTCCTGGATCGCTATGCGGTCCCATGCGTCGGTGTTGTCCGAGGTCCAGACCTGTTCGACGCGCGAGAAAATCCCGAGATCGATGCGCCCGCCGCCGCTTGAGCACGCCTCAAGGGCAACCTCGGGATGGGCAGCGCGCAGGCGCTCCAGGATGTCGTAGAGGTTGCGAACATGGTCGATCCAAACACGCTCCGGATTGTTGCCGGCCATCGCTGGCCAGCCGGGCTCGGAAAAGTGGCGGTTCATGTCCCATTTGATGAACTGGATGTCGTTCTCTGACAGCAGACGATCAACCGTGCCGTAGACCCATTCCGCTACATCAGGCCGCGCAAGATTGAGGACGAGCTGGTTGCGAGCCTCAGTGCGGGACCGCGTCGCGAAGTGGTACACCCACTCCGGATGGGCCCGGTAGAGGTCGCTGTCAGGGTTGACCATTTCCGGCTCGAGCCACAAGCCAAAGCCCATCCCCAACCGATGCACACCATCGATCAGTGGCCCGAGACCCAGCGGGAACTTGGCCTCATCTACCGACCAATCACCCAAGCCGGCTCGGTCATCGACGCGTCCCTTGAACCATCCGTCGTCGAGAACGAACAGCTCGATGCCGATGTCCGCGGCCAGCTCGGCAAGTCGGAGCTGATCGCGTTCGTTGACGGCAAAACCGGTCGCTTCCCAAGAGTTGTAAAGAACCGGACGGAGTCGCGGCGCAGTCGGGCTGCGCGTGGCGCGGCTAGGAAACGAGGGACTGTGCGACGAGCGGCCCTCGGCGGAGAAAATGTGACGGCGCTGGAACGCGTGCCAGGCGCGACTCGCCCCTCCGTAGCCACTCGCTGAGTAGCAGCCTGCGAACACCGGCGTATCGATCGATGTCCCGGGTTCGAGCACAATCGGAGAGTCGAACTCGTTCCATCCCCCGGTCACCTGATGTCCTCCGCTCGGCGTCGTCTCGAAAACCATCTTCCAAGATCCACTCCAGGCGAGGGCGCCCGTCCAGACCTCCCCGCGCTCTTCCGACAGCTCCCCTTCGACGCCAAGTGCGAACCACGGGTTGAGCTGATGACTCGTGGTGCCGCGCCGACTCTCGAGGACCAACTTGCCCGGCGTCAACGAGGCCTCCGTGATCTGTGTTTCTCGTCCCCAACCGCCGTGGAGGTAGCGAAGCCGCCAACGATCGGCAAACGGCAGCCACCATGCTGCCGAATACGCCTGCGCCAAGACGACTGACTCGTTGCTGTCACGATTGGAGATGCGCGCCCAGCGCTCGAGAACGTCTTCCCCGTCGAAGATCCGATAGAGCAGCTCGACAGCGAACGGATAGTGCTCATCGACCAGCTCGATGACAACCGTCTCGGACCCCTCAGCACGATCGACGCGATGTCCGCCTACGCGCCATTCGACCGCCCGAGTCCCGTCTGCGAACTCCACCTTTAGAGCGGGCTCGATGAAGCGTCGACCGCCGAATGCCGCGTATTCCAGAGGGTCTTCCTCCCCCCGTGCGACGGCCACGCCCTCGTACACGAGATCCGCTGGGTCGGGGAAGCTGCGAAGCGCCTCGAGCGAGACGGGCGCGCCCCAGTGCAAGTGTCGCGGCCCGCGATCGCCAATCACGAAGCCGTACGTAGAGCTCGCCATGCTCAAGCACCAGGTTCCGCTACCGGCGTCGAAGAGCACGCCCGACCGATTGGTTCCCGTGCGAGGCCACGGCTCGGCGGCAGCTCTCGGATCTAGAACTTCGTGCGGCGCCGTTCCTTCGGTCGCCGGCTGAGTCGCGAGATCGTGCTGGGACGGTGTCGGTGGCACCCCTCCTTTCTCCTCTTCACTGCGAGCGGCGAGCATGAGCCCGCGTGCAGGCTCTAGCCCTCGAATGATTTCGGTGAACTTATATACGTTGGCTTGGCAGCGACGTACTCCGATCACCGAGAATTCGCGTGCCCTAGTCCGCATCCGCTCGCTACCGCCGCGGCCCGCGGACGGGCGGCGTCGCACAGACGCCGTCAAGTGCGATACTCGCGCCCCGTGCCGTACAACCCCGCCCGCGCGAACCCCGTTTACGTACCCGACGCCGGGCGCTATGGCGCGATGCCCTACCGCCGCGTCGGCTCGAGCGGCATCGATCTGCCGGCGATCTCACTGGGTCTCTGGCAGAACTTCGGCGACGATCGGCCGCTGGCCAACAGCCGCGCGATTCTGCGCCGCGCGTTCGAGCTCGGCATTACCCATTTTGATCTCGCGAACAACTACGGGCCGCCCTACGGTGGCGCCGAAACCAACTTCGGGCGCATATTCACGGAGGACTTCCGACCTTATCGCGAGGAGCTGATCATCTCGACCAAGGCGGGCTATGACCAGTGGCCCGGGCCATACGGCGACTTCGGCTCGCGCAAATACCTGCTCTCGAGCCTCGAGCAGAGCCTCACGCGAATGCGGCTGGAGTACGTCGACATCTTCTACTCCCACCGCGTCGACCCGATCACACCGCTCGAGGAAACGATGGGGGCGCTTGACACGGCGGTGCGCCAGGGCAAGGCGCTGTACGTCGGCATCAGCTCCTACTCGCCGGAGCGGACGGCGGAGGCCGTAAACATCCTGCGCGGGCTCGGCACGCCGCTCCTGATCCACCAGCCCTCCTACTCGATGCTCAACCGCTGGGTCGAGGACGGCCTGCTCGACGTGCTCGCGCGCGAGCACGTCGGTGCGATCGCGTTCTCACCGCTCGCCCAGGGCATGCTCACCGGCCGCTACCTCGACGGCATACCCGAGGACTCGCGCATGCGTGTCGGCGAGGCGCTGGCCCAGAACATGCTGACCGACGAGAACCTCGCACGCGCGCGCGCGCTGAACGAGATCGCGGCACGGCGCGGCCAGTCGCTCGCCCAGCTCGCAATCGCCTGGGTGCTCCGCGACGAGCGCATCAGCTCCGCGCTGCTCGGCGCCTCGAGCGTCGCCCAGCTCGAGCAGAACGTCGCTGCCCTCGAGCATCTCGCTTTCACCGAGGAGGAACTGGCCGAGATCGACCGTTATGCCGGCGACGGCGGCATCAACATCTGGTCGGCCTCGAGCCGCGCCTAGAGCCGCAATCCGTCTATGCCTCGGTGAGACGGGTCCGTGAGCAGCGCGTGATGTAGGGCATACCGATCTCGGCTCGGCCGGCGAGGGCGCGATGGCGAGCTAGAAGCTCGCGGACGTCGTCGAGCAGCTCCGCACGCTGGTCATCCGGGAGCGTGATGATGTAGCTGCGCGAGTTGACGAGATCGAGAAGTGCCTGCGGTTTGAGGTTGTAGGTCCACTCGACGTCGAAGCGTTCGATCGGTTCGAACGGCGGACCGACCGGCGGGTCTGTCGTATTGGTCTCCTGCACGCCTCCACGGCGCATGATCCGGTCAAGCTGCGCCGCCCAGCTTTCACGCTCGTCGCGAACGTTCCAAACCAATCCGAGCCGCCCGCCCGGAGAAAGCACCCGCGCGACTTCACACACGGCACGTCTCGTGTCCACCCAGTGCCATGCTTGGGCGACGAGCACCACATCCACCGACCCGTCCTCCAAGGGGATGTCCTCAGCCGATCCGGCGAGCGATATGACGCCTGGGAGCGCCTGCTCCAGCTCGTTGCGCATTGCCTCAGACGGCTCGACCGCGACGACCTCCAAGCCTCGCGCGACGATCTGCCTCGTGAGCTTTCCGGTGCCAGCCGCGAGGTCGAGAACACGTACCTGGCCGTCCGGGAGCAACCAGTCGACCGCCTCACGAGGGTAGGAGGGCCGGCCACGTTCGTACTCTCTCGCGGCCAAGCCAAAGGAGCCGGCGCGGACGGGATCTGGAACGTTCACTAAAAGCTCAGAGTACCCCGGCCAGACGCCCCCAGACTGCGGGCGAGGCCGCTCGGCGGTGCCTGGGGAGCGAAATGGTGGAAAGCTGGTCCGGTTTTGTACAATTGCCTTGCGGCTCGCAGCAGGGCCGACAACAGCTACCTAGGAGCGAATATGGCTTTGCAGCTTGGTGATACGGCGCCGGATTTTGAGGCTGAGACGACGGAGGGCCGGATCCATTTCCATGATTGGATCGGCGATTCATGGGCGGTGTTGTTTTCGCATCCGAAGGACTTCACGCCGGTGTGCACGACTGAACTTGGCTACCTGGCTTCGATTAAGCCGGAGTTTGATCGCCGTGGTGTGAAGGTGATCGGGCTGTCGGTCGATCCGGTTGATAAGCATTCAGGTTGGGCCAAGGACATCGAGGAGACCCAGGGGACGGCGCCGAACTACCCGATCATCGGTGACTCCGACTTCAATGTTTCGAAGCTTTACGGCATGCTGCCCGCGGGCACGGAGGGTGACCCGGCGACCCGTACGCCGGCCGATAACCAGACGGTGCGCAACGTGTTCGTGATCGGCCCGGACAAGAAGGTCAAGCTGATCCTCGTTTATCCGATGACGACCGGGCGCAACTTTGACGAGGTGCTGCGCGTGATCGACTCGCTGCAGCTGACCGCCAAGCACAAGGTCGCGACGCCCGCCAACTGGCACGACGGCGACGACGTCATCATCGCCGGATCGGTCTCCGACGACGCCGCTAAAGAGCTCTACCCCAACGGCTGGAAGTCACCCCGGCCCTACATCAGGATCGTCCCCCAACCGCACTGACGACGCCGAGCGCGTGATCTGGATCGCCGCCGGCACGAGGCCGGCGGCCAGCGCGTGGGCGCGGTCCGTGCTCGCCTCAAACGCGTCGACATAGTCGACACCGGGTCGCTCTCCCGCTGGTAGGGTGGCGCCGTGAGCGCTGAGTTTCCCGGGCGGCCCGCGGTTGTTGGTGCGGTTCGCGCGACGCTGAAACCGCGGCGCGGTTGACCGACTGACGCCGCG
>Ga0302325_10003463_pt1 | contig 37235 bp, 29 predicted proteins | sample Palsa_T0_2_FD_201948 | JGI IMG/M metagenome (GOLD analysis project Ga0302325, IMG submission 201948) | Peat permafrost microbial communities from Stordalen Mire near Abisko, Sweden - Palsa_T0_2 | ecosystem: Environmental > Terrestrial > Soil > Palsa > Peat permafrost | place: Sweden: Abisko...
GGCGTCGGGAAAGTGCTTCTCCACCTGCAGCACTCGCCGCAGCTTCTTTGGAGCTGCATCGACGCCTCGGAACTGCCGTGGAAGTAGGCTCAAATGCATATCCATTGTTTAGTGAAAGATCAATAATCGCAGAGACCGCAATGTGGCTGACCGACCACCAGGTGAACATGGCTTTCTCCAAGGCATTCGGGCGGCACTACACCCGAATTCCGCTCAAGAAATCGGCAACAATCGTGAATGGCAATGCCCTGCGTCTCGATTGGAAAACCATAATCTCACCGGATCAGTGCAGCTATGTCTTGGGTAATCCTCCGTTCATCGGAAAACAGATGATGAGCGATGAGCAAGGGAAGGATATGGATGCCGTGTGTGGTGACATCCAGGGGTATGGGCTTCTGGATTACGTGACCGCGTGGTACGTGAAGGCTTCTGACTATATACCTGGCACAGGAATCCGCTGCGCGTTTGTATCGACCAACAGTATTAGCCAGGGGGAACAGGTTGGCGTGCTTTGGAGCTATCTCTTTCAGCGGGGAGCAAAGATTCATTTCGCGCACCGCACTTTCATTTGGAGCAACGAGGCGAGCGGTAAGGCCCACGTACACGTTGTCATTGAAGGATTCGGTGCTTTCGATGTGCCGGTAAAGCGGCTCTACGACTACGACGCGGATGGAAAGCAGTCGATGAGCAGCGGGGCTATGAACATCAACCCGTATTTGGTCGTGGGGACGGATACGGTAGTGACGGCCCGGACATCGCCTATCTGCTCTGTGCCTCCAATCGTCTTCGGCTCAATGCCTAATGATGGTGGGTATTTGATGCTAACTCCAAAGGAGAAGGCGGACCTAGTCACAGTGGAGCCTGCCTCGGCTAAGCTCATTCGTCCGATTCTTGGCGCAGAAGAGTTCATTAACAATGTGCCCCGCTGGTGCCTCTGGCTGCGAGATGCTTCGGCTGCCGAATTGCGCTTAATGCCCTTGGTTCTGGCGAGAGTTGAAGGCGTTCGTCAGCACAGACTGAAGAGCACCCGAGAGACAACGCGGAAGCTCGCGGACTTTCCGCGACTCTTCGGTGAAGATAGACAACCAACAGGACGCTATATCGCGATACCTTCGGTTTCCTCGGAGCGCAGACCATACGTTCCGATTGGATTCCTTGAGGCCTCGGTTATCAGCAACAATCTTCTTCTGCTGGTTCCTGATGCCACACTCTATCACTTTGGCGTGCTCACCTCGGGGATGCATATGGCTTGGATGAAGACGGTATGCGGCCGCCTGGAGTCGCGCTACCGCTACTCAAACAAGCTCGTCTACAACAATTATCCATGGCCTGAGCCCTCATCCAACCAAAGGGGGGCTATAGAAGTCGCAGCGCAGGCTGTATTGGACGCCCGAGCGCCCCAGTTGGCGTCTGGCGCCTCGCTGGCCGACATTTACGACCCGCTGACGATGCCGGCGGAACTACTGAAGGCACACCAGGCGTTGGATCGTCTTGTGGAGAAAACCTACCGCGGCAAGCCGTTCTCCTCGGACCGTGAACGTGTGGAGCACCTGTTTGTGCTTTATGAGAAGATAACATCGCCGTTGGCACCAGTCGCCAAGCGAAAGGCGCGCAGTTAACGCGAATCTGGAGCGTGCCGTTGGGCTCGAAATGAATCGCAGAAGCCAAGATGCCTAACTCACAAAAACGCACCATGCTCACAATCTTTCAGACGGCATCGGGTTCGTGGCACTGGCCCTCGATCATCATGGCGACTGGCTGGATATTAACTGGGCTCTGCATGGTCGCCACACTTCGAGTTAATCGAAGCGACCGGATCGCTGCGTATGAGAAAGAGAAATCGTCGGCAGCCGAGTTGAGAAGCACACAGGAAACACTGAAGGATGCCCAAGAAAAGGCGAATGCCGCCAGAGCTTTGGCTGAGGAGTTAAAATTAAAACAGGGACCAAGGACAATCAGCGACGAACAACGGGTAGCGCTCATCGCTGAACTCAAGGCTGCGCCGAAGGGCCCTGTGATTGTCCAATCGGATTGGACTGATGCTGAAGCTAAAGGGTATGCCCGGCAGATTTCTTCGGTCCTATCCGATGCGGGTTTCCCAGTGGTAACCGGTGTGACACTTCAGGTGCTGGCCATCGGGGCCCAAGGAAGCTTTATGTTCATCAAGGACAAGGCGAACCCTCCAGGGCAAGCAGCGGCGATCCAGCAAGCATTCAACAAGAATGGGATATTCTTGCCCGCTGATGTGGTCAGCTCGGGCATGGATAAGGGAATTCGAGACGACAAGGCCGATTGGAAATTTGAGCCCGATCTTGTTGTTATCTGGGTCGGGCAGAAACCGTGACTAGGCGGCTCTGACGCTTGAGAACTTCAGCCCTGTTCTGTATCAACCTATTCAGCTCCGCAATTTTCTATGCCCAGACGTTCTAAAGACGACCGCGAAGCGGAAAAGGAGGCGTATCGAATTTTTATGCCGTTCGCCTTCTGGCTCCTTGCGTATTTCTTGTATTCATCGCTCCACGGTTTCGCTGGGGTCGCGCCGTGGTCGCGATACGTTGCCTGGGGAGGCTTCATAATTCTTGTGATTGCTGGACTGTTCCAGGTGCCTCGCGCGTTGCGGACGATTCGCGGCCTCTAGGCTGATTCTAGCATATCTATCCAGTAGCAATATAGGAGGTTCTTCGTTCTCGTCGCGGCCGTCGACCGGCTGGCGAACGAAGGTGCCCCGCGCGATGAGCACCTCTGTCATTTACTATGGCGGCATGCTGGGTATAGGCTGTGGGAAGGTCTAGACTCCATGAACGCATTTGGCCGGCTGGTTCTTCTCGGAATTGCGCTTGTCCTCAGCGGGTGCGCGACAACGCAGTATTTTGCCCCGTCGCCCCGGGTTGGGCAGCGCAAGGTGTACCTGCCCAGCAATCGAAACATCCTTGGGGTTGATGAGACACGTTCCGACGGAGTAGTGGAGGTGTACATGGTCCCGACAGTGGGCGATCCGTTGTTCAACGGCACGGTGTCTTTTTGGGTTTACGTCCAGAACAAGAGCCCAAACACCTACTATTTCGGGATCGATGACATCGCGGTGCGCGACAAGGACGGCCGGTCGCTGACGGTGCTCACCCCAAATCAGGTTGCGGACCAGTTGCGAGGGAACACTAGCGCCCAGCAGTTCCAGTACGCCTTGGTCTCCTCCATGATCACCGCCCTAGCCGAGGCCCCCTTTGCCTACGAGCGCACCACTGGCACCGTGTCAGGGTACACCAGCAATGGGCAATATGTGACAGGGACCTACCAGACCGTGACGCCCAATACCACGGCACAGTACATGGCCCAGCAGCAGAACCAATCCAGCATCGACCAATTCAACGCGCAGTCCCAAACCGCACTCGCTCGCGACATGGAATGGCTGCAGCGGATGTCCTTCAAGTCAGCCCTCTTGAAGCCTAACTATCGGGTAAAAGGTCTAGTTTCAGTTCCTCTGCGTTCGGGATGGTCGCTGCCAAATCGCTATGAGTTCACGATCAGTTTGGGGAACAGCGCCTTCACGGTGGACTTCCTTGTGCAGTCGACCAAATAGGTCTTCGGCCTCATTCTCCAACTCTGCCAACATGTCCACCCACAGCGAATTGATTGCCGAACTCATTGAAAAACTGGAGTCGGATGTTCTCACGTACTACGAAGGCGCTTCCGAATCTGCTTACAGAGCCTGGACGATTACGGCTGGTATTGCGTTCCTTTCGTCCGTTGCCTCCGCGTTGACGGCAGCGTTGATCAGCGACGCTAGCTTTGGGACTTATGGCAAATCCCTTCTCGTGGTTATCCCAGTGATCGGAGCTGCGGCAACCGGCTTACTGCATCTGTATAAATTCCGCGAAAAGGAGGCTCTTCGTGAGGAGGGTCGAATCGAAGTGGAGGACATAATCTTAAATGCGAAAAGCCTACTTTCGTCATGCACCTCCGAAAACGATGCGAAGGTTGCGTTTCAGCAAATTCGCGAACGGTACCGGCAATTGGAGCTAAACCAACATCGCAGGGATATCACTTTACGCTCCGACGAGGTGCCAAAAATTAAGCCATAACGCGATCCGCACGCAGGCCGCTTCTCCGGCTGTTAGGCGCCCGTTTTAAACGGGGAACCAAGGGCATGCCGCACAATCCACGGTCCATTGCTTTCCTATTTGGCTCGGACATCTCCTATGATTCATACAGGGTAACAACGCCGAACCTGTCGCGGTGCTTCTGAGTCGGCTCCGCGTCCATCAACGCCGACGGGACATGGTCAGCTGCATCAAGGTGTTTGTCAGGATTCACCCACGATATCCACAGGCTGAATGAACTTTTTCCTTCTCGACACAAATTTCTTCCGGGAGGCTACGAAGTCGCGCGGGAACCGACTGTTGGGAACGCTAATCCCACAGTTACAGGCAGCTGGGTTGGAGTTTGGCCTGGGAAATCCGACAGCAATTCGGGTAAGCCCTTTTGCACTGCTCGAAGCACTAGGGGTGGTTCCCACAATGCCACCAAAGCCGGTAGTCAACTTCTCCCACAAGAATCCGAACGAAGTCTACCGGCAGATTTTTGACTACGCCTGCAATTACTTCCGGGGACTGCCGGAACTCCAAGACGCCTACTTAAGGCAGAAGCAAAGGCAACAGGCGGCTTACGTTATCCCGGAGGCCCTCGATCTCTTCAATATCTGTGTGACCGGAATCCTGGATCGAGACTTAGACTTAAATGGTGTTTTCGCCACGTTCTTGGCCGGAGATTATTTCTTCAAGTACCCCTTCACGCGGGATGTTTTCATTTCTATGAGAGCCTTCCTCGGTGCGGCATTTTTTTCGGACGTGCCCGAGCAATCTCCCGTAAGCCGGTTTCGGGTGAGCATGAGGATGTACGATTTGCTTCGGAGTAACATGCAGGCGGTCCCGGGTTACGAAAAGTATGCCGCGGCTTTCAAGGTTAAGAGCGAGCGGGACTTTCTCGACACGGACATCATTCAAGATATCACCTACGGTTACCCGTACGGTGGAGAGCGCCACCGCGTGGTGGCGTTGACGTTCGACAATGCCAAGGTTGTCGAGTCGCGCGCTCTGTGGCATCGACAGGTGGGGTTCAGCATGGCGAAGAAATGCACTGGAGCGGACTTTATCCGCGATGTAGTGACTCCATTTCTCTCCCATCCGGGAGGCATCGTAATCCAAAGCGATGCATCTGGCGCGATTATTGACGCAATAGACCTATCGACTCGGTTTGCTGGCATAACGGGAGACGAATCCTGAGATTCTGTGCCCTGCGCTCCCAAGCCAAGTTTGAGATCTCATTTAACTGTAAGCGACTGATGACTCGAACCGCGGAACAAACGCCCGCCAAAAATTGAGATATTAGGTTATGCCGACACTGGCAAAATGCTCGAAATTCATCGCGCCGATTTTCAGCGAATTCGGCGGCATCATTAAAGAGCCCGACTCGCGTGAGCAGGGGACGATGACGTTCCTCATCTATCGCGATTTCCATTTAGGGATCACGGCCAAACACGTCGTAGGTGATTATGAATTACCGTCCCTCGAGCAAAACCTCAGCCTGGCTCTGACAAAAATGCGGCCTCTACCGGGACGTCTTGTATACGCCTCCCCATCCGATCCACTCGATGGCCCGGCAGACTTGGCGATCTTTGCTCTTCATGGGGCATCAATCGTTGATGGTGGGAAGGATTTCTTACCAGAACCCATGGCAATCACGACATTGCAGGTAGGAGACTGGTGCCTGTCTAAAGGCTACCCGGGCGAACTTCGAGGTCCGCACAAAACACGGCCGAACGTGATGCAGCATCCCCAGGTGGACGTAGCCGCTCAATGCGAAGGCGTCTCTGATCGCAGGATTCGCGTCGGTGCCGGTAAGGCTAGACACGACAAGGGCCGCTTCAGCTTCGGCGGTATGAGCGGCGGACCGATATTCAAGCATGTTACTGAGGACGATCTTGAGTTCGTAGGCATGATTACCGAAGGCATTGGGCCCAGGGAACAGTGCCTCACAGAGCCTGGAGTTGTCGAAGAGACCGACGGTATTTTGGTAAACGGCATTCCGATCACCAAGACCATTCTAAGCAGGCTTTTGGATCATCTCCCCGAAAAACTGTTGGCGGTCCAGCCATTGCGGGTGCTGAGAAGAATTCACGTGGTCGATAAGTTGCCGAGGAGTGGCGACAGCGACATTAATGGGAAGTAGGAAAGTGTCCTCCGGGCACTCTTGTTCTGCCAACTTCTGCTCTGCCCATCGGAAGTGCCTTGTTAATCCCATATTGCTGGTCTAGATGTTGCTAACTGCCGTGCATTCAACCTCATGCCAGTCGAACCCCAGGTTCACCAGGGGGTCATTTCCCATCACGAACTGGGGGCATTACCTACACACCTTTCGGCTTGAGTTTACAGGCAGTGTGGCCGATTGTTCCCCCAACAACACCTCCCACGCCTCGGGTCTGTCGAAAGACGGGGACTGCGCAACAGGGGGGTTATTCATTTTTGGGCCCTGCGATATGAGCCTAGGATACGGCGGCCCCGGTTCAGCGCAACCTGTGGCGACTGGCCCTTCTGGAGGTCGCTAATGCCGGCATACACAAAGCCTGCCGAATCCTACGCCAGGCAATTGGTTATCTTGGGTGGAAGGGGGCTCATAATCGCCGACCCGGTTTTTGCTGAGCACTGCCTGCGGCACCACAACTATTACCGCATTTCAGCGTACCGATTCGCGCTGACCGTGCATGGCAATCCCGATCAATTTCTTCCCGGAACGACGTTTGAGCAGCTTTGGGCTCTCTATGACTATGATCGCCAACTTCGGCATCTGGTGTTGGAGGCCACAAAGCGTGTCGAAATCTCTGTCCGATCACGCTGGGCGTACGAAGTGGGGCACAGGCACGGATGCCAGGCATATGAATCGCCAGCGATATTCAGCGACGGCGTGGCGCACACGAAGACCTTGGCGAAATTGGATCAAGAGCTCGGCAGGAGTTCAGAGGATTTTGTCGCCCATTTCCGGAGGACCTACGGAACAAATCGCCCTCCTATTTGGGCAATTTGCGAAGTCATGTCCTTTGGGCCGACTTCGATGCTCTACAAGATTCTATCAGAGCAAAATCTTCGCCAGGTTATCGCGGATACCTACCAGCTCGATGAGCGGGCGCTGGGCTCGTTTCTCCACCACCTCAACATTGTGCGCAATACCTGTGCCCACCATTCGAGGCTCTGGAATCGCAAGTTCACCATCACACTCCAGCCGCCAATCTCAAAGCCTCCCGCGCTCATTCCCAGTTTAGACCCGGTCCCGACAGGTGTCCCCAACCCGAAGGCTCCAGACAAGCTCTACAACACGCTGGTCATGCTTGCGCATATGATGGAGATTATTCAGCCGACCGGCGGCTGGCGTCACCGCGTTCGGGAGCTGATTGTTGCGCAGGCCTTCCCAGTGTCTTCGAGCATGGGGTTTCCGGCTAACTGGCTCACGCGACCCATCTGGCTGCCTTAAATTAGGCTGCCTGCGTTTGGGGCAAGAGCCAGCCACTTGGCGGCGGTGTTAGAGCGAAGCGAAATAATCGAAGTGAAAAGTCCCGTAAAGCATTAATAGGCTTGGCAGGGTCGGTAGCGGCCTGCTTTGTGCTTCAAGAACGAGGATATTCTATGGGAAGAACATCCGTTCAATGTGGGCGGATGAGTTCGCGTAACGGTTGCTTCGGTCTTGGGCTTCGTGGCAGAATCTCCGTCGGATGAATCAGGAGACAAAGTATGTGAGGGTAACGTTTAGAAGCCCTCCACTTGCCCACATCTTGGAGAAGTTGCGGGGACACTATGAAGCGGCTCAAAGAAAGGATTGGCTGGTCGTTCCGTATGTCCTCACATGTGCAGCTTATCTTGAGGCGAAACTGAACGATACATTGTTTGAGTTTTCCCTGGAGAAATACGGCGAAGAAGTGGCGACAATTCTCGTCACCTTACCCCTGCCGAGAAAGTTGATCACGGTTGTTCCCGTTCTTACTGAAGGAAGATATTCGATCAATAAAGAGCACATCGTTTATCAACGACTTGCTTCGCTAATTCGAGTTCGTAATTCGGTCGCTCATGCAAAGTCTGAATTTGAAGAACTTACCCATGGGGACGGCGATTTGGTCGCGGTCATTAGGCCTGGCGAACCTCCGGTCAAAATACCTGGGCTATTCAAGCCGTCCGAAAAAAGTTCTGATTTGACTCTCGGAGCTTCAAAGCCGTTTACGCCACTCGAATACCATGGCGCGTTGAAGACCTTCGAAAAAGCATTCTTTGCAAGGTGCCCGGATCGGTTGAAGAAGGTCGCGATGGTGGTCGAACGCCCAAAAGGACAGTGGACTACGGAACGCACAGCGCTTATAAAATTTCTCGATTGATTGAGGTCCACCTAGATTGAGACCCATTCTGTAGATGCGGACAGCCCCGTGACTGAATCTTGGAACTCTCTATCGATGCGGACCCTGTCGATCCCTAGCCGTCAACAACCCCGACCAATCCGTCGATTTCTCAGTGTAGATCCAGTGTAGACAAATCTCGAATTTTGCGGGTTTTTCTGACACTTAATGAAACGCGGTAAAACATTTCCCAGAGGGAGACCGCCCAGTAGCCCTGAATCGCAAGACCCCTGTGTCATACTGCGGATCAGTTGCTGTCGGGTTCGATTCTATCATCGAGTTCCTCCGGCTGATTTGCCCACGAAAGCCTTCCACCTTCGCGAGCTTTGCTAGAGGGTTTAGCTACGGGAATTCCGGAGAAATCTGTGACACGACGTAACGTATTGATAGACAAACCATTATTCCGTGTTTCAAATGGCTGCCCGGGCTGGGATCGAACCGGAAAGATAGAGGCGTCGGGAGGTATCAATCCGAGTCCAGAATCGAAAAGAGCAACTTTCTTAAGTTTGGAATTCGCCGGTTTCCAAACTTTCCTCAACGTGACCACGCTGCGCGGCGCCTATTTCCCGACCGCATCCAGCACTATCGACGGCGTGAGGAGCTCGGGAAGCGCGACCGGTTCGGTGTGGCCGGGAAACCAGATGACGTTGAAGGGAACGGCGCCGCGGTGGTACTTGGCCAGCTCGGCGGTGATCTGCGGATCCTTGTTGGTCCAGTCGCCGCGCAGCGTCGCGATGTGCTTGTCGCGGAACGCGCGCAGGACTTCGTCGGAGTGGAAGACGAGGCGCTTGTTGGCCTGGCACGTCGCGCACCAGCGCGCCGTGAAGTCGACATAGATGATCCGGTTCGCCGAGCGGAGCTTCTCCACGGCCTCGGGGCTCCATTTTTCCCACACGATGTCGGTGGGCGAGGCGGGCGTCGGCCATCCGGCCCAGGCTCCCAGGGCCAGGAGGACCAGGCAGGCGCACAATCCAAAGCGCTCCCGGCCGGGGGACGCCCCCGGGGCGTTCCAACGGCCGTAGACCCAGACACCCATCGCGACAAGGACGAGCCCGAAGAGGGCCGACAGGAGCGCGGTTTCCTGCAGCTGCCCGGCAAGGACCCAGACAAGGTAGGCAACCGTCGCGTAAAGCGGGAAGGCCATCGCCTGCTTGAAGGTCTCCATCCACGCCCCAGGCCGCGGCAGGATCCGCACGGCCGCCGGAAACGCCGATAGGAGCAGGTAGGGTGTCGAGAGGCCGACGGCGATCGCGGTGAAGATCGCGAACGACTCCGCCGTGGATAGCGCGAGCGCGGCCCCGAGCGCCGGGGCCAGGAAGGGGGCGCTGCAGGGCGTGGCGGCGACGGTGGCAAGGACCCCGGTCAGGAAGGAGCCGGTGAGGCCCGACTTTGACTGCAGGCCCGACCCGATCCCGGTCGCCGTCAGGCCGAACTCAAACACGCCGCTCATGTTGAGCGCGAATGCGAGCATCGCAGCGGCGAGCCCGAAGACGAACGCGGGGGACTGCAGCTGGAATCCCCATCCGAGCTGGCTCCCGCCCGCCCGAAGGATCGCAAGCAGGCCGGCAAGGGCCCAGAACGAGAGCAGCACGCCCGCGGCGAAGACGATCCCGTGGAGGGTGACCTTCCTGCGGTCGGCGCCGGCCTGGTTGACGAAGCCTAGGATCTTTATTCCGAGCACCGGGAAGACGCACGGCATGAGGTTGAGGATGAGCCCGCCGACGAAGGCCAGGAGGAGCGTGCCGAGGAGGCCGTCCGCGGGCGCCGCGCCCGGACTGCCGGGGGCCGCCACCGAGGCCCGGGCGGTTCCGGATCTGAATCCCACGTCCACCGCCAGCCCGGGAAGCGACCCGTCCGGGCGCCAGCCGTCCTTCGACGTCAGGACTCCGACCACGCGCGTCGCATCCTTCGGCCCGTCGGAGGACACGGGGAGCCCGAGCGCGAAACCGCCGCCGCCGATTGGGGACGCCGGCTGGGGCAGGTCATAGGCGATGCTCCCGTCGCGCGAGAAGAAGCGAAGGCCGGCCGGCACCGGCGCGGAGTTCCTCGCGGCCGGCCTGATCGTGAGGGTGACGGTCGTGGCATTGCGCGACGCCCGGACGCTCCAGGCCGGATCCGCCGCGGGCAGGCGGGCGACCACGTCGCGTATCTTCGCCCCCCACACGGGGTCGGGCTGCGGATCCTCCGGCGAAACCGGCAGCAGCAGGGAAAGCTTCGCATTGCCGGGGACGCACTCGTCCTGGCACATCAGCCATTCGGCGGCGACCTGGAGCTCGACATTCGTGCCGGGCATGAGGTCCGGCGGGGGGGTGATCGTGACCGGCAGGAGGAGGTCGCCGTCGTAGCCGTTGCCTATGATGTTCCCGCGGCTGTCCGAGAGAAGCATGGGGGCGGGCCACTGGATTTCGCCTGCCTTCCAGCCGAGAGGCAGCGTCCATTTGAGCGTCGTCGGGAGCCCGGTGCCCGGGTTGACCCAGTAGGTGTGCCAGTGCGGCTGGTGGACAAAGTGCAGCGCGACGTTGAAGGGCGTGCCCGGATGGATCGACGCGTCTGCCGAGACAAGCGACGCGGCAACCTGCGCCCGCGCCGCCTGGGGCAGCGCCGCGGCGAAGAGGGCCAGTGCGGCCAGGGCGGAGGCGAGGAGGCGCTTCATGGGGTGGGGAGCCGGAGGCAACCGCTCAGTGTGGCCCCTAGGAGGCCTGCCGCAAGCGTTCAGCCGTTTTTTGCCCCGGCGGCGATCCATCGCTCGAGCATCTGGACCTCCTCGGTCGCGAAAGGCTTGTCGCCATCGCTTGGCATCGAGTCGTCGTCGCTTGGCGGAAGCCGGAGCCTGCGAAGGATCTCGCTCGAGCCGGGATTTCCCGGAACGAGCGCCGGCCCGTCATCGCCGCCGCGCATCAACTGCTCATAACTGTCCATCCTGAGGCCGCCCTTGTGCTTCTCGGGCTTGTGGCATGATACGCAGCTGCGCGCGAAAAGGGGTGCGATGTGAAGGCGATAGAACGCCGGGTTGGAGGGATCGGCGCTTCCCGAGCCGCCGTGGATGGCTGCCACGACGATGGGAGCAACGGCGGGTGCCGGCGGGGCGGCATTTGGCGGCTGGTCGGCCACACCAAGCCACGTCCTAAGCCGCGCGGGCATCTTTTCGGTCAGGAACCCGTCGCCATGCGAGATCGCGCCGCCGCCGTGGCCCGTCCAGACCATGAGACCCAGGGCCAGGGCGAGAACGATGGGGTAGGCGCCCGGGATCCCCCGCCCGCCCGCCGCGGAGGGGCGAACCCGGGCGGCCATGAAGCAGGCGGCCGCAAGCAGCACGCCTCCCCACATGTGCCGCGTGACGTCGCGGCTGCGGTACCCGCCGCTCCAGGCGAGGAGCCATCCGTCGAACGCCGCGGCAAACGTGGCGATCACCGCCAGGGCCAGGATCCAGCCGGCGGCGGCGCGGAGCTGGGCCCGGCGCGGCGACAGCCCGGCAAGCTCCAAGAGGGGGACGAGCGCAAGGAGCGCCACCGGTCCGTGGACGAGCAGCGGGTGGAGCCGACCGATGAACTGCCCGAGGTTCCCGTGTTCCCTGCCGTCGGGCGGCAGCCGCTTGGCGAGGAAGACGAGGGCCGCCCACAGAATGATGCCGAGGAGCGTCGTCACGGCCGCCGGCAGCCGGGATCGCGTTTGATCGGGGTTTGGGGCCATGGGAATTTCGGGAGCGCCTACGCGGGCGCCCCGACGATGGGAGACCGCCGACCGGGGAGGCAAACCAACAAGTTCCCATGCGCACGCGCTTGCGGGCGGCCCGGCGCCCCGTCATGGTTGCCTGCCTTCCCAATCCGCCCCTCCATGGACCCCGTGGCATCGAAAGCCCCCGTGAAGATCGTCCGCGTGGCCGTGTGGGCCTGCGTCTCCGCGGCGGGCGCCGTGAGCGTGGCGATCCTCGCATTGTCCCGGGGCGAGCAGGTGAGCGCGCTCTGGATGGTGGTGGCCGCCGCGTGCGTCTTCGCGGTTGCCTACCGGTTCCACTCGGCCTGGCTGATGGCCAGGGTGCTGACGATCGACCCGGCGCGGGCGACGCCCGCGGAGGTCCGCGCCGACGGGAAGGACTTCGTGAAGACGAACCGCTGGGTGGTCTTCGGCCACCATTTCGCGGCGATCGCCGGGCCGGGCCCGCTCGTCGGCCCCGTGCTTGCCGCGCAGTTCGGCTACCTCCCGGGGCTCCTCTGGATACTGATCGGGGCGGTGTTCGGCGGCGCCGTCCACGACAGCGTCGTCCTGTTCTGCTCCGTGCGGCGCGGCGGCAAGTCGCTCGGCCAGATGGTCCGCGACGAAGTGGGGCCCTTTGCGGGCCTGGCCGCCCTCGTGAGCATCACCGCGATCAGCGTGATCCTGCTCGGCGTCCTCGCCCTCGTCGTGGTGAACGCGCTCGCGGAGTCGCCGTGGGGCGTCTTCACGATAGCCGCGACGATGCCGATCGCCGTCGCGATGGGCTTTGCGCTCCGGACCGGGGGCAACGACCGCGGAAGGCTCCACCGGGTCACCGCCGCCGGAATCGTCGGTCTGCTCGCCGCCGTGTGGGGCGGCCAGTTCATCAGCGGGACGCCGCTTGAGGGCGCCCTCACCCTCAGGGGGACGACGCTCGCGTGGTGGATCATGGGCTACGGGCTGGTCGCGTCCATCGCGCCGGTCTGGGTGCTCCTGGCTCCGCGGGACTACCTGAGCACCTTCATGAAGATCGGGACGATCGCCGCGCTCGGGATAGCGATCGTCATCCTCGGGCCGCACCTGCGGATGCCCGCGGTGACGAAGTTCATCGACGGCTCGGGCCCGGTGTTCGCCGGGCCGGTCTTTCCCTTCTGCTTCATCACGATCGCCTGCGCCGCGATCTCCGGGTTCCATGCGATCGTCGCCTCGGGGACCACGCCCAAGCTGCTCGCCCGCGAGCGCGACATTCGGACGATCGCCTACGGCGCGATGATGACCGAGATGTGCGTTGGGGTGATGGCGATCATCGCCGCGTGCTCGATGCGGCCGGGCGAGTATTTCGCGATCAACGTGAAGGGCAGCGTCGGCACCGTGACCCAGCACATCACGTCCCTCGGGTTCCCCGTCACCGCCGCCGACATGGGGGCCCTCGCATCAAGCGTCGGGGAGGGGACGATGGTGGGCCGTGCCGGCGGGGCGCCGACCTTCGCGCTCGGGATGGCGCAGATGCTGGCGGGCGTGTTTCACAGCCGGGCCGCGCTCGCCGTCTGGTACCACTTCGCGATCATGTTCGAGGCGCTCTTCATCCTCACGACCATCGACGCGGGGACCCGCGTCGGCCGCTTCATGGTCCAGGACCTCCTCGGCCTCGCATGGCGGCGGCTCGGCGACACCCGCTCGTTCGCCGGCAATGCCGGAGCGACCACCCTTTATGTCGCCGCGTGGGGGTGGTTCCTGTACCAGGGGGTCGTCGATCCCCTGGGCGGGATAAACTCGCTCTGGCCGATCTTCGGGGTCGCGAACCAGCTGCTCGCCGTTCTCGCTCTCGCCCTGGGAACGACCGTGCTGATCAAGATGGGCCGCGCCCGGTACGCGTGGGTGACGCTCCTGCCGCTGGGCTGGCTCCTCGCCGTGACGATGACGGCGGGCTGGATGAAGATCTTCAGCTCCGACCCAAGGCTGGGGTTCCTGAGCGGGGCTGCGGGGGCGCCGTCGCCCCGGCTGGCCTTCAACCTCCACGTGGACGCCGCCGTCACCGCCGTGTTCCTGATCCTTGTCGGCGTGGTCGTCGCCTCGAACGCGCGGGTGTGGTGGCTGCTGCTGGCGGGGAGGCGCGCGCCCGGCCTTCGCGAGGAGCCGTTCGTGGCGGCGCGGCCGGCGGATCAGACCTCGTAGGGGGGCAGCACCTTGTCCACGCGGACCTTGTCGAGCCGGGCATAGGTCGGGACGCCGTTGTCGTACGGGACCGTCACCTCGCCCTGGATGAGGGGCTGCGCATAGCGCAGGAACTGGAAATTCATGCTCACCAGGTCCTCGTTGATCCACTCGCGAGGGAGCTTCTTCGTGCCGTTCGCGATCTCGCTCAGGGGCGCGAGGCCGGTCTCGACCGTGTAGTGCTCGGTTTCGCCGCGAACGAGGGTCACCATCTTGTCGGTCTCGCCGGCGATCGCCGCGCGCACCGCCGCCTGGCCCGCGAGGAAGGCCTCGTCGACATCCGTCTTGGACGCGGCATGCGCCGCGGCGCGCTGGATGAGTCCCGGGCGGGCCACGCGGACCTTCGCGTTGGGAATTCCCGTCTCGATGATCTCGGAGAGGGCCTCGCCCGCGCCGCCCAGCTTCGCGTGCCCGAAGGCGTCGGTGGCGGAATCGGCCGCGAGATAGTTGCCGTCGGCGTCGACCAGCCCCTCGGCGACGACGATCAGGCAGTAGCGCTCGCGCTTGAGCACCCGCCGGACGTCCTCGAGGACCTTTTCCTGGTTGAAGGGCACCTCGGGCAGGAGGATCAGGTGCGGGGCGTCGTGCGGGTGGTCGCGTCGCTTGGCGAGCGCGGTTCCCGCCGCGATCCAGCCGGCGCTCCGGCCCATCACCTCGACGATCGACACAAGGTCGCCCTGGCCCATCGCCTCGTTGTCGCAGGCGATCTCCCTCACGGTCATCGCGAGGTACTTGACCACGCTCCCGTAGCCGGGGCAGTGGTCGGTGCCGGTCAGGTCGTTGTCGATCGTCTTCGGGACGCCGACGACGCGGAGCTCATAGCCCTGCTCCTGCGCCAGCTTCGAGATCTTGTCCGCCGTGTCCTGTGAGTCGTTGCCGCCGATGTAGAAGAAGTACCGGATGTTGTGGGCCTTGAACACCTCGATCACCCGCTCGAAGTCCTGCTGCTTCTTGAGCTTGTAGCGGCACGTGCCCAGGGCCGCGCCCGGGGTGTGGCGAAGGGCGCGGACCTGCTGCTGGGACTCGGATGCCAGGTCCACGAGGTCCTCCTGCAGGATGCCGAGGACGCCGTTCAGGCCCCCGTATATCTCCTCGATTGCGACGTGGTTGAGCGCTTCGGCCACGATGCCGGCCACGCTAGCGTTGATGACGGATGTCGGGCCGCCAGATTGGCCCACCAGGACGTTTCCTACGAGTTCAGCCATTTGAAAAGTGATTTGGGTTTGTCAGGACAGCGAAGGTCCATGCAAGCGCATCCTCCCGGGGGTACGCAATTGAAAACTTCGGACAACCCGGAATCCGCCTAGAGAAGCCGCGACGGGCGGTATTCGGCGGCGCCCTTCACCCGCTTCGCGAGCGGCTTCACCTCGGCCGCGAAGGCGTCGACCTGGCTGGGGGCGGAGCCGACAAACCGCGCGCTCTCCGCGAGGATTCCCTGGAGCGCCTTCTTGCCGAGGCCGATCCGGCGGTCGCCGGCCAGCCTGTCCAGGAGATCGGCGCCGGCCGTTCCCGTGCGCATCGCCTTCACCGCGGCAAGCGAGTGCTCCCTGATGGCCTCGTGCGCCGTCTCGCGCCCCGCGCCGCGCTTCACCGACTCCATGAGGATCGTGGTCGTCGCCAGGAAGGGCATGTTGTACTCGTTCTCCTGCGCGATCGACGACGGGAACGCCTCCATCTGGTGCAGGACCGTGAGAAAGGTCTCAAGCGATCCGTCGATGGCGAAGAACGCATCCGGCAGCGCGACCCTGCGGACCACGGAGCACGAGACGTCCCCCTCGTTCCACTGGTCGCCCGCGAGCGTCCCCGTCATCGTGACGTAGCCGCCGAGCACGGTCGAGAATCCGCATATCCGCTCGCAGTTGCGCGCGTTGGCCTTGTGGGGCATCGCGGACGAGCCGACCTGGCCGTCCTGGAACCCCTCGGTGATGAGCCCCGCCCCCGCCATAAGCCGCATCGTCGTCGCGAAGCTCGACGCCGCGGCCCCGACCTGGTGCAGCGCCGAGACGACCTCGAAGTCCAGGCCGCGCGGGTACACCTGGCCCACGTTGCCGAGGGAGGCCGAGAAGCCGAGGTACTTGAGCACGCGGCTCTCGAGGCTCGCGACCTTGTCCGCCCTGCCGCCCAGGAGCGTCAGCTGGTCGAGCTGCGTCCCGACCGCCCCCTTGAGGCCCCGGACGGGATACCGCGCGGTCAGGCCGTCCAGCCGGTCGAAGGCGAGGCGCAGCTCCTGGCCGAACATCGACAGCCGCTTCCCGAGCGTCGTCGGCTGCGCAGGAACATTGTGGGTGCGCCCGGTGATCATCAGGTCGCGGTACTCCTCCGCGCGGCGCGCGAGCACGAGGAGCGCCGCCGCGGCCTTCATCCGCACGATCTTGAGCGCCTGGAAGATCTGGAGCTGCTCGACGTTCTCGGTGAGGTCGCGGCTCGTCAGGCCCAGGTGGATGAACTGCCGCTTCGCGAGCTCCGAGAATTCCTCGATCCGCGCCTTCACGTCATGGAGCGTCGCGCGCTCCCGCTTCGCGATCGACTCAAGGTCGATGTCGTTCTTGACGCGCTCGTAGTCCCGTATCGCCTCGGCGGGTATCGGGACCCCGAGGTCCCGCTGGGCCTTCATGACGGCGATCCAGAAATCGCGCTCGAGATGAACCTTTCCGCGCGTCGACCAGATGTCCTTCATCGCCCGCGATGCGTAGCGCTCCGCGAGGACGTTCAGGACGGGCTCGTTGGGGGCGGGGTCGGACGGTTCGTTCACGGAAAGCCGCCCAGTAAATCCTCCTTGCCGGCGAAGGCCATAGGAAAAGCACCCGGGGGGCGGCCCGCGAAGCCCCGCAGGCAGGCGCGCTAGGCCGTCAGGCAGCGCACGGCCATGTCCCGGAGCACGTCCGACTGGCCGTCCGGCCTGCGGATGATCTCCTCGAACGCGCGGATGAACTCGCGCTGGTTGTCGATCAGGCGCCTCAGCGAGGGAAGCGGGGCGGCGCCCGCCAGCTTGCCGAGGTACCACGGATTCTGGGTAAAGACATTGTAGGAGCTTTTTTCCGCGATGGCTTCGCCAAACCGCGGGCCATGGGCGGCCGCCGCCCTGGACAGGCCCTCGATTCCCCTCGGGCCCGCGCTGGCGTCCCCCGCGTCCGCGAGCGCCCGGAGCTGGATCAGGATCCGGTTGCGGTTCTGCAGCGCGGCGAGGACGGGCCGGGCGTCGCCCCCCGCGAAGAAATGGCGCCTGAGCGCCGCGAGCGTCCACTGGAGGTTCCCGCTGAAGAAGGCGTCCGCCGTCTCGAAAAAGTCCCCCTGCGCCACGTTGGGCGTCACCTCGGCGACGCTGGCCTCCTCGATCGTCGGCCCGTCGGCGTGGGCCGCGAGCTTGTGGACCTCCTCGACAAGCAGCCTGGTGTTCGCGCCCACCCTCGCGAGCAGGAGTTCCAGCGCGCCCGGCGCGAAGGCGACCCCTATCGAGCGCGCCTCGGCGACGGCGACGGCGCCAAGCGCGTCCGTGTCGCCGCCGCCGTCCGCGAGCGCGAAATCCGCGTTCTTCTCGCACCACTTGGCGAACGACCGCCTCCGGTCCATGGGCGCGGCCGTGACGAGGACCGCCGTCTCCGCGGGATCCACGGACTGGAGCACCTGCTGCAGGTCCTCGACACGCTGCAGGGTCGTCTCGGCCTTGCCGGTCACCGTGTCCGCGAGAAAATTGACATCCCTGAGCCAGACGACGCGGCGGCCGCCGAACATCGGCACGGTCAGCACCGCCTCGCGGAAGCGGTTCACGGCCGTCCCGACCTCGTCGACGTTCGCGGCGAAGCCGTTCACGATCTCGCGCGAGAACTCGTCCGTCGCCTCCCCCGAGAGCTCCTCGAAGCGCTTCCTTCCCATCCGTCCCACCAGGAAATCGTCCTGCCCGCAGATGAAGGAGAAGTTGCGTGTGGCGACGGCCGGCATGCGAGGGTCCATTGCGCCCGATGAGCCGCGGGAGCTCAATTTCAAAACCTCCGGGCGGGCGAATCTTTGCCTCGTCGGGCCCCCGGGCATCGAGGGGGGATCCCCGCGAGGCCCGGGCGGGCGTTCCCGCCCGCTTTTGAAATTGCGGACCCCGGCGTTTCGATGTACCCGATCCTCACCTCAACGATGCGCTGCTTCGCCTCCTCGAACATGGCCGCCGTTCTCGGGGCCTCATGATTTGCCGCGGTCGCGGTCTGGTCGGCGCAGGTCGGGGCAGCGGGCGAGGCCGTTCCAGCCGGGCCCGACGCGCGCGCTCGCTCGGAGGCCGCCTTCCGGAAGATCGCCGGAGTGTTGAGGGACCCTCGCTGCATGAACTGCCACACGGTCACCGATTTCCCCGGCAGGGCGATGATCGCCACCGGCACATCATGAATGTGCTCCGGGGCGACGACAACCATGGCGTTCCTGGCGAACGCTGCGGCACCTGGCGCTCGGTGGGCCATTCGCACACCGGCCTCGCGGTGGAATGTTTCATCGACGAGCTTGCGCACGCCGCCGGGCGGGATCCGCTCGAGGTGAGGCGTGAGCTGCTCCCGGCTGAATCGCGCGAGCGGCGGGTTCTGGACCTTGCGGTCGAACGCAGCGGCTATGGGCGTGTCAAGCTGCCGGAAGGGCACGCCCACGGCCTTGCGGTGCACCAAAGCTTCGGAAGCTATGTGGCGCACGTCGCCGAGGTATCCGTCGAGAACGGCAAGGTGCGCGTGCACCGCGTGACCGCCGCCGTCGACTGCGGAACGGTCGTCAACCCGCTCACGGTCGAGGCCCAGATTCAGGGCGCGGCGATCTACGGGCTGAGCGCGCTGCTTTATGGCGAGATCACGCTCAAGGAAGGCCGTGTGCAGCAGCGCAATTTTGACGGCTACCCGGTGGTGCGGATATATGAGGCCCCTGTCGTCGACGTGCACATCGTTGCCGCCGGGGACAAGATGGGCGGCATCGGCGAAACCGGGACGCCCCCCATCTTCGCCTCGGTGGTCAACGGCATCTTCGCGGCGACGGGGCGGCGGGTCCGCACCCTTCCCTTGTCGAGGTCCGGGCTTGCGTGAGCGTCCCTGGGACGGCGCGGGTCCGGCGATCCGCCGCGGCTGGCCCTTGGTTTCCATTGGACCGCTACGACGTCGCGCCCGGGAGGTTTCCCGAGGCGTTCGGCGGCGCCTAAGTGAAAGAGCGGGCGCAGGACTTGCCTGCGGGGGCCTGACGATGTAGGTCCACCGCGTGAGTCCAACGGCCCCGCCCTCCTCCACCACCGACCCGTCGTGGCGGCGGGATGCGGTTCTCCTGGCCGTGATCTTCGGGGCGCTTTTCGCCTGGAAGCTCGGCAGCGCTCCCCTCACGAACCCGGATGAGGGGCGGTATGCGGAGATCCCCCGCGAGATGATCGCCAGCGGGGACTGGGTCACCCCGCGCCTTGACGGGGTCCCTTACTTCGAGAAGCCGCCGCTCGGCTACTGGGTCGTCGCGGCATGCGAGGAGGTGCTGGGCCCGAGCGAATGGTCGGTGCGGCTTGCGCCGGCCTTCTTTGCGCTCGGCGGCGTGCTTGCGGCCTACGCCTGCGCGCGCAGGATCTACGGGAGGGACGCGGGATTCTGGTCGGCCATCGTCCTCGGAACCTCGCTGCTGTACCTCGCCATGGGGCACCTCGTGAGCCTGGACATGCCGCTCACGGTCCTCATGTCGGCCACGCTCTTCTGCTTCATCACCGGGGTCCGGGAGCAGGCGGGCGGCCGCCGAAGGATGCTTTTCTACGGGCTCTACGCCGCCGCGGCGCTGGCCACCCTGACCAAGGGTCTCGAGGGATTCCTGGTCTCGGGGGCCGTGATGTTCCTCTGGCTTCTCATCTTCGGCCAATGGGGAGGGCTGCGGCCGCTGTACCTGCCGAGCGGCATCGTCCTCTTTCTCGCCATCGCCGCGCCCTGGCACCTGCTGGTGGCCTCCAGGAATCCCGGGTGGGCCCATTTTTATTTCATCTACGAGCACTGGGAGCGGTTCACCTCGTCGAAGGGCCACGGCCGGTACCAGCCCTTCTGGTTTTTCGTACCCATCGTGATCCTTGGGCTGTTTCCATGGACGGGATTCCTAGGGTCGTCCCTGAGGGACGCGCTTGCCGGCGGCTGGGCGCGGCGAAGGGAGAACGCCGAGGCATGGTTTTTCGTCACCTGGGCCGCGTTCATCCTTTTGTTTTTCAGCGCCTCCCAGTCCAAGCTGATCAACTACATCCTGCCGCTTTTCCCCCCGCTCGCCCTGCTGGTCGGCAGGTGGCTCGCGGCCGTCATGCCCCGGCCCGATGCGTTCGCCAGGATGCGGACCGGGCTCCGGGTGTTCGCCTTCCTGTGCGGGCTCATCGCGGCGGCCCTGTGCGCGGCGGTGATCAGGCCGGGGTTGATCCGCGACCCGGCGCAGGCGGCAGCGCTCAAGCCCTATGCCTTCATCCTCGCGGGGATACTCTGCCTGGGCGGAATCCGCGCGTGCGTCCCGCGGGTGGTGACGGGCGCCGCCAGGGGAGCGATCGTCGCGGTGACGGTGACGCTCATCTTCCTCTTCGGCGTCCTCTCGTTCGTGATGCCGATCATAGATGTCCGCAGCACCAAGGATGTCGCCGTTGTCGCCCGGGGGCTCATCCGGCCGGGCGACCGCGTCTACAACTACCACGCGTTCTTCCACGACTTCGCCTACTACACGGGCGATGTCGTCGGGCTCGTCGGCTACAGGGACGAGCTCGAGCTGCAGTTCCTCGACCCGGCGGAGCTCAAGGCGCGGTTCATCGACGATGCGCAGTTCCGCCGCGAATGGGGGGGGCCCGGGCGGGTCTTCGCGGTGGCCCGCATCCGCGACGTGGCGCCCCTTTTCGACGATCCCGGGTTTCATTTCCACATCCTTGCGACCGGGGCGCACCACTATCTTTTCAGCAACCAGCCTTGAGGATTTGCCGCCGTTCCCCAGAATGACCCGCGCAATGCCATCGCCCGCCGCAGCAAAACCCCAGGTAAAGCCGGCCGAGGCCTACCTGCCGTTCACGCGGCCGACGATCGACGACGCCACGATCGCCGGCGTCGCGGAGGTGCTGCGTTCCGGATGGATCACCTCCGGGCCGCAGGTGAAGGCGTTCGAGGCGAAGCTCTCGGAATATTTCGGGGGACGCCCCGTGCGCGCCTGCAATTCAGGCACCTGCACGATGGAGATCGCGCTCAGGATAGCGGGCGTCGGGCCCGGGCACGAGGTGATCACGACGCCCCTGTCCTGGGTTGCCTCGAGCAACGTGGTCCTGGAGACCGGGGCGAGGCCCGTGTTCGTCGACATCGACCCGGTCACGCGCACGATCGACCTTGGGCTCGTCGAGGCGGCCATCACGCCCCGCACCCGCGCGATCCTGCCGATCGATCTCGCCGGCCTCCCGGTGGACCGGGACCGGCTTTACTCCATCGCGCGGAAGCACAACCTGCGCGTGGTGGAGGACGCCGCACAGTCGTTCGGAAGCACCTGGAAGGGCAGGCGCATCGGGTCGTTCGGCGATTTCGTGTCGATCAGCTTCCACGCCAACAAGAACATCACGACGGTCGAGGGCGGCTGCCTCGTCCTGAACGACGAGCGCGAGGCGGCCCTCGCCGAGCAGTACAGGCTCCAGGGGGTGGTGCGGACCGGTCACGACGGGATGGAGGTCGAGCTCGTCGGGGGGAAGTACAACATGACCGACGTCGCCGCGCGGATCGGACTCGGCCAGCTTCCCCATCTCGCGGAGTTCCAGGCGAGGCGGCGCGACCTGGCGCGGGCCTATTTCGAGGAGTTCGACCGGCCCGTCGTCCGCTCCCTCGGGATCGGGCTTCCGCCGGAGAATTTCACCGACAGCAACTGGCACATGTTCCAGGTCATCCTCCCCGAGGAGCGCATGACGACGAGGCGTTCCGGGGTCATGGAGGAGATGAAGTCGGCGGGAATCGGGACCGGCGTGCACTATCCCGCGATCCACCTCTTCGCCCTTTACCGGCGGATGGGCTGGAAGGACGGCGACTTCCCCCATGCGGAATACGCGGGGCGGAACATCCTGACGCTGCCGCTCTTTCCGGCGATGGAGCGCCCGGACATCCCGCGGGTCGTCCGCGCGCTCGCCTCGATCCTCGGCAGGCACAGCAAGGCATGAGCACGGCGCCCGATCTCTCCGTAGTCATCCCCGTCTACAACGAGGAGCTCAACCTTCCCCTGCTGTTTTCGCGGCTCTACCCGGTCCTCGACGGCCTGGGCCGCAGCTATGAGGTGATCTTCACGAACGACGGCAGCGCCGACTCGTCGCTCCAGCTGCTGCGGGCGCAGTATGAAGCCCGTCCCGACGTCACGCGCGTCATCGACTTCAACGCCAACTACGGCCAGCACATGGCGGTCATGGCCGCGTTCGAGCGCATCCGGGGCCAGGTCATCGTCACCCTCGATGCCGACCTCCAGAACCCGCCCGAGGAGATCCCGAAGCTCCTGGTCCTGATTGACCTGGGGCACGACTACGTCGGGGGCTTCCGCCTCAACCGGCGCGACAGCGTCTTCCGGACAATGGCGTCCAAGGTCATCAACATCGTGCGCAGGAGGATGACCGCGATCGAGATGACCGACCAGGGCTGCATGCTGCGCGCCTACCGCCGACCTATCGTTGACGCGGTGGTCCAAAGCGGGGCGAACAACACATTCATCCCCGCCCTGGCCTACAGCTTCTCGGGCAACCCGACGGAGGTGGGCGTCAGGCACGAGGAGCGGCACGCGGGCGTCTCGAACTACTCGCTCTACATGCTGATCCGGCTTAACTTCGACCTGATCACGGGATTTTCGCTGGCCCCGCTCCAGATCTTCACGATCGTTTCAATGGCGTGCGCCGGCGGCAGCTTCCTCCTGATGATCGTCCTGGCCCTGCGTCGGTTTGTCTTTGTAGGGCCGGAGGAGGGCGGGCTGTTCACGCTGTTCGGCATCCTCTTCTTCCTGGTCAGCGTGACGATGGTCGGGATAGGGCTCATCGGCGAATACGTGGGCAGGACGTACCAGGTCGTTCGGTCCCGCCAGCGCTATTTCGTCCGGGAGATCCTCGAGGCCAAGGACTGAGCGGCCGGCGCCCCGCATGCCCGCCCCCCGGATCCTCTTCTTCGGCTACAGCGAGGTGGGCCACGACTGCCTGGAGCTGCTCCTCTCGCGCGGGGACAATGTCATCGCGCTCCTCACGCACGAGGACAACCCGGACGAGAAGATCTGGTTCAAGACCCCGGCGCTCGCCGCCCGGGGCAGGGGGGTGCCCGTGCACACGCCCGAGAAGGTCGGCACCCCGGAATGGCTGGACCGGATCGCGCAGATGCGCCCGGACCTGATCCTGTCGGTCTACTACCGCAACATGATCAGCACGAAGGCGCTGGCGCTTGCCCCCCTGGGCGCCTTCAACATGCACGGCTCGCTCCTCCCGAGGTACCGGGGCCGCGCGCCGATCAACTGGGCCGTGCTCCATGGCGAGCCGCGGATCGGGATGACGCTCCATCGGATGGTCAGGGCACCGGACGCGGGCAACATCGTCGACCAGGACGGCGTGGACATCGGGCCGAGGGACACGGCCGAGCAGGCCTTCCGGAAGGTTCTCCCCTGCGCCCGTCGCGTGCTGGGGCGGCAGATCGACGCCCTGCTTTCAGGCACGGCGCCCGAGACGCCGCAGGACGAGTCGCAGGCCACGTATTTCGGAGGGAGGAAGCCCGAGGACGGCCGCATCGACTGGAGCCGGTCCGCGCGGCAGGTGTTCAACCTGGTCCGCGCCGTCACCGACCCCTATCCCGGCGCATTCTCCGACGTCGGACCGGCGCGCCTCATGGTCTGGTGGGCCGAGCCCGACTCGCCCGCGGCGCGCGGCCGGGCGGGACGGCCCGGCGAGGTCCTCTCGGTGTCGCCCCTCGTCATCGCGACGGGCGACGGGGCGCTCGAGCTCACGCGCACGGAATGGCGGGGCGCGAAGGTGCCGGCGCTGAGCGCGGGCCGGCTCCTGCAGGACCCCGTGCCCGATCCATAGGCTTCCGGGTCCTCGCAATCCCGGCTGGCGGCCGGAATGCCCGGCTACAGCTGCACGGGCAGGCCGATCTCGATGATCTGGGAGGGCGTTATGTTGTAGTAGTCCTTGGCGGGCCGGGCGTTTCGGATCAGGAAGCTGTAGAAGCTCTTTTCCCATTCCCACATCCCCGTGTTTCCGCCGCTCATGACCATCTCCCGGCTGAAGAAATAGGTCGCGGACTGCGGGTTGATCGTCAGCCCCGCCTGCTTGAGCAGCCCGACGAGGATGCTCACGTCGGGGGATTCCATGTAGCCATAGTGGCCGGTCGCGCGCCAGACGCCCTCGCCGATCTCGCGAAGGTTCAGGCGCTCGGACGGGTGAACCGACGGCTTGTCCTCCGTGACGATGCTGAGGAGCACCACCGTCTTGTGGAGGCAGCGGTTCGCCTTCACGTGGTGGAGGAGGGAGAGGGGGGTGCCCCGCGGCGACCCGACCATGAAGACCGCGGCCCCCGGCACCCGGGTGATGTACTTGCTCCGGGCAATCGTGATCAGCTCCTCCTCGGTCACGTTCCCGCCGTACACGCGCTCGAACACGACGTTGCGCCCGGTCTTCCAGGTGTGCATGACCGCCAGGACGGCCGCGGCGATGGCGAGCGGAAACCATCCGCCATCGGCCAGCTTGCGCGCGTTGGCCGCGAAAAAGCCCAGGTCGATGACCAGGAACGCCCCGCAGACCGTGCCCGCCTTCCAGAGCGGCCACTTCCAGTTGCGGCGCGCCACCATGAAGTATGCCCCGGTGGTGATGGCCATGGTTCCCGTCACGGCGATCCCGTAGGCCGACGCGAGGCGGGCGGTCGAGCCGAACAGCATCACGGTGAAGATGCACCCGATCGCCAGGAGCGCATTGACGAAGGGCACATAGATCTGGCCCGCGTGGCCCGCGCTCGTGTGGTCGACCTTGAGGCGCGGGAAATATCCCAGCTGGATCGCCTGGCGCGACAGGGAGTACGCGCCGGTGATGAGCGCCTGGCTCGCGATGATCGCCGCGATGATGGACAGGCCGGTCAGGGCGGCGCGCGCGAAGCCCTCGGGCGCCATCTCAAAGAACGGGTTGCGTCCCGAATTCGGGTGCAGGGTCAGGTAGGCGACCTGCCCGAAATAATTGAACACCAGCCCCGGGAAAGCCACGCCGTACCAGGCAATGGTGATGTAGCGCCGGCCAAAATGCCCCAGGTCGGCGTACAGCGCCTCGGCGCCCGTGATCGCGAGCACGATCGAGCCCAGGAGCTCCGCGACAACGGCAGGCGGATGGTGAAGCAGCGCCAGGCCGTAGGCCGGATTGAGCGCGCGCAGGACGGAGGGCGCCTGGATCACGTACCATGCGCCGAGTACCCCCAGCGTCGTGAACCAGACGAGCATGACCGGTCCGAAGACGGCCCCGATCCGCATGGTTCCGTTGCTCTGAAACCAGAACAGGGTCGCCAGGATCGCGCACGCGAGCCACGGCACAAAGGGCGTGAAGCTCGTGCTGATGGTGCTGAAGCCCTCGGCCGCACCGAGCACCGAGATGGCGGGGGTGATGATGCCGTCGCCGAAGAGGAGGGCCGCGCCGATCAGGATGACCACGACGGCGAGCCCGAGGCCGCGCCTGGCCTTCGGCCGGTGCGGGGCGGCCTCGCGGTGGGCGTGGATGAGCGCGAGCAGCGCGAAGATCCCGCCCTCCCCGTGGTTGTCGGCCTTCGTGATGAAGCCGAGGTACTTGACGCTGACGACGAGGACGAGCGACCAGAATATCAGCGAGAGTACGCCGAGCAGTCCGTCCATGCGGGACCCGGGCGGCAGGTGCGCGACGCACTCCTGCATTGTATATAGAGGGCTCGTGCCGATGTCGCCGAAGACGACGCCAAGGGCGCCGATGCAGAGCGCCGCCTTTGCTGCCGTGCGCAGGTTTGCGGGAGCGGGAGTAGGCATCAGCGGCGGAATCCTTTTTGAACTAAGCATGGGGCTCAAGCCGGTTCCCCTGCGCGCCAGGCAAGGTGCACATGGTATGCGCGAGCGATTTTTTCGGCGGAATTGGCATACAAGCGGCTATGACCTGAAGGCGGATGTTAAATCCGCGTTAAGCACGTTACTCGTCCAGCATCGACCTAACCGCTCCAGCACAACCAACGCCCCAAGACCCGTCACATCGACTCCCACGACCCATGCCTGCTCCAACACCCCCCCCTGCTACTCCGACCATGAAGCCCACGCTGGGCCTCACTGGCTTGACCGTGAATGCAATGGCCCTGATCGCACCCGGCGCCTTCCTCTGGCTAACGTTTCAGGAACAAGCGCTTTACGGCGCGCCCATGGCGGGATGCTCCATGTGGATCGGCATCATCATGGCGCTCCTCCTGTGCTATGCCACCGCCGTCAGCTACGCCGAGCTCTCGAAACTCTATCCGGGAGCGGGCTCATCCTATTTCTACGCGGAGCAGGCCTTCCTCTCCAAGACGAATGCCTTCAAGTTCGCGCGGGTGATGAAGTTCTTCACGGGCTGGGCGAGCCACCTGTACTATTGGGTCTACCCCGGATGCATGGTGGGCGTGACCGCGCTCCTCGTGGGCTATCTTTCGGGATACCTGTTCCCGGACACCTTCAGCGGCGTCTACAACAGCCCGCTCGAGATGTACCTGTTCTGCATCGTGTTCTCGATCGGCGTCGCCTACATCGCGTTCCGCGGCGTCAACGGCAGCACGGCGGTCAACATCGCGATCAACATCATACAGATCACGGCCTTGATCGTGTTCGGCATCCTCGCGATCGCCTACCGCAACTCCCATCCGCAGGGGTCGAAGGCCTTTCACCTGTCAAACGGCATCGCGGTGAACTACCAGGTCGCCCAGGTCACGATAAACGATGACAAGGGCGCCCCGCTTCCCGTGCTCGACGCCGCTGGCAAGCCGACCAAGAACGCCGACGGCACGCCCGCCTACCAGATGCAGGATGGGACGGACAAGGACGGAAACCCGCTCCCGGCCGACGCGGACGGCAAGCCGACGACCGTGGAAAAGGCCGCCCCGTTCACGATCGACTACAAGGACGGCGCCTACACGACGGACTCATCGGGGGTGACGACGTTCAACTACCATCCCACCGCGAAGTCGGTCCTCGGCCTCCACAAGTTCAACTACATCATCGTCCAGGCCTGCGTCGCGATCCTGATCCTGGTCGGGTTTGAGTCGGTCACCTCGATGGGCGAGGAGGCCAAGGACCCGAAGCGCCACCTCCCCTGGGCCATCCTGCTCTCCCTCACCATCCAGGGCGCCATCTGCTACCTGTTCGAGTACTTCGCCGCTAATTACTTCATGAACAGCGGCTACACGCTCTCCATGGCGGGCGCCTCCAGCGCCCCCATAGGGGACATGATGGTGCTCGCGGGCACCTGGGTCTTCGGCAGCTACGCCGCCGGCAAGGCCTTCATGCTCGTCCAGGCCGCGACCGTGTTCCTCGCCCTGATCGGCACGACCCTCGCGTGCATGAACACGGGGGCCCGCGTGACCTACGCCATGGGCCGCGACAACGAGGTGGGCGCCCACTTCGGCCTGCTCCACGGCAAGAACCTGACGCCCCACCGGTCGATCTGGACGCTCATGGTCCTGTCGATCATCCTAGGGATGGTCACGGTGACGACCTACCTCGGCGGGCAGTCCACCGACCTGGCGGCCCTGGACAAGCACAACATCTGGTACAGCTTCGGCATATTCGGCCCGCACGTCTACACGTGGATTCCCAATTCATTCCTGGTCATCACGCTGATCAGCAACTTCGGGACATTCCTACTCTACATGACGACCTGCGTCATAGCGATCGTGGCCTTCAAGGAGCATCACCTCTTCAACGGCATCAAGCACATGGTGATCCCCGTGTTCGGCTTCCTCGCGAACCTGCTCTGCATGCTCTTCTACCTTATCGGCCCCTTCTCGGTCGCCGGGATGAGCTGGCACGAGTCGTACATCGCCCTCGCATGCGCGGCGCTCTGGGGCATCTACGGCTTCTGGTATTTCGCCGCCGGCAGCAAGGCGAAGGGGAGGACCATGATCCTGACCGAGAAGCCGGCCTAGTTCGCATTTGACGCGGCCTTGAGCCGCATGAGAATCAATGGCTCCGCCTGCGCCCTGCAGCGGGGCCATTTTTTTTACCCCCATCCATGCGACTGCGCTACGCACGCCTCTCGACGCCGGGCCCGGTCCGGCCGGTGAACGAGGACTGGCTGGACTGGTGGGAGTCGCCGGATCCGCTGACGCGGGAGAAGCAGGGAAGCGTGGCGCTGCTGGCCGACGGAGTGGGGGGGTACGAGAACGGCGAGGTCGCAAGCCGCCTCGCGGTCGAGGCGGCCCTGAGGGAGTTCCAGGCCGCGCCCGGGGAAATGAAGCCCTACACCCTCCTGCGGCGCATGTTCACGGCCGCGTGCTCCCAGGTCCACGACAATGCCGTTGAGGGGCACAAGGGCCAGCGGATGGCCACGACGCTTGTCGCGGCGATATTCCGGGACGGCGCCGTGTGCCTTGCGAATGTCGGCGACACCCGCGCGTACTTCATCCGCCAGAAGACGATCCGGCGCCTGACGACGGACCACGTTGCCACGTCGGTGCCGGTCAAGCTGGGGCTGATGCTCGAGCGGCAGGCCATGGCGAGCCCGAAGCGGAGCGAGCTCACCCGCAGCCTGGGCGGCGAGCCGTTCTGCCAGCCGGACTTCGCAACCCAGCTGCTCCACCACGGGGACTTCATCCTGCAGTGCACCGACGGCCTGCACGCGTGCGTGCTCGACGAGGAGATGCGCGAGATCGTGGCCCGCTCGCACCCCTATGACGCGTGCAAGGAGCTGGTGGCGTTGGCGGAGAAGCGCGGGAGCGACGACAACATATCGCTGCAGCTGATCGAGGTGCGCAACTGGGAGCAGGTGGCGCAGTCGGCCCGGGTGGCGCTCGGCGCCGACGTGACGCCGAGGAAGGCCGTGGCGGCGGCCGCGGCCGCGGCGACCGGAACCGGCCAGCCCGGCCCGGGGATGCTGCTCGACGGCCGCTTCGAGCTGACCGACCTCGTCGCCCGCAGCAACATGTCCTCCATCTTCAAGGCCAACGACCGGAAGACCGGCAAGAGCGTGGCGATCAAGATCCCGCTCATGGTCATGGAGAGCGACATCGCGGGATTCGAGCGCTTCCAGCGCGAGGAGGAGATCGGGGCGCGCCTCAACCACCCGGCGATCCTGAAGGTGATCAAGGTCGATGAGCCGAAGAGCCGGCCCTACCTGGTCATGGAATTCCTTGAGGGAAGGACCCTCGCCGAGGTGCTTTCCAAGCGCAAGAAGCTGTCCGAGGGCGAGGCGGTCGCGTACGCCAGCAACATCTGCGACGCGCTCGAGTACCTTCACCTCAACGGCATCGCCCACCGCGACCTGAAGCCGCAGAACATCATGGTCTGCAGCGACGGCAGCCTGCGCCTGTTCGACTTCGGGATCGCCCGCGTCGAGCGTGCCCGGCGCCTGACGTTCGTCGGCCTGACGCCGGCCCTGGGCACCCCGGACTACATCTCCCCCGAGCAGGTCCGTGGAAAACGGGGCGACCACCGCAGCGACATCTACAGCCTGGGGGCGATCCTCTACGAGATGGTCACCGGCGCCACGCCGTTCGAGGGGGAAAGCCCCTACGTGGTGATGAACGCGCGCGTCACCGGCGACCCTGAGGCGCCCCGCAAGATCAACCCCGAGCTAAACCCGGCCCTGGAGGAGGTCATCCTGCACGCGATGGAGCGCGACCCGCGCAAGCGCTACCCATCCGCGGTCGAGATGAAGCGCGACCTGGAGAACCTGGACAAGGTCGAGATCACGCACCGCGACCAGCGGCTGAGGGCCCCGCAGCCCTGGAAAAGCCGCAGCCACCTGGTGCTCCTGATCGCGGGCGTCGTCGTGCTGCAGGTCGGGCTGTTCTTCCTGTTCTTCCTGCTGGCCCGGCGGCACCGCTGACCGGCGCGCCTCAGACGTCGTAGTACAGGTAGAACTCGTAGGGATGCGGCCGCAGGCGCACGGCATCGTACTCGCCCTTCTTCATCTCGATGTAGTTCTCCAGGAAATCCGTTGAGAACACGCCGCCCTTGAGCAGGAACGAGTGGTCCTTCTCGAGCGCCTCGATCGCGCCCTTGAGCGAGTCGGGGACGTGCGGGACTTTGGCCTTTTCCTCGGGCGGGAGGTCGTAGAGATTCTTCTCGAGCGGCTCGCCCGGGTGGATCTTGTTGAGGACGCCGTCGAGCCCGGCGAGGAGCATCGCCGAGTTCGCCAGGTACGGGTTGGCGGCCGGGTCCGGCGTGCGGTACTCGATGCGCTTGGCCTTGGGGCTCGGGCTGTACGTCGGGATCCGAATCGAGGCCGAGCGATTCCGGGCGGAGTAGGCGAGGTTGACCGGGGCCTCATAGCCCGGGACCAGCCGCTTGTAGGAATTGTTGGTGGGATTGCAGATGGCGCAGAGCGCCGGGGCGTGCTTGAGGACCCCGCCGATGTAGTGGAGCGCCATCTCGCTCAGTCCGGCGTAGCCGGTCCCCGCGAACAGCGGCTTGCCGTCCTTCCAGAGCGACTGGTGGGTATGCATGCCGGAGCCGTTGTCGCCGAACAGCGGCTTGGGCATGAACGTGACCGTCTTGCCGTACTTGTAGGCGACGTTCTTCGCCACGTACTTGTAGAGGCACATCTTGTCCGAGGTGCGAAGCAGCGTGTCGAACACGATGTCGATCTCGGCCTGGCCGGCCGTGGCGACCTCGTGGTGCTCGCGCTCGATCGGGATCCCGAGCGAGATCATCGTCAGGATCATCTCGTTGCGGATGTCGATCAGCTTGTCCATCGGGGCCACCGGGAAGTAGCCCTCCTTGTGCCTGATCTTGTAGCCGAGGTTGGGCGAGCCGTTCTCCTCCTTCTCCCGGCCGCGGTTCCAGATGCCCTCGATCGAGTCCACCTTGTAGTGCGTGGCGTTCGGGGTGGAGTCGAAGTTGACGCCGTCGAAGATGAAGAATTCGGCCTCGGGCCCGAAATACGCGGTGTCGGCAAGGCCCGTGCTCTTGAGGTACGCCTCCGCCTTCTTGGCGATGACGCGCGGATCCCGGTCGTAAGGCTCCTTGGTCAGCGGATCGTACGTGTCGCAGGAGATCGACAGGGTCGTGTTTGCCGCGAACGGGTCGATGAAGGCCGTCGCCGGGTCCGGGAACACCAGCATGTCGGAGGAGTTGATGGCCTTCCATCCCCGGATCGACGATCCGTCGAAGCCCACGCCCTCGGTGAACACCGACTCGGTCAGTTCCGAGACGGGAATCGCGAAATGCTGCCACGTCCCCAGGATGTCGGTGAGCTTGAGGTCGACGATTTTGACCTCCTTCGATTTTGCCATGCTGATTACTTCCTTCGGTGTCATTGCTTCTTTCGATGTCATGGGGGACTCCGGATTTTTGGTGTTTTAGCGGACGGGGAGTGGCGATTTTTTGGGCGGGAAAGCGTGGGGTCAATTCATTCGGGGAGAGCCGCGGTGGTGGTTGGACGGGGGCCGAAAAACATTAAGAAAACATTAAGATGGTCTCGCGTCATTCAGCATAGCCGATGCCAAACCGCGTTGAGTTGCCACCGCTTGCCCCATTTTTTGCGCTCCCGGGGGCGTCCCGACCGGAGGTACCGCTCCTCGAGCCAAGCGTTTGCAACAGCCAATCGGCGATCGCGTCAATTCCAAGGATGGCTAGGCCGGTTGCGCGGGAAATAAGGCGGCCGAAGGGAAAGATAGAATTCAGAAACAGGCTCCTTTGTTAATCTGGCAGGAATCTTGCTTTAACGTGCAGCCGGCCCACACCCGCTTCCGGGTAGGATAATTCGGGCGGCACCTACCCTAGCCAACCTGGACCACCAATGACCAAACACGTTATGAACAAGACGAATATGCTGCGCGCTATGTGCATCGGAGCCGTTTCCCTATGGGCGGCATCCGCCCGGGCGCAAACGACGACAACGACGACGACGACCCCCGCAGCAGCAGCGCCAGCCGCCACCACACCGGCGGCTCCCGGGGCGCCAGCTGCCGCCGCAGCCCCGGCGGCGCCCGCCGCAGCGCCGACATCGCCGGTCTCGACCCCGTCCATGGCGGGTCCGCTTGCCGTGAATGTTAAGCCGGAGAGCTTCGACATTCCGGGCTTCGGCAAGATCTATGTCTCGGGCGCGCTCACCGGCCTTTTCCTCGCGGAAGACACCAAATTCCCGGGCGATCGCTCGGATCTCGCGGACGTCAGCAACGCGCAGGTCTTCGTCCAGAAGGTCGACGGCGAGTTCCAGTTCTTCATCCAGGCCGGCGCATATTCGCTGCCGGCCCTTGGCTCGCCTTACCTTACCGCGGGTAATGCGACCACCGATCTCTACGGGCCGATGCCGCAGGCGTTCGTCAAGTTTGCGCCCACCGCCAGCTTTTCGATCGAGGCTGGGAAACTGCCGACGCTCATAGGGGCGGAGTATACGTTTACCTACGAGAACATGAACATCGAGCGCGGGCTCCTCTGGAACCAGGAAACGGCGGTCAGCCAGGGCGTTCAGGCGAACTACACGGCGGGCCCGGTTGCCTTCAACGTCGCGTGGACCGACGGATATTACTCGCAGCGCTTCAACTGGCTCTCGGGGGCCGCGACCTGGACGATCAACCCCGCCAACGCGCTTGAGCTCGTGGTGAGCGGAAACCTGGGAACCACCGACTATTCGAAATCCCTGGCCACGCCGATCTACCAGAACAACAACCAGCAGCTCGACAACCTGATCTACACGTACACCTCCGGTGCCTGGGTCATCCAGCCCTACCTGCAGTACACCGATCTCGCGTCCAACGGGGCAATCGGCGTCGGGAAGGACACGACGACGTGGGGCGCCGCGGTGCTCGTGAATTACGCGGTGCCCAACACCAACTACAACATATCCGGGCGCGTCGAGTACATCACGACGAGCGGCAGCAACACGGACGGATCGGCCAACCTGCTGTATGGAGCCGGGAGCAATGCCTGGTCGGGCACCCTCACGGCCACCTACCAGTCGGGCCCGCTGTTCACCCGCGCGGAGGTCTCCCTTGTCCAGGCTTCCAACACGACGAGCGGCTTCGCGTTCGGGACGAACGGCACCGACACAAGCCAGTTCCGCTTCGCGGTGGAGGCCGGCATCCTGTTCTAGGCACGAAGAACGGCTTCTTTCCCGGCCACGAAACGCCGGGGTTATCCGAGTACGCCAGCACACACGGCCCGCGCCCCTGCCAGGGCGCGGGCCCTTTTATTTGATGGCCCACTCGGAGCCGATCCTCGGCCGGTCCTTGGTGTCCTTGAGATAGATGTAGGTCTTCACGGCGCGCTCCGGGAAGGGGCTTGCGAGCGGCACGGCTTCCAGGCGGTAGAGTCCCTCGGCCGTGCACTCGAGCACATCCAGGCGCGCGAGGCATTCGTCGTCGACGGACCAGACCTCGCCCATGACCCCCGTGTCGTCGTCGTCCTGGCGCACCATGCCGGGATAGCCGGAGAGATCGTACAGGGTGTAGCCGCGCGCCGTGCGCGCCTCATCGACAAATGCCTGGCCGGCGAGGAAGTGATGGTTGCCGCCGCCCCGCTTGAGGGTCCCGTATACAAAAACCAGGGTCATGGTTCGGGATAGGCGGCCGTGCCGCCTGACGCGGGAATCTCCACCACGACGGCGGTGGAGTTGTCCCGGCCCGAGGCCTGGACCGCCTCGTCGACGAGCCTCTGGGCAGTGCTCGGCCCACCCTCCGGGGCCGGGGCCATCCGGATGATCTCCTCGATCCGGCGGTCCCACAGGCCCTCCACCACCCCGTCGGAGCAGATGAGGAACCGGTCGCCCGCGCGGTGGGACACCGCGCCGACCTGGGGATCGATGAACTGGTGGCCGGCACCGAGGGCCTGGTTGAGCGCATTGCGCCTGGGATGCGCCCGCGCTTCCCGTTCGTTGATGTCGCCCTTGCGCCTCAGCCACCCCACGTGGGTGTGGTCGTGGGTGATCTGGCTGAGGGGGCCGTGCCTCGGCAGGTAATATATGCGGCTGTCGCCGACGTGGCCGAAATACAGCCAGCCGGGCCGGAACCAGCAGAGGCTGAGCGTGGCGCCCATGCCCCCGCATTCCTCGTAGGAACGGCCGAGGCTGAGCAGGTCGGCGTGTATGGCGGAGAACAGTTCCAGGAGGACGTCGGAGAATCCCCCCTCGATTCCGGCGGCGGAGAGCCTGAAGAGGCGCGGAAAAAGCCGGGTGATGCGGTCCGCTGCGATGCGGCTCGCGAACTCCCCCGACCGCGCTCCGCCCATGCCGTCGCTCACCGCGAAGACGAAATCGGCGCCCTCCAGCGAGGCGTGGCCGGTCTTCCCGAGGTGGCTCACCTCATGGCCGTCAAACTTGAGCCCGAGGAAGGCATCCTCGTTGTTGGGGCGGAAGCGCCCGGAATGGGTCAGCCCCGACCATCGGAGGCCCGGCGGGGGCATCGTGGCCTCGGGGCTGGGCGCGCTCTCGCCGGCGGAGTTCATTGGGCCGCCGATGGCTTGAGCGACACGGCGCCGGGGCCGCCCTCCAGCAGCGTGGCAAACTCGAAATCGATGATGCAGAAGCGCCCGTCGGAATTGCGGTAGGTGATGTTGCGCAGGTCGCGGTCCTCGTGGCGCACGCCGTAGGGCTCCAGCTCGGCGAACAGCTCGGCCTGCCTTTCCGGATTCACGCGGTCGACGCGGGTGCCGCAGTTCGTGGTTATGATCTTGAGCTGACCGGGGTCGGATTCCAGCAGGCGCGGCACGAACGGGCATCCCTTTTTCTCCAGGTGCTGCAGCACCCGGACCTCCTGCTCGAAGCGCTCCCTGGCCAGGTGGCCGCGAAAGGTCTTGTGCACGCGCCCGTCGTAGCTGATTCGGACCAGCGCGCGGGGCGTGTCTTTCATTTCATGCATTCGGGAGGGTGCCTGACAGTTCCTTCATGCCTACGGGCTGGCAAGCACGCGCGCTGCGCCGATCACGCCGGCGTCAAATGAATTTGGCGCCGCGAAGTCAGATATGCGGTGGACTTGGCGTTGCCTCTGGCACGCAAGGTGCTGAATTGGGGGTTCTGAGTTTTTCGTCTTCGGTCGGGCGGGGCCACGACATGCCTCGCGGGTGCGCTGCGGAATGCTCTGCCCCTTTCCGCCTTAAATCATTTTACCATGGCCAAATACAAACTCGAATACATCTGGCTCGACGGCTACACGCCGCTTGCGAGCCTGCGCAGCAAGACCCAGATCAAGGAATTCTCGAGCTTTCCCAAGCTCGACGAGCTGCCATTCTGGGGGTTTGACGGGAGCTCGACCCAGCAGGCCGAGGGGAAGACTTCCGACTGCGTTCTCAAGCCGGTCGCCGTCTATCCCGACATCACGCGCAAGGACGGCGTGCTGGTGATGAGCGAGGTGATGATGCCGGATAGCAAGACGCCGCATCCCTCGAATTCGCGCGCGACGATTCCCGATGACCCGGACACCTGGTTCGGTTTCGAGCAGGAGTACTTCTTCATGAAGGACGGCTTCCCGCTGGGCTTTCCCACGGGGGGGTTCCCGAGCCCGCAGGGCCCGTACTACACGGGCGTGGGCTACAAGAATGTCGGCCCCATCGCCCGCAAGATGGTCGAGGAGCACATCGACATCTGCCTGGCCGCGGGCATCAACCTCGAGGGGATCAACGCCGAGGTCGCAAAGGGCCAGTGGGAGTTCCAGATCTTCGGCAAGGGCTCCAAGAACGCGGCCGACCAGATGTGGGTTGCGCGCTACATCCTCACCCGCCTGGGGGAGGGCTACGGCATCGACATCGAGCTGAGGTGCAAGCCGATCCTCGGGCCCTTCAGCCAGCCGCTGGACTGGAACGGCTCCGGAATGCACTCGAACTTCTCGACGAAGTACATGCGCGAGGTGGGTGGCAAGGCGTACTTCGAAAAGCTTATGGCGGCATTCAACCAGTTGCGCGACGAGCACATCGCCGTGTACGGCCCGGAGAACCATCTCCGGCTTACCGGCCTTCACGAGACCCAGTCGATCGACAAGTTCAGCTACGGGCTCGGTGACCGCGGCGCCTCGGTGCGGATGCCGCACAGCTTCGTCAACAGCGGCTACAAGGGATACCTGGAGGACCGCCGCCCGAATTCGGCGGCCGACCCCTATCTCGTGGCCGGCCGGATCGTCAAGACGGTCCAATCGGTCCCGACGGGCTGAGCGCCCGGGGGCCCGGTCCCGGGGGGCGCCATCCCGCCGGTGGCGCCCCGGGATCCCGTTGGCGTAAGGGCCCGCGACGGCAGGATTCGACGCGCAGGATGTTCTTTCGTGTCATTTGGCCGATTTCATGGTTTATCGGTGCTCCAAATCCATGCCCCTTCGCGTCCTCATCCTCGGTGCCAACGGCTTCATCGGCAGCTCGCTCACCCACGCGATCCTAAAGCAGAAGGACTGGGAGGTGTTCGGGATGGACGTGGGCGACCACAAGCTGGGCGACTGCCTCGGGAACCCCCGGTTCAAGTTCGTCGAGGGCGACATCACCATCTCCCGCGAGTGGATCGAATACCACGTCAAGAAGTGCGATGCGGTGCTCCCCCTGGTCGCGATCGCGAACCCGGTGCAGTACGTGAAGGATCCCCTCCGGGTCTTCGAGCTGGATTTCGAGGCCAACCTCGACATCGTCCGCAAGTGCGCGAAATACCGGAAGCGGATCATCTTCCCCTCCACGTCTGAGGTCTACGGGATGTGCCCCGACGGCGAGCTCGACGAGGCGACGAGCACGCTCGTGTACGGCCCGATCGAGCGGCAGCGCTGGATCTATGCGTGCTCGAAGCAGCTCCTCGACCGCGTGATCT
>Ga0302325_10003465_pt1 | contig 37202 bp, 33 predicted proteins | sample Palsa_T0_2_FD_201948 | JGI IMG/M metagenome (GOLD analysis project Ga0302325, IMG submission 201948) | Peat permafrost microbial communities from Stordalen Mire near Abisko, Sweden - Palsa_T0_2 | ecosystem: Environmental > Terrestrial > Soil > Palsa > Peat permafrost | place: Sweden: Abisko...
TTTTAGCCGCGGCCGCTAGCACATCAGGCCCCCGCCCCCCTTATGACAAAAAATCTGCTTTACACCCGGCCCAGCCCGGGAAAGCCTACCCACGCATCAGGAACGAATCGGCCCTCAAAAGCCGGTTCTGCCAACCGGGCCGGGAGCGGCCACGGTGGATCGGGCTTCAAGCCCGGATGTGCGGGGCCGCCGGGCTCCGAACCAAAACGCTCCCGAAGACGACAGCCGATCTGATGCCCAGATCGGCTTTTTGTTTTCCCCCTGACGCGCGATTCCTTCCTAAACCGAACATCACGCCTCATGAGCCTAGCAGCCGAAGCCACCGCCATCCGCATCTCCGCGGATAATCCTAACCATCATCTCTGGAATAACCACGGGACGTGGTTCCTTCACTATACGGTGTACCCGACACCGTTCACCAAAGAGCGCATCCGCCGCTCCCTGGGAACCAAGGACCTCGCCACGGCCCGCAACCGGAGGGACACCTTTTTCGCCCATCTGCCCGCCGCCCGGAAGCTGGAGCACGCCGCCGCCTTCTAAAGAATTCCGTCCGGCTGTCCCACAACATCAGTCGGCGAAAGGCAGGGCCTTATACCGGGCTCGGCTGCTCGAAGGCCGTCATGATTTCGACGCCCACCGCGTCGGCTAGAAGCCGGCCTTCGCGGGTGAGGGCGACGACGGAGCCCGCTTTCCGAGCCAGGCCTCCCTCCTCGAGTCGCTGAATCAGCCCTTCGATTGTGTCCCAAGCCGCGTCGGGACACATCGCCATCCAAGGCCCAAGATCGACTCCTGCATTTGTCCGAAGCCCGAAGATCAAAGCGTCCTCGGCAAGAAGCGCCGGTGTCAGCGCAGTCCGGTCGCGCGGCATGCGCTCGCCCCGCTCCAAACCCGCCAGCCACCCGTCCAAATCCGCCTCATTCGCACCCCGCCAACCCTCGTGCTGGGAGGCCGCAGAAGGCCCGAGCCCGATCCAATCCATCATCCGCCACGTGTTGCGGTTGTGCCGGCAGGCATGCCCGGGCCTGGCAAAATTGGACACTTCGTACTGGCCGTATCCAGCCGACTCCAAGCGTTCCCAGGTCGTCAGGTAGAGCCGTCGTTCATGCTCCGGATCGAGCTTCACCTTGCCCTGGGAAAGTTTGACCCAGAGCGCCGTGTCCTCCTCGAAGGTCAGACAATAGGTGGACAAATGATCCGGTCCAAGAGCCAGCGCCGTATCGAGATCCCTCTCCCAGCCTTCCTTGTCCTGTCCGGGCAGAGCAAACATCAGGTCAAGATTGACGCTTTCAAAACCGGCGGCGCGGATCCGGTCGTACGCTCGCAATGCTTGATCGACCGTGTGACTGCGTCCCAACGCCTGCAGAAGCGCCGGCTGAAAACTTTGCACGCCCAAGGACAGACGGGTGACACCGGCCGCTCGAAGCACCTTCAAGCGCTCATTGGTGACCGAAGCCGGAGCCAACTCCACGCTCCACTCCCGTTCGGGGCCCGCCTCCAGCGCCGGCATCCGCCCCGCGAGCCGTTCCAAGTCAGCTGGGGACAGGAGCCCCGGAGTCCCCCCACCCCAGAAAATCGTCGACACACGTCTCCTGGGTGCAGCCGAGTCACCCAGCCCTGCCAACCCGGCCTCCCGGGAGATTCCATCGATATATCGACCGATTCCCTCCCGGGTAGGTGGAACTTGATAGAACGCACAGAAGTCGCAGGTATCGGCGCAGAAAGGAACGTGGACATACAGTCCAGGCCGGTCCGCCGGCTCACCTTTGTCTTGCCCTGTGCCGATGGCCCTCATGAATAACCCCGTAATGCTCATCAATCCAATTTACTCCGCGAGAAAAATCCTCGCCTGGCCCGCAGCTGCGCTGGCATTGGCCGCGCTTTGCGGCTGCTCGACCATGAGCTTGACCAATCTCACGCCGAGTTCTCTGCCGGAGAATCCGTCGGAAATCTATACCTTCACCCTCCGCGTCACGCCCAAGAATGACACCGTGGTCAAGGATAGCATCGCACCGCACTTGGTGATCGACGGCCAGACGCACGATATGAAGCCGAGCACCATCGCTCCCCAGATCTACGATTTTGATCTCCAGCTGCCACCCGCCAGGACCCAGGTCGCCTACTACTTCCTCGTCGACTACACCGTCCAGGGTAACGACATGACCCGCCAGGTTCAGTCGTACACTCCGATCACCCGCGCCGATATTGTCCGCCGATACGTTCTGGCGCTCGAGGTCAACCGCGGTCCCGTCGGCGCCCGCATCGGAGTCCTCGGACGCGGCTTCACGCCGCAGGACGTGATCGCCTTCGAGGGGACCGCCGTTCGGACCGTATACGAATCGCCCACTTCGCTCGGGTTCTACGTTCCTGCGCTGACGCCCGGGCACAACTACCAAGTAAGCGTCTCGGGCGCGACCGGCAATTCCCCGGTGGGCACATTCCGGATCGACTCGAGCGCGGTGACCGTTGAACCCACATCGCTGTCGCTCGCACCGGGAGAAAAGCAGTCCCTCACTTTCACCATTCCCGCCGCAGCGCCCGCCGGTGGACTCCTGCTGGACATCACCACCGATATTCCCGATAGCGTGATCATGCCCGAAGTCGCCATGCCGGCGGGGCAAACCACCACAACCGTCGCGGTGCAGGGTGGAAAACCCGGCACCGGGAGCTTGTTTCTCAAGGGTTATGCAAGTGGTGAGGTCACCATCCCAGTCACCGTGAGCAGCGGAATGCCGCCTCCAAGTGCGCCCGCGCCCGCACCCATGGCCGCCAAGCCGACTCACTGAACGGCTGCGGTCCTAACGGCTTTCCGCGAGCGCCCTCTCCCGTTCGACCAGGGTCGGATGGGAGTAGTGGAAAGCGCTGAACCACGGATGCGGAGTCAGGTTGCTTAAGTTATCGCGAGCAAGCTTGCGCAACGACGCCACCATCGGAGCCGGTGTGCCTATCGTCCGCCGTGCAAAAGCGTCCGCCGCGTACTCATTCCGGCGTGATAATAGGTTTGCCAGCGGAGAGATCCAAAATCCGACGGGGCCGGCGAGAAGCATGGCAAGGAACGCCGCGGGCGCCACCGCGCCGGCAGGATAGCCAAAGGACGCCGCAAACCAGGGCGCCGAGATCAAATAGGCAACCCCGGCAAAACAGACCGCCCATACGATGGTCGACATCGCCAGCGCCTTAGGGACATGTCCCAACTGGTAATGGCCAATTTCGTGCGCCAAGACCGCTTCCAATTCTTCCGGCTCCAACCGCTCCACCAACGTGTCATAGAGGACAATCCTCCGGAAGCGCCCGAATCCGGTGAAAAATGCATTCGAGTGCGATGACCTCCGGCTCCCATCCATCAATTGGATGGCCGCCGCGCGAAACGCGGTCCGTTCGGCCAGGGCGAGAAGGCGCGCCTTCAAGGCTCCTTCCGGCAGCGGCGAGAGCCGATTGAACAGCGGAAGAATCCAGCGGGGATAGGCCAGAAGCAGGACACACTGGACCGCCATCATCAGCATCCATCCCCAGATCCACCAACCGCGACCGACGGCGCCCATCAGAGCAAAGACGGCCCAGGCCAGCGGGAATCCAAGGGCCCACGAAAGCGCGGTTCCTTTTGCCCGGTCGGCGATCCAAAGGCCCGCTCCCATCCGGTTGAAACCAAATGTGGACTCGATCCGAAATTGCTCCCAGGCGCCAAGCGGCACCGACGCCGCACCCATAAGGCTCAAAAAGAGGACCACGAATAGGGCGTCGGTCCACGAGGTTCCGGGCCGTCCCCATCGTTCGGTCCAAATGAAAATCCGCGGCCCGATTCCGCTATAAAGGGCGATCGCAAGGACGCCCACCTCCCATGTGTCTGAGAACACGCCGAAACGAGACCGCGCCAGCGTGTACTCGGCCGACCGGCGAAAGGTCGCTTCATCCATCACCGCCGATACCGCCGCCGGCCGGGGGGCCGCCATCGCACGCAGAACCGCCCGCCGGTTGAGCCATCCCAGGATGGCCTCGGCGGCCCAACGCAATCCAAGGAGGGCCAGCGATCCGAGCGCGACGACATTCATCGAACGGAAAAAGGCCCGTCCCGTCCTCAAGCGCAAGCGGCGTGCGCGGGTTTGCACTCCTGCCGGCCACCGGCAGGTGAGCAGGGCGGCCCCGAAAGATTGTTTGAAAACCCGCTCGGAGCGGCGCAAGCTCGGCGGCCTGTGGAAGACAAGGATTCTCAGCTGCCCTTTGAAGCCGCGCTCACGCGTCTGGAAACCCTGGTCGATTCGATGGAATCGGGCGACATCCCGCTGGCAGAGTTGCTATCTAAGTTTCAAGAAGGAAACAACTTGCTAAAGATATGTGAGACCCGGCTTAAGGACGCCGAGCTCCGGATCGAACAACTGAAAAAAGACCGCGACGAGGCTGTCTTTATCCCGTTTGAAGCCCCCCGCGAGACGACGTGAACACCCCCTCTCCCCGCATTCTGGACACAATCCACGGCCCCGACGACGTCAAAGCGCTCCCAGCAGACCAACTGCCGCGCCTCGCCGCCGAAATTCGGGCTGAAATTATCGCGGTCACAGCCCGGAATGGCGGCCACGTCGGACCCAATTTAGGCGTCGTCGAGCTGACGATCGCCCTGCACCGCGTTTTTAGCACGCCTCAGGACCCCATCGTCTTCGATGTCGCTCATCAGGGATACATCCATAAGCTTCTCACAGGCCGCCATGGTGAATTCTTCAGGCGGCTGCGTCAGACGGGAGGAGCCAGTGGCTTCCTCTACCGCTCCGAAAGCGAGCACGACGCCTATGGCGCGGGCCATGCCGGCACCGCCCTCAGCGCCGCCCTCGGTATGGCCACCGCCCGCGATCTCCGAGGCACCTCCGAGCATGTCGTGGCCGTCTGTGGCGACGCCGCGTTCACCTGCGGCATCACGCTTGAGGCGCTCAACAATGTCGTCGCCTCAACCCAGCGCCTCATTGTCGTTCTCAACGACAACGAATGGTCCATCGCTCGAAATGTCGGCGCGATGGCCAAATATCTGAATCGGCTCAGCACGAATCCGACCTACAACCGCATCCATCACGATCTGGAGAAGTTCTTCACGGGCCTGCCTCACGGCCACGAGATGAATCAGATGTGGATGAAGTGGAAGCGCGAGACGAAGGACTTCTTCGTCAATTCGAGCCTTTTTGAGAAGTTCGGCCTTCGCTACCTCGGTCCAATCGACGGCCACAATCTTGATGAGCTCCACAAGAATCTCGAATTCGCGAAACAGTGCGAAGGTCCGATCCTCCTCCACGTCCTGACAAAGAAGGGCAAGGGGCTTGAGCCCGCCCTGAGCGCCCCAGAACGGTTCCACGGCGTAGGCGCCTTCGATCCGACCACGGGCGAGAGCCTCAAGTCGGTGCCCGGCACGCCGCCCGCCTACCAGGATGTCATGGGCCAAGCGCTTCTGCGCCGCGCCCGCCTGGATCCCCGGGTCGTGGGCATCACCGCGGCAATGCCCAGTGGCACCGGCCTTTCGGCGCTCGCAGCGGAATTGCCTCGCCAGTTTTTTGATGTCGGGATCGCGGAAGAACACGCGGTTCTATTCGCAGCGGGCATGGCGACCCGGGGGCTAAGACCGGTGTGCGCCATCTATTCGACCTTCCTTCAACGCGCCTACGACCCGATCATCCACGACGTCGCCCTTCAGAATTTGCCGGTCACCTTCTGCCTCGATCGGGCCGGTCTGTCACCCAACGACGGGCCGACCCATCACGGCGTGTTTGATCTCGCGTATCTGCGCTGCGTTCCGAATGCGACCGTGATGCAGCCCAAGGACGAGGACGAACTGGTCGACATGCTCCATACCGGGCTCGAGCTGGGAACGCCCGCTTTTATCCGCTACCCTCGCGGAGCGGCGACCGGGATCCGGATCAAGGAACAGCCCGCTCTGATCCCCATGGGGACAGCGGAAGTCATCCGCGACGGGTCGAACATCGTGATCTGGGCGCTTGGACCCATGGTGCGCGATGCCCTCGAATTGGCGAGACGGTTGGAGGCCGAGGAGCATCTGTCGGTCGGCGTCGTGAACGCGCGTTTCGTCAAGCCGCTGGACCGCACGCTCCTGCTGAGTCAGGCAGCCGTGGTGCCCCTGATCGTCACGATGGAGGATCATGTGGTCTCGGGCGGGTTCGGAAGTGCTGTCATCGAGACGCTTCAGGAATCCGGATGCGTGGCCGCGGTCGAGCGCATCGGATGGCCGGACAAGTTTCTTGAGCATGGCAACAACGTCGAGACGCTGCGCGCCGCCTATGGACTCGCGCCGGCGGATATCTTCAGGCGGGTGTTGGACCGTTGGCGCAACTTGAGCGCTGAGCGGGTCGAGGCGGGGGTTTGACGCAAGGACACGAGAGGGGGCGATAGACCTTGCGGCCGCGGCTAAAAGCGGCCGCTAGGTCTATTATCCCCCTCTCTGCATTTGATTGTCTCTCTAAGCTTCGTGAAATCAGCGGAAGCTGAATTACAGATCTGGCCGTGCCCGCGCCCTTGCGAGCTGGTAGAAATGAGCGAGGCGCCTTCACACTCATTGGAGTAGCTGAAGGAACGCCTCGCGGGCGTCGAAGTGGGGGTTGTGGCCGCTTTCGGGGAGGACCTTGATGCGGGCAGCGGGGAAGACTTGGCGGATGCGCGCGTGGTCCTCGGGCTTCACGTATCCGGACTTGCCGCCGGCGATAAAGAGGGCGGGGCCGGCGTAGGTCTCGCCGGGACCCAGGGGGTCGCGTTCGAGCTCGGGAAGGGCGGCCGAAATCGCGGGTAGATCGATGACCCAGCTCCAGGTCCCGTCCGCGGAGCGCTCCAAATTCGTGGAGAGGAATTTTCGCATCGAGAGACTGGGGACACGCGCTTCAAAGCGGGCTTCGGCGTCCGCACGGGAGGTCAGAGTCTGCAGATCGAGTTCATTCATTGCTGCGAATTCCTGGTGGTGTTCCGGCCAATGGTACCCTTTTGGGGCCATGTCCACGACGATCAGCCTCTCGACACGGTTCGGATGCCGGCACGCGAGCATCATGGCCACCTTGCCGCCCATGCTATGTCCGATCAGCTCGGCCCGAGCGATACCCTTGGCGTCAAGCCACGCCAGCACATCGGCGGCCATCGCCTCGTAGGTCATAGGCTCAGCGTGGGGCGAACCGCCATGATCGCGCATATCCAGAGCGTAGGTCCGCCGTATCGCAGCCAAGTCCCGCCCGGCGGTGCCCCAATTCCGAGACGAACCGAGCATGCCATGCAGGATGACGGCCGGCACGTCACCATCGCCGCCAAAGTCGCGGGAGGCCAAGGCCACGGGGATGAGGAAGTGGTCGCTCAAAGGAGTTGTACTCGCCCCGGTTTCGTGGCTTTGCAAGTCTGCAAGGCGATGACCGAATCCGAGAAGCTCACTCCGATGATGCAGCAGTACTTCGAGGTGAAGCGCGGACTCTCAAAGGATACCATGCTGCTTTTTCGGTTGGGAGACTTCTTCGAGATGTTCTTCGAAGACGCTGAGGCGGCCTCGCGGATTCTGGGCCTCACCCTCACGCGCCGTCAGGAGCACCCGATGGCGGGTCTTCCCGCTCACGCGCTTGATACCTATGTGGGGCGCCTGCTGGCGGCAGGGCGGAGGGTGGCCATCTGCGACCAGGATGAGCCTGCCCGGCCCGGAAAGCTCGTTCGGCGGCGCCTGACGCGAATCCTCAGCCCGGGCACCACCCTCGCCGCCAACCAGCTCGACGCGGCGCGCAACCGTTACCTGGCCGCTATCCGCAATGATCGCGACGGCCTTCACGCGGCATGGCTCGAGCTTTCCACCGGAGAATTCCGAATCGCCACAGCCGCCAAGATCGACGACCTGCTGCCGGTCCTGACCGCACTAGATCCGGCCGAATTGCTCCTCCCGGAAGGGGATCGGGAGCGCTGGCAGAACGCGCCCCACGAGAACGCGGCCATTCGCGCGCTGGCGGGATTTGCCCGGGGCCGGGCGTGCACGGAATTTTCGGCGCATCGTTTCGAAGAGGCCGGAGCCGCCGCCGCCGTGGCCGAAGCGCTCGGTGTCCTCAACCTCGAAGGCTTCGGAATCGATGCCCATCACCCTGCACTCGGACCCGCCGCCGCGCTGGTGCGTTATGCGACGGACAATCTGAGGGCCCGGCCGGAAAACCTTAGAGGCCTGCGGGAGTACCGAAGCACCATGAGCCTTCTCCTGGACCCCGCGACACTGAGAAACCTCGAAATCTTCACGGCGAGCCGGGGTGGACGTGAAGGCTCTCTCTTCGCAGCGATCAACCGCACGGCAACTTCCGCGGGAGCGCGCCAGCTCGAGCGCTGGCTCGCGGCGCCTGTGCTCGATCCAGCGGAGATCGGCAGACGGCTCGGAATCGTCGGGGAATTCGGCGCCCGTCCAGCGCCACTGGCCGAACTCCGTGAAGCCTTTGGCGGGGTTCGGGATTTGCCCCGCATCCTCGGCCGCCTCCAGAACCGGCTGCGCAATCCGAGGGAACTTGGCGGAATCCTGGACACCCTGAACCGAGTCCCGGAGATTCGCTCGCTATTGGAACATTTCGGCGCGGGGTCCGTGGAAATGCGCGAATCACTCGCCGAACTCCCGGAGCTGCGCGCGCTCCTGGCCGGCGCCCTCGCCGAAGAGATTCCCGCCGATATCGCCGACGGCAATACGCTGCGCGACGGCCACGACGCCGAATTGGACCGGCTGCGGGCGCTGACCCGCGGCAACAAGAGCTGGCTCGCCGATCTTGAGCGCGCCGAGCAGGAGCGGACCTCCATTCGCAGTCTGAAGGTCAAGTACACGGGCAATTTTGGTTATTACATTGAAGTGACGAAGGCCAACCTTCACCTCGTGCCCACGCATTACATCCGCCGCCAGACCACGGTGGGCGGCGAGCGCTATGTCACCGAGGATCTGCGGACGAAGGAAAAGGAGATCCTCCATGCCGAGGAGAACGCGCTGGCGCGCGAGCGTGAGCTCTTCGAAGCGCTGATCGCGGCGGTGCTCGACAACTCGGTGGCGCTCTCCCGCACCGCGGAAGCTCTGGCCGAGTTGGATGTGCTCGCGGGATGGGCCTCGCTCGCGCGCGAATGGGATTACTGCCGGCCCGAGATCGACGAAGGCCGCGCGCTCGAAATCGTCGACGGACGCCATCCGGTCGTGGAGCAGATGCTGCGCGCCGGAGCGAATGGAACGGCCTCGGGGGCCGCCTTCGTTCCCAATGACGCCTCGGTCGCTTCGGACGAAGCCCAAATTCTTCTCATCACCGGGCCCAACATGGCCGGCAAATCGACCTATATCCGCCAGGTCGCCCTGATCGCACTCATGGCGCAGATCGGTTGCTGGGTTCCAGCGAAGTCGTGCCGGTGCGGGCTCGTCGACCGGATTTTCTCACGGATCGGCGCAAGCGACGACCTCGCCCGTGGAAATTCGACCTTCATGGTCGAGATGAACGAAACGGCCAACATCCTCCACCACGCGACCGACCGTTCGCTCGTCGTGCTCGACGAGGTAGGTCGGGGCACGTCCACCTACGATGGCCTGAGCATCGCCTGGGCGGTTGTGGAGCATCTGCACCGCGATCCGTCGATGGGACCGCGCACCCTCTTTGCCACCCATTATCAGGAGCTCACCCAGCTTGAGAAGCACCTGCCCCGGCTCCGCAATCTCTCGGCTGCGGTGAAAGAATGGAACGACGAGATCGTTTTCACTCGGCGCATCGTTCCCGGGGCGGCCGACCGAAGCTACGGCATTCAAGTCGCGCGCCTAGCAGGCCTTCCCCTCTCGGTGATCGACCGGGCCAAGACAATCCTCGCACGGCTGGAAGGCGAGGACGCGAATGCCGCAGCAGCATCCCCGCTGGCACCCCCGGCCACGACAGCGCCCCACGCACCTTTAGCGTCAAACAATCCTCAGTTGCCGCCCAAACGGAGAATCGCCCCTCCCCGCTCGGACGATTCGCAGCTGCCGCTCCTTTGAGGGTCAGACCTTGAGCGGCCGCCGAAGGGCCCAAATCTGCTTCGCCTGATCGATCACCTCGGCGAGAACCTCCGGGGTCAGGGCCTGCTTCGGATCGTCGCCAATGCCCTGGCTGGGATGGACGTGGGCTTCAAGGCACAATCCGTCGGCGCCATAGGCGATGGCCGCGAGGGCGCATGCCGGCACGTAGGCGGCCTTGCCAACCGAATGCGACGGGTCGACCACCACGGGGGCCCATGTCTTCTCCTTGAGCAGCGGCGTGATGCTCTCGTCGGGATGGTTGCGATAGCCGTCCAGAGCAGGCGCCGTTCCTCTGGGACAGAGGATGATGTTGGGATTGCCAAACGCCGCGATGTATTCGGCGGCTGAAATGAATTCACTGAGGGGACCCATATGCAGCCCTCGCTTGAGAAGCACCACGGTATCTCGCTCCGCGACCGCACGGCCAATCGCGCGCAGAAGCGAGTAATTGAGAGCGTTGCGAGCGCCGACCTGGAGCATGTGCACGCCGGCATCGAGAGCCAGCTTGAGCTGGATCTCATCCATCACCTCGGCGTCGACAGGCAGGCCAGTGAGGCGCGAACCTTCCATGAGGATGTCGAGCGATTTGGCATCCCCCTGAAAGGTGTAAGGATTGGTGCGCGGCTTCCATACGCCCCCACGCAGGGAATGCGCGCCCGCTTCTTTTACGGCGGCGGCTGTCTCGTAGAAGTGATTTGGATTCTTCGGATCGATCGTGCACTGGCCGGCGATCACAAAAAGTTCCTCACCCAGGGTGACTCCACCCACGCTGATCCGATGGCTGGCCAGGTCCGAACGCCGGTCCATCAGCTTGAAAGGCGACTGGATTCGGTCGATTCTCTCGACGAAGGCCAGACCCTCGAGGCGGTTGATCATCAGTTCGTCCCGCTCATCGCCCACGATGGCGTAGATTGTCCGGACCGCACCGATGATCGGCTGTATTTGACAGCCGAATTCGCCGACGATCGCGGTGATCTCGGCGAGTTGCTCGGCGGTGAGTCGGTTCGACTTGGGCAGGATCATGGCAAAGTGAAGGACACTCCAGGATGCCCGCCCAAGTGGCAGCCGTCAAACGCTCTCCAATCGCCCGATGCCTCCGTCAAATCGTCTCGAATTCGGGCGGCAGGGGCGCCCGTGCCGCGAATTCGTTTCGCCGGCCGGCAAACTCGTAGCTGAAGGATGTTTCCAACGAATGGAGAAACATCCGGCGCACCCCGTTCAGGCGCGCGAAGTCGCGATTCGCCTTGAAATCTCCGTACGTCGTATCGCCCACGATGGGGAGTCCGCGGCGGGCGCACTGGACCCGCAGTTGATGGCTCCGGCCTGTCCGCGGCTCGAGCCTCAGAAGCGAGAGGCGACGCTGCGAACCGCCCGAACGCACCAGGGTCATCAAACTCTCGGCCGGAATGTGGCCGGTTCCGGCGGCCGTCCGAATGCGTCCCCCCGTCTTCTCAATCTTGAGGTGGTCCTTCCAGGTCTCGCAAGGATGCTTCGGAGCCCCGAATACGAGGGCCGTATACACTTTTCGAATCTGTTTATCCCGGAATTGCAACCGCATCGCCTGGGCAAGTTCGCCGTCCGTGGCAGCCAGAATCACCCCGGAGGTCGCTCGGTCGAGTCGATTGACGAGCCACAGCCGGCGTTCGACGCCGCCGGGCGCAACCCATATATAGCATTCCTCGACATCGGCGTAACCCGTTCGCAGCAGCGAGCGAGCTTCGTCGCCGGTTTGATTGGGATGCGAGAGCACCCCGTCCGGCTTAGCCAGAGCCACCACCCCATTGCGATCGCGGGCAAGACCCACCACACCCGGACCCAGCGGAAGCTCCGACCAAAATCGGTCCTCTGCGGCGCTCATGAGATCGATCGGTCCCACTCACTGGTAAAAGAACGTGAACGTGAGCTCCTGGGAGGTTCCCAGGACCGCGATCATATCCTCGGACCAGTCTCCGTACGGCGCCCTTGAGGTGATAGCGCTCACGCAGGCCCCCTTGCCCTGTTCGCTCGAAGAGCTCTGGACATCGAGGATGTCGGTGATCAGCCCTTTTGAATCGAGCCGGAATTTGACCGTCACCTGGCTTCCGGACGGCGGGTAGGTGCGGCTGTCATTGAGGATGCGATCCCACTGAACCTGGACCGCCTCGATCAGTTTTTTAAGATAGGCTCCATAACTGCTCCATTTCGCGTCCCAGCCGGCGATGCCAATGTTGCTCGTCCCGATCGGATTGTCCTGGAAGATCGCTGGGCGGACCTGGGTGTGTTCCAGCGACACGCGCGGGCGGGGATGCTTCGGATCGATTGCATTCTGATTGCTGGCCGCCCCCTCCAGAAGGGGCGCGTCCTTGGATCCGTCGATCTTCTCAGGAATAGGACGGGAGTTTTCGGGCACGCGGGCGATGTTGCTCCCGAAACTCTGGGCATCTGTGCCCAGAGCCTTATCAAAGCCCGTGAGCGGATTCTGCTCCTGCCGGATGGCGGCGGCTGGCTTTACCGGCTTTTCGACGGCGGGAGCGATCGGCACGGTCTCCTGAGGCTTAGTCAGCTGCCCGGTCACAATCTGCGTCGACTGGATGTCCTTCTTACCCTCCAGCTGCGGACGATCGTTGTGGGCGTTGGCCTGAGGCTTCTCTTGGGCGGCCTGCTGATTTTGCGCAGCAAAATTCGTGGTTCGATCCGGAACGTTGTCGGGAGCGTTCGGATTGGTCTCGACGAAGCGCCCCGGAGGAGGCGGCTTGGGAGGCGCCTTTTTTTTCAAGAAGGTCTCCGGAGCGAGCGCGATGTTGAACTGACGCGGCGTGGAGCGGCGCTGCAGTGCGGTGGCTGGCGAGCTCTGAAATAGTTTGGGCGCGATCAGAAACAGAAGCAAATGAACCACCAGAACGCCGCCAATGCCTATCAGCACCGAACGCGAATCCGGCGAGTCCCAAGCGCGCGTCGCCATCCGGCGTAGAGCCACGGCGGGTGAAGGCGGAACGATCGTCAGGGACATGGAAGGGCGCAGGAAGGAAGAGGCCGGCCTTTCAGCCGAGGCCGAGCAGACCGCACCGAACAAGAATTTGTTTCGTTTCCTCGATTGGCAACCCCATGATATTTGAAAATGAGCCGTCGTACCCGGCGACGATCAGGTCGGTCTCGTCCTGGATCGAATACCCTCCGGCCTTATCGAGGGGGTTCACACGCTCGAAGTACCGATCGATCGTGGCGTCCCCGAAGTCCTTGAACTGGACCAGGCTACGAACGCCCTCGTCGACTAGGAGTGCCGAGGCCTTCCGTCGAAGAGCGATTCCGGTGAACACTGTATGTGTCCTGCCAGACAAGCGCTTGAGCATCAAGCGCGCTTCAGCCAGGTCCCGGGGCTTGTTGATCGCCGAACCGTCCAGAAATACCGTGGTGTCCGCTCCAAGCACGTAGGCCTCCGGGTGCCTCGAAGCCACCCAATCGGCTTTAAGGGCGGCGTTATGGGCCACCATGATCTGAGGGTCCGTTGTTGGATCCTCATGCTCAACCACCTGGGCGACGATCACTTCGAACGGCACACCCAGCGTTCCAAGAAGCTCTTTCCGGCGTGGTGAAGCAGAAGCGAGGATGAGCACGTTGGAGGAGGCTAATACTGCGGAGGCAAGATGCCAAGGCACGGATCCGTCACCGATCCGGCCGCCAGAGCCGCCGCCATCGTGCGACAGCGGCCCAGATGGCGGCCAAGAGATGCCGGAATACGGCATCAATGCCTCCGCAGTATTAGCCTCCTCCAAGGTGCCTCAGGTGAAGCTAAAGGTTTCCGGATTGTCTTATCCCAAGCGCTCTGGTCGCAGGAGCGGATTTGCGCGGGGCGGGGCTCGAAGAGCGGCATCGATGGCCTCCTCGCCCGCTCCGGGGCGGCCCGGAGAGCCGCCGGAGATTCGAAAAAGAGTTTCCGGCGGTCGATGGGCGTCCGGTATGCGGGCGATCCGGGTCTCGGCCATCACAAGCCGCGAAGCGAGCCCCGCCCCGCGCAAATCCGTTCCGGGCCAGGAAGGGAGGTTGTCTCTGAGGCCAAAACGCGTTCAATCTGAGGTTTCCATGCGCTTGGGACTGGCTCAAATCAACACGACCGTCGGAGACCTCGAGGGCAATTCGGCCCGGATCGTGGAGGCCTATGCTGAGCTCGTCCGCCGGGGCGCCGAGTTGGTCGTCTTCCCCGAATTGGCCCTCTGCGGCTATCCGCCGCGCGACCTGCTGTTCAAGAGCAAGTTTGTCCCCGATGTCGAGGCGGCCCTGGCCCGCATCGCTTCAAAGATTGGCGAGGTCCCGGCGCTGATCGGGACCGTAGTGGCCAACCGCTCCGGATCGGGCCGGCCGTTTCACAACGCAGCCGCCTTTTGCCACCGCGGCGCCGTGGCCCTGACAGCCCACAAGAGCCTCCTGCCCACGTACGATGTCTTCGACGAAGACCGCTATTTTGAGCCCGCCACGGAAGTATCCGTGGTCGTTCACGGCGGCCTGCGCATTGGAATCACCATCTGCGAGGACATCTGGACCTTGCCGATGATCAGCACCCACCGGCTCTATCATGGCTTGTCTCCGGTGAAACGCCTGGAAACCCTGGGATGCGACCTCGTGGTCAACCTCTCGGCAAGCCCTTGGAATTTCGGAAAATCCGACGTGCGCGAAGCCCTGGTGACCGAGGCCGCCGCGTCGCTGCACTGCCCGCTAGCCTACGTGAATGCCGTCGGAGGAAACGACGAGCTGATCTTTGACGGCCGTTCGATCGTCAGCAGCGCGGATGGCCGCGTGATCGCCGGCCTCAACGCGTTCGCCGAAGACCTCGCGGTCATCGACAGCGCCGCCGCCGCCGGCGCGGCGGCCGCCCAACTGGCACCGACATTCGAACAGCCCGATATGGCCGACGTGTTCGCCGCGTTGACCCTCGGCCTTCACGACTACGCCTTCAAAAGCGGCTTCAGCGGCGCACTGGTCGCCCTATCGGGAGGCATCGATTCGGCCGTGGTCGCTGTCATCGCGACCGCCGCGTTCGGCCCGGACCATGTCATCGGCGTCTCTCTGCCCTCCGTGATCTCGTCCCAGCATTCGCGCGACGACGCTCGGCAGCTCGCCCTCAACCTGGGCATCCGCTTCGAGACGCTCGGGATCGCGGAAGTCGTCGCTGCGAGCGAAACGGCGCTCGGCCCCCTGTTCGCCGGCCGCCCCCGCGACGTCGCCGAGGAAAACATCCAAGCCCGGGTGCGCGGGGTGGTCATGATGGCGATCTCCAACAAGTTTGGTTCCCTCCTTCTGACCACCGGCAATAAGAGCGAGGTCGCCGTCGGATACTGCACGCTTTACGGCGACATGTGTGGCGGCCTGGCGGTCATCTCCGATGTTTTCAAGACTCAGGTCTACGCCCTGGCCAACTGGATCAACGCCGACGCGCGACGCACGGGACGGACGCCTCCGATACCCCAATCGAGCATCGATAAGCCACCGAGCGCGGAGCTTCGCCCGAATCAGACCGACCAGGACACGCTGCCACCCTACGATATTCTCGATGCCATTCTCCGCGGCTATGTGGAGGAAGGTCTCTCGCGGAAGGACTTGATCGCGCAGGGCCTGCCTGAAGAGATGGTCCATGACATCGTCCGCAAGGTCGACCGCAACGAATACAAGCGCAAGCAGGCGGCCCCGGGCCTCAAGATCACTCCTCTCGCTTTCGGTGTGGGACGGCGGATACCCATTGTGCAGAAATATGTCGGCTGACACAGTCTCCAACGATCTTTTCGCCCGCGCGCTCAAGTTGATTCCGGGTGGGGTCAATTCCCCCGTGCGCGCCTTCCGCTCAGTCGGCGGTGCCCCGTTCTTCGTTCGCAGCGCACGGGGCGCGACGCTCGTCACAGCCGACGGGGTGGAGTTGATCGACTTCGTGTGCACGTGGGGTCCCGCTCTTCACGGTCACAACCACCCGCGCATCAAGGCGGCGATCGCCGAAGCCCTGGAGAACGGCACCAGCTTCGGAACGCCCAATCCCTACGAAGTCGAGATGGCGGAGCTGATCGTGAAGTTCGTCCCCTCGATCGGCAAAGTGCGGATGTGCAATAGCGGCACCGAAGCCACCATGTCCGCGATCCGCCTGGCGCGCGGCCACACCGGAAGGGACAAAATCATCAAATTTTCGGGCTGTTATCATGGGCACTCCGACTCGCTGCTGATCAAGGCAGGATCCGGTGCGCTGACTCATGGCGCTCCAGACAGCGCCGGGGTTCCGGCGTCGTTTGCGGCGGAAACCGTCGTGATTCCGTACAATAGCCCGTCGGCGATTGACGCCGCATTCGCCGCCAATCCCGGAGCGATCGCCGCAGTGATCGTCGAGCCGTATCCCGCCAATGTGGGACTCATTCTTCCCGTTCCCGGTTTTCTCGCGCATCTGCGCGCAGCCTGCACACGGAACGGAGCGGTGCTCATCTTTGATGAAGTGATGACCGGTTTTCGCCTGGCGCGCGGCGGAGTGCAGGAGATCGAGCGGATCGAGCCCGACCTCACCGCCCTCGGCAAAATCATCGGCGGCGGATTGCCCGTAGGCGCCTTCGGCGGCCGTCCCGAGATCATGGATCGTCTGGCTCCGCTGGGACCGGTCTACCAGGCTGGAACCCTGAGTGGGAACCCGCTCGCCATGGCGGCCGGGATCGCGGCCCTGCGCCTGATCGAAGAAACCGAACCCTATGGGCGCCTGGAACAATTCGGGGGCCAGGTACGCGAGGCCCTTCTCGCCGCGTGCCGGACCAAGGGGCTGCCGGCCCAAGTGCCCCAGGTCGGGTCAATGTTTTCCCTGTTTTTCACCTCCGAGCCTGTGATCGATTATGCGAGCGCCCTGAAGACCGACTCCAAGCTCTTTGCGCGTTTCTTTCACGCATGCCTCAAGGGCGGGGTCTATCTGCCGCCAAGCGCTTACGAGACGGCGTTTCTGAGCACGGCCCACGCCGGTTCCGCAATCGACCGTGCATGCGAGGTGATGAGCCGCTCCATTCAAGAACTTTAGAGCGGACAAGCCATGGTCCATTCCCGTAGGTACCTTCGGTGGCTGGCAGCTCTTTCCGCGCCGATCGCCGCGCTTGGGGCGGCGGAATCCATGACGGAAAAAAACCTTTCGATCGATTTCGCCGCGATCACCGGCGCGCTCGATTCGAACATCTGGAGTTCTTCAGGACTGGATCAGGGCCGCATGACGGAGGCTTTTGACCAGGACATGCAGCATGTCGGCTCGGTCCCGTTCGGCGGGGGCCGATGGATCCGGCCGCATGATCTGCTGTATTTGGTCCGAGCCACCGGCCTCGACACCGAGACTCCCGTCTATGAGTGGGCCGATCTTGACCGGACATTCGATACGATTCTCGCCGCAGGACTCACTCCGATATTTGAGCTGATGGGCAATCCCTCGAACCACTTCACCAGTTTTCTCGACCGGACCCAGGTGCTTGCGTGGAAGCGAATGGTGGCCGACCTCGCGGGCCACCTCGAGAAGCGCTACGGACGGGAAGAAGTGCGGTCCTGGCTGTTCGAATCGTGGAACGAGCCGGACATCAATGGTGGCTGGAAGTGGCATCCGCCCGACGAACACAATAATTACTATGATGCTTGTTCCGAGGGCCTGAAGGCGGCCGATCCGATTCTGCGCTTCGGCGGCCCCGGCATCGCGCACGTCACGGTGCCTTACAGCCCATTTCTGCAGGCCTTTCTCAATCACTGCGACACCGGGACCAATTATTTCACCGGTGAGAAGGGCGTTCGGCTCGATTTCATTTCTTACCACCGCAAGGACAGGCCGAAGGCGATGGTCGATGTCGAGGTCTCCAACATCAACGACATCGTGCGCGACCATCCCCGCTTCGCCTCCCTCCTGTTCAACAATGACGAGGCCGATAGCGAAGTGGGATGGAATAAGCCGCGCGACTACCGCTCGACCCCGTGGTATGCGGCGTTCATAGCCCGCAGTGTCAACGAACACCTGGTCAGAATCGTTGACGGCGGCGGAATCGCCGGCGGCCGCAAGATCGACTACCGGATGTCGAACGACGACGCCTTTTGGGGGCCATGGCCATTTCGCGCTCAGCTCGCCAGCTTCGGCGCCGCTCAGCGGTTCGCCTTTGTCAAAAAGCCGTCCCACCTGGTTCGAACGGCGCTGTCCCTTCTGGGAAACGAACGGTGCGCCGTTACCGGATACGCCCTGAACGACGAAGTCGGCGCCGTCGCAACCCGCCGCGGCTCGGGCCAGGTCGCCGTGTTGATTTACAACTACAGCGATCAGTCCGCCGCCACCGGGACCAGCCGCATACGGCTCAGCTTGGAACACCTCCCGTTCTCCGCCGGCAAATGGGCCCACTACCGCATCGATGCCGATCACGGGAACCCCTATGGGGATTGGCAGGCGGAAGGATCTCCCGAGGTGCCGACGGACCAGCAGATAGAGGCGCTCCGTCGCCGTCAGGAACTGGAGGTGTGCGAACCGATCGCTGATATCGCCGGGGCTTCTTTCTCACGCTCCATCGATCTGCCGCTGCCCGGAGTCAGCGTGATTGTCGTCAGCGCGGACCCCGGTCCAAGCGCCAATCCCATTGCCGGCCTATACGCCGCAAGCTATCCGTCCCTCTCAGGGGAACGGGAGGACGTCATGATCCGATGGCGGAGCGGATCGCGCTTTGTGAAAACCTACGAGGTCCTCTGGGCGGCCGCGGCCGCCGGTCCATTCCAGCGCGTCAACCCTTCGGATCAGCTCGAGACGGGCTTCGTCTATCAGAGGCTGCCAGGCGCGCCCGGATATGTGAAGGTGCGCGCGGTCGATTATTGGAATCGGCTGGCCGGCGAGAGTTTGGCGGTCGAGCTTCCTCTCAAATGACCCGTCGGGAGCCGTGCCGATGAAAGAGTCCTTCCCATGCCTCACTTGATCCGCGCCGGGGACGGAGGAACCGGCCCCTTGCTGCAGCCCGCAGTCGACGGACCGGCAAGTCTTTGCTACTTCAATTTGATTCGGCTGGCCCACGGGCAAGAGCGGGTCGTCACAGCCGCAGGTTGCGAGATTGCGTGCGTGGTCCTTTCCGGCCGGGCCGACATCGCGGTCGGCGGCGAGCGGTTCGCCGGAGTGGGCGGCCGGGCGGACATTTGGAGCGGCCCGGCGGATTCCGTCTACGCCGGAACGGGGCACCCGGTCCTCGTGCGCGCCGTGGGCGGGGCGGCGGAAGTGGCGGTCGCCGGCGGTCTCTGCGCCGAATCCTACCAGCCTTTCCGGGTGCTGCCGGAGGAGGTTTCCATGGTTGACGTGGGCTCGCCGGGCACCCATTCCCGCCGGAGAATATTCCATATTCTCGGGCAGAACGCCGCGGGCCGGGCCGGCCGGCTGCTGGTGAGCGAACTCTACGCGGATGCCGGGTGCTGGTCAGGGTATCCACCCCACAAGCACGACACCGAGCGCCCCCCTGACGAGACCGACTTTGAGGAGATCTACCATTACCGCTTCCGTCCGGACACGGGATTCGGGGCCCAATTCTGCTATGAGCCCGGCCTGGGCGAGCCCAAGGTCTCGATGACCCGTCACGGAGACACCTTCCTGGTCGATCGGGGCTATCACCCGACTGTCACCTCGCCGGGGCACGACGGCTATATCTTCACGATCCTGGTCGGACGCCATCAAAGATCCCTGGTGCAATTCTTCGAGCCGGCCCACCAGCATTTGATGGACAAAATTCCCGGCATTCAGGCCATGCGCGACCGCTTCAAATGAGCGAGCGCGGCCGCCGCTGGCGCTGGGTGATCATCGCCCTCATTTTCTCGGGCACGCTCATCAATTATATCGATCGGCAGACGGTTTCGATTCTCGCGCCCATGCTGCAGCGGGACCTGCACCTCTCGAACCTCCAATATGCAGGCATCAGCACCTGGTTCCTGGTGACCTATTCGCTATCCATGTGGGCTTGGGGGGCCGCATTCGACCGATGGGGCAACCGCGTCGGCTACGCGCTAGCGGCGGGCTGGTGGTCGCTGGCGGAGATGGCGCACGCGCTGACCCGGGGGGCGCCAAGCCTCGGCGCGATGCGGGCCCTGCTCGGCGCGGGTGAATCCGGCAACTGGCCCGGCGCCACGCGGACCATCGCGGCCTGGTTTGGAGTGCGGCAGCGCGCCCTTGGAATGGGCTTAGCCAACACCGGCGCAGCAGTCGGGTCGGCACTCGCGCCGCCGATCATCGTCGGATTGCAACTGAGCTTCGGGTGGCGAACCGCGTTCCTGGCGACCGGAGTCCTCGGCATGGTCTGGACGGCCGCCTGGTTCGCCCTCTGCCCGCCCGATCCGCGCTCACCCGCAGGCGGGGAGCCTTTGCTCGCCGCGCCGATTCCGTGGCGCATCTTGCTGGGCCGCCGGGAGGCGTGGGGGATCATATCGGCACGGTTTTTCGGCGACCCGATCTGGTGGCTGTACCTGAACTGGCTCCCGCTCTATCTGAGCCGGGTGCGGGGGTTTACTCTCAAGGAGATCGGCGGCTCGGCCTGGGTGCCCTTCCTGGCCGCCGGCGTGGGATGCCTCCTTGGGGGCGCTTTGTCCGGCCGCTGGATCGGCCAGGGCTGGACCGTGAATCGGGCGCGCAAGACGGCGATCGCCATCGGTGCCGCATGCATGCCCGCGGGAATTTTAGCCGCCTATGCCCCTTCGTCCATCGGCGCCCTCGCCTGGATCAGCCTGACCCTATTTGGATTCCAATTCTGGGTCGGCAACGTGCAGACGCTTGCCAGTGATTTCTTTCCAGTCGGCGCGGTCGGATCGATCGCTGGATTCTCCGGTACCGCAGCCGGGATCGGCGCCGTGATTTTCACCCTGTCCACGGGTTGGGTTGTGGACCATTTTTCCTATACGCCCATTCTCATTGTGGCGGGGGTCCTCGCGCCCCTGGCAACCGGGATCCTGTTTCTTCTCGTCGGCCGGATCCGTCCGCTCGAAATTTCTCCCGGGCCCCTTCCCACATAGTCCGCCTTTGAATACCTCCCTCTTTGACCTTTCCGGACGCACCGCCCTGATCACAGGCTCCAGCCAAGGCCTTGGCCTCGCCCTTGCGCGCGGGCTCGGCGAGGCGGGCGCCGCCGTCATCCTCAACGGGCGCAACGAGGCCAGATTGAGCGCCGCCGCGGAAGGCCTCCGCGCGGCGGGTTTTCGAGCAGAGACCTCGTCCTTCGACGTCACAGACGATCACGGGGCGGCGGCGGCGATTGCCCGGATCGAAGCGGAAATCGCGCCGATCGACATTCTCATCAACAATGCGGGAATCCAGCGCCGGGCACCTCTCGAGCAGCTTGAGCTGTCTGTGTGGCGTGAGGTGATCGAAACCAACCTCACCAGCGCCTTCGTGGTCGCGCGCCACGTCGCCCCTCGCATGATCGGGCGCCGAAGCGGCAAGATCATCAACATTTGCTCCTTGATGAGCGAAGTGGGCCGCGCGACGACGGGTCCCTACACGGCCGCCAAGGGTGGCCTGAAAATGCTGACCCGCGCGATGGCGGTCGAATGGGCGAAGCACAACATTCAAATCAATGGAATAGGACCCGGTTACTTCGCGACCGAATTGACGAAACCTCTCATGGAAAATCCCGACTTCAACCGGTGGGTGTGCCAGCGAACCCCTGCGGGCCGATGGGGCCAGCCGAATGAGCTGGCCGGAGCCGCCGTCTTCCTCGCGTCCAGATCGTCAGATTTCGTCAATGGACAGGTTATTTACGTCGATGGAGGCATGCTTGCCTCGCTTTAGAATGGAGTACGGCAATGACTTGCGCGTAATAGCGCCCCAATCGGCATGGGGAACTTACTTCCTGGCTGCGGGACACAGTTATGCGCCGTGCGATTGATTTGCCAGCGGAGCGGCGCACGTATTGCTTAATCGGAAGACCAAGAGATGACCCGTTCGTTCACTGTATTTGCACTCGCGGCGGCTTTGTTCGCCGCCTCCGAGCCCCTCCCCGGCGCGCCCGCGCCAACCCTGCAGCCCGTCTCAGCGCCGATTCTTCCGCTCAAGGAGGTCAGGGCGGGACAGCAAGGCCAGGTTTGGACGGTCTTTCAAGGGACGACACCGGAACCTTTCACCGTGGAAGTGACCGGCATTGTCCGCAACGCCCTCGGCCTGGGCAAATCGATCATCCTGTGCCGGATGACAGATCCGCGCGTGCAAGAAATGGGCGCTGTCGCCGGCATGAGCGGCAGCCCCCTTTATATAGACGGCAAGCTGGCCGGCGCGCTGAGTTATCAGGTCCAGCGCTTCGAGACGGTGCGGTTCGCCGGCTTTACACCCGCCGAGGATATGGCGGAGGTGGCTGAGCGGGTCGGAACCGGCTCCAGCGCGAGCAGCCAGCCCGGGCTACCGATGGCGACCGCCCGTCCCACGGCCGATTATAATTCCGTATATCGGCCTCTTCGGCCGACCTTTTCACTGGGCGGCCTTTCGCCGGCTGTGGCCCAGCTCATGGCGCCGCGCTTCGCGGCGCTTGGGATCGACGTCACCGCTCTTGGCGGGAACAGCCAGGGATCCAGCGCGGAGGGAAGTGCGGGTGATCCAAACACGCCTGCAGCCCAAAGCCCGGACACGGCTGCCTCACAGCCCGGGCTCCAACCGGGAGATGCCGTTTCGGTGGCCTTGGCCACGGGCGATGTGAGCATCGCGGGAACCGGCACCGTGTCGCGTATGGAGGGCAATCGTGTCGTCGCATTCGGCCATCCGATGCTGGGATTGGGCGATGTGCAGCTGCCGATGTGTTCCGCGGAGGTCGTGGCGATCCTCCCCTCGACGCTCGAATCGACCAAGATCGCCAACGTCGGCCGGATCATCGGCCGCATCACAGAAGATCGCCTGTCAGCGGTTTCAGGCCTGATCGGGGCCGGCCCGGAAATGATCGACGTGGACGTCGCCATTGAGCGAACCAGCGGCGAACCACGCCGGCTGCATTTCCAGGTGGCACGCCAGGAACAGCTCACACCGGTGATCATTGCCACGGGTGTCAGCGAACTGATTCTTGGCTCCAACGAGGCGGGCTTGATCAATGGATTTCGCCTCAGCAGCGATGTCACTTTCTCTCCCACGCAGCGGCTCGCCAGCGAGACCCTTTACGCGGGAACGCAGGGATTCGTCCAAGGTCTGAGTGAATTTGTGCAGGGGCTCGCGGCCGATCTACAAAATCCGTACGAAAAAACGTTCCCCAGCCGGGTGACTTTCCAAGTTCAGCCCCTTGAGGAGAATCCGGCTGTCACACTCGATTCCTTCCAATTGTCCCGCACGCAGGCGCGCTCCGGCGACACCGTGCAGGCGACGCTCGCCTGGAGAGACTACCAAGGCCAATCGCATCAGGAAACCGTGGACATCCCGATCGATCCCTCCTGGTCGGGGCGCACAGTGGAGGTGATCGCGGCGCCAGGGCGGATTCTCGACGAACTAACGGGCCATCCACACATCGTTCCGGCTGCTCAGTTGCGAAGCTTTGGAGCCTATTTGGACGCGGTGCGCCAGGACAGGCCTTCCGATGGGATCTGCGTTGCCGTACTGGAAAAGTCGGCCTTGTTCACCGATCAAACCGTTTCCATTCCTGAAGCGCCGGCCTCGATCGAACGCATCGCCCATGGATCCGACGAAACGCGGTTCCAAAGGCGAGATGCCTTCCTGTCCCTTTGGGAGCGGCACATCCTCTCGGGTAAGGTGGCCAACGCGGTCGTTCGGCGCCCCCTTCAGGTCGTCGAATGAGTTCTTTCATGCCGCGCACGCACCTCGCTACTGTCGCCCTTATCCTCGCAACTCTCGGAACCGGCTCGCTGAGCGGAGATCCCCTTTCGAAGCAGACTGACATCGATTTCTATAGGGACATTCGGAGCCGCGATCTCCACGGCTTGGCCACCCGCTCGGACGGACGGCTGGTCGCGGGCCCCGTGCTGGTCGACCTCAAGGGAGACGCGCCGGCCGAACTTCTGTGGTGCCTGGAACCCGGCGCAGACGGACGCTGGCTTGTCGGCACCGGGCCCAACGGACGAATCTTTGAGGTCACAATCGATCCCAAAGGCGCCGCCCCCGCTTCACACGAGATCGCCAAGCTCGACGACCCCCAAGTTTTTGCGCTCCGCCGCCTCCCCGATGGCTCGCTTCTTGCGGGGACTTCACCGAAGGGAGGCCTTTGCCTGATCCGTGGCGGCAAGCTCGTCGCGCGCGTTGGACTTCCCGCGGACTCGCTCTTCGACTTAGCCCTGCTTCCCGACGGCACGGTGCTCGCGGCAACAGGCAATCCCGGACGGATCTACCGTGTAGACGTCGCCAAGTTTGGCGCCTCGGGGATCACCCACGATCGCGTCTCCGACCCTAAGGGGCTGGCGGCCCATGGCATCAGCCTGTTCGGCGAAATTCGCGATCGCAATGTGCGGCGCATCGCGCGCCTAACCGACGGCCGGATCGCCGCGGGATCAGCGCCCCGCGGCAATGTCTATCTCTTCGAGGCGGCTGGAGGCAGTCCTTTCATTTTGCAGGACAACCGGGATGCCGAGGTGACTGACCTTCTGCCGGATGCATCGGGCGGGTGTTACGCCACGATCATCTTCTCACTCGCTGAATCGCGCCTCGCTTCAGCCGCCAAGGGCAAGGACATCGTCGCCGAGACCGTTCAGGCTGTGCAAGCGGCGCAGGCTGCGCAGCCCCCGACGATCGAAAAGTTTTCAGGGAGGAGCACGCTCGTCTGGTTCCCTGCCGGGGGATTTCCGGAAACACTCACCGCTCGGCTCGGTGTCGCCTTCTACCGGCTGGCCCGACATGGGGACACGCTTCTGATCGCCGGCGGCGAGCAAGGTGAAATGTCCGGGTATAGCCTCAAGGATCGCCTCGCCCTCACTTTTTCCGGTAGCGAGTCGTCACAGATCAACGCGCTCCAGCCCGTGCCGAATGCGCCCGATCGGTTCGTCGCTCTGCGCAACAACGCCCCCGGATTCACCGTCCTGGATTTTGCCATGGGCGCAGCTCGGCGAGCCGAGACCCGACCCGTCGATCTGGGCGCCCTCGCCCGATTGGGAGCCCTTCGATTCAACCGCCTCCGCGGCATCGCAGACGGCGAACTGACCCTGTCACTCTCTACCAGCAACGGATCCGACGAAACGGAAGGCTGGAGCCCGTGGGTGCCTCTCAAAGACAACGATGGATGGCGGGCCTCCGTTCCTTCCGGTCGTTACGCGCGCGTGCGGTTCGAATTGCCCCTCACCTCCAGCCCCACACTGGAGCTCGACAAGCCCACGCTCTATAGCCTTCCCCAAAATCATCGCCCGACACTGCAGGAATTCAGGATGCTCTCGCCCAACTATGCGATCATCGTGCCGGTGGAGCAGCCTGCGTCGCCAACCACCACGGTATCGCAATTGATTCAGGCTGGAGACAGCGAACGCCACCATTCCGGATTTCAGAGCAGCCAGGTGGTGCCTTCGCCCGGCACCCGCGTCGCGTTCTGGACGGTCAATGACGTCGATGGGGACAACCTGCTCTACACCTTCTCGATTCGCCCCGAAGGGGCGTCCACATGGACCGATATTTCTGTCGATAGCCGGGAAGCCTATGCCCAGTTTGATACGGCCCATCTCCCCGAGGGGACGTACTTCACCCGGCTGGTCGCCAAGGAAACGGCGCCGCGGCTGGAGGCCGACCGCCTCTCCGTCAACTTCGAGACCGACGATATGGTGGTGGACCACACACCGCCGCGCATCCTGGAGTGCGGCATTCGAAAGGAAGGCAATCGGCTGATCCTTACCGTCCACGGGCGCGATGCGCTCTCCCTCCTCCATGGAATCGACGTGGTTTTCAACAACGGAGTCCACGAAACGGTGGAGCAGCCGGCCGATGGCATCCTCGACGGCCGCGAGGAAACATTCGTCCTGGATGAGAGCGCGGGCCGCGTTTCCTCGGCGACTTCCGCCGAAGTCACCCTCTACGATTCGGCGGGCAATGGCTCCGTGCAGCGGCTGAGCTGGTGAGTTTTTGGCTCAGCCGGAATCATGCCGTTCGCGAATCGAGATTGCTTTACATACTGAGACGGATCGGGCTTAGGCCCTCGGGTGGGCGCGGTCGTAGGCTTCCTTCAGGCGCGCCACGCTCACGTGGGTATAGACCTGCGTGGTCGCCAGCCTGGCGTGTCCGAGGAGCTCCTGAACCATCCTGAGGTCCGCCCCCGCGTTGAGAAGATGCGTCGCATAGGAGTGCCTCAGCTTGTGCGGCGTGAGATCCTGCGGAAGTCCCGCCAGAGCGAGGTGCTCCTTGAGCATCCGCTGAACAGCGCGCACGGTCATCCGTCGACCGGCAGGGGTCGTGAGGACCGGATCTGAGGGACCCGCGGCCACGGCGTGAATCCGCCGGAATTGCTCCAGCACAGCGGTGGCCACGCTGCCGATTGGGCAGAGGCGTTCCTTCCTTCCTTTGCCGACGACCCGCGCAATGCCCCGCGCGACATCGATGCCGTCATAATCCAAGCCGACCAGTTCGCTGACGCGAAGGCCAGCGCCGTAAAGAAGCTCCATGGCAAGCCGGTCACGCCAGGCCGTGAATGGATCCGTCGCACCGGCTTCGAGCCGCTGGAGAGGCGCTCCGAGGAGCTTCCGCACCTGCTCCTCGGTCAGGAACTGAGGCAGGCGTCGCTCGAGCCTCGGCAATGGCACCGCCGTGAACGGGTTGCGACCAAGCAGGCCGCGGCGCAGCCAGAAGCGGCAAAAAGAACGAAGCCCAGACACATGGTTATGAAGCGTGCGCCGTCCAAAACGACGTTGCGCTTCAATCACAAAATCACGGACCTCGCGGGGCTGCAAGGCATTCAGGCCTCGCGTCCAAGCTCCCTGCTCGAGCATCCATCGGTATAGATCCTCAAAGGCCTGCCGGTAATTGCGGACCGTGTAGACTGAGCACCGGCGCTCGAGAGCGAGGTGCTCTTCGAAGGGCGCCCACCATTGAGCCACAACCGTCTCAGGAAGGGGCGGCCGGGGCGGCATCCTGAAGGCGTCTTTCGACGTCGCGCACAACAGAGCCGGCATGTCGCCTGAGAGCCCCCTCGGGATCGAGCCCCCGCATCCGAGCCGCCGCGGCCAGTTCAAAGAGCGCTCGGCCCAGCGCCTCGTCGGTGAGCCCCTCCGCCCGCTCATGGATGTGCGCCGCATCCGCACCCGGTCCGCAAGGAAGCCCCTTCTTCTCGATTTGCTTCCACACCGCCTCCGCGAACATGAGTGCCGGAAGTCGGGGCGGCAAATCCTTGAATACTTTGGGCGGGGGAGCGCCCCGGCGGGCCCGCTCGTCGGCCTTGATCTTGTCCCAAGCGACAAGGACTTCAGCGGACGTATCCGCCTTTCCATCTCCAAATACGTGTGGGTGCCGCCGAATCAGTTTCTCATTGATGTCACGGGCCACATCGTCGAAGTCGAATTGTCCCGTCTCTTGGGCAATGAGGGCGTGGAAGACCACTTGGATCAGCACGTCGCCGAGTTCCTCGCGCATGTGCGGGTAATCCTCCTCGTCGATGGTCTCCAGCAATTCGCTGCATTCATCCACCAGGCAGCGGGCGAGCGTCTGATGAGTCTGTTCGCGGTCCCAAGGACACCCGCCCGCACCCCGCAGCCGGGCCATCGTCGCCTTCAATTCATCGATCGCGCTCATGAGGCGAGCAGAACCCACCACCAGCCCTGATCAAACACAAACGGTGCGGGGGCGCAGGAGAGATGGGGCTCGTTTTTCCCTCGGTCGTGGTGTTGCCTCCTCGCCGTGTTTGAACGCAAGTCCCAACGCCTGCTGCCGCGCCGGCTGTTCGCGCTGCGTTTTGCACGCTGCGCGGCGGCGGCGGCGGCGCTCGTCACGCTTTCGCTGGCTATCGGCATGCTGGGGTACCACGAAATCGAGCGCCTCCACTGGGTCGACGCATTCCTGAATGCCTCGATGATCATGGCGGGAATGGGACCTGTCGACACGATGAAAACCGAATCGGGCAAGCTGTTTGCCGGCGTCTACGCCCTTTACTGCGGCCTGGCCCTGATCACCACAGCGGCGATCCTTCTGACGCCGCTCCTACACCGCTTCCTTCACCGGTTCCATATGGAAGAGAAATGAGGGGGCTGTCGCCGACCGTCACACGGGATCTGCTGGCCCGGCTTGGCCACTTCCCCAAACGACGCCTCGGGCAGAATTTCCTGGTCGATGCCAACATTGTCGCCAAATCCCTCGAGCTGGCGCAGGTCGCTCCCGGCGACGCCGTCGTCGAGGTGGGTCCCGGACTCGGCACTCTCACGGCAGCGTTGCTGGACCAAGGCGCCGAAGTGTGGGCCATCGAGCGCGACGCCGCGCTCCACGGGTTTCTGGCCGCTCAGCTCGCCCCCGCCCATACCGGTTCCCTGCACCTGCTCGAGGGTGACGCGGTCGAGACGCCTCGGGCGGGCATGCCCGACGCGCGAGCGGAAGCCGGTTACAAGGTGGTGGCCAACTTACCCTATGCGATTTCGACGCCATGGATGGACGGAATCCTGTCCGGTCCGCTGCCGAATCGGATGGTGCTGATGCTGCAGAGCGAGGCGGCCGACCGGTACGTCGCCAGCCCCGGCACGCGCGATTTCGGCGCGATTTCGATCTTTCTTCAAGCCGCCTACACGGGTGCGCCCGGACATCGCGTAAGCGCAGCCTGTTTTCATCCGCGGCCCGACGTCGATTCCGTTCTCCTCAATCTCGTCCGACTGCCCAGCCCTTTCAGCTTCACCCTCGAGCAAAAGGCCGCGATTCGCATGTGTTTCCAACAGAGGCGCAAGCAGTTGGGCTCGGTTTTGCGCCAACGCTTCGCCGATGCGGGGCGGAGCTGGGCGGCTGAACTTGAGGCAGCGGGCCATGCGCTCACAGAACGGGCCGAAGCCATTCCGGTCGCCGTCTGGATCCGCCTCGCCCGGAACGCGCAAACCCCGGCTTGAAAGCTTGGCGCATCCGCGCCATTCTGTACGACAACCCTGTATGTGCCGCACTCTCAGCCCGACCGCTTTGGCCGTCCCAGCCCTAGCCCTCTTCGCACTCACAACGGTCGGCGCCCTCGCGCAAGGTCCCAGCCTCCAAGGCCGGATCGATGGGGACAAGTATATCGCTCCCAGTGGCGCGTATAGCGTCGCGATTCCGGTGATCCGGGAGTTGGGAGGAACGATCATCGACAGTGCAAACGTAGTGACCTTCCAGGACGAATTCTCGACGCTGATCAGCGTCGCGGCATTCCCACAGGATGCGACCCAGCGGTGGGAACTTTCGACCCGGGGTACAAAGGACTATTTGATCTATTTCTTCGAGAGTTTCGTGATGAACGACTTTCGGAAGGCGTTCCCGGCCACCACCGCGGAGCCCAGCGCCCGCTATGTTCCCACCCTGTTCGACGGATCGCTCATCACCTTTGCGTTGCTTCCGGGCGGATCGATGTTTGCCGACCACACCTTCAACTTTCAGAACGACGCGCACAGTCTCGTGGCCAAGCGGGGCAATCTTCTGTTCGTGAAGAACGGGTATACCTATGTGATCAGCATGGAACTCGCCGAGCGCGTGACCGAGCCCACCAAGTTTAACAAGAGTTCGGATGAGGAGGATATTATTTTGCGGGAACGCCTGACGAGCTTCGCAGCCAAGCTGCACTTCGCTTCGGCCCCGACAGCGGCCCCTGGCGCGGCTCCGGCCGCGCACTAGGCCCGTGCCGGCATTGCGATGTCCCCCCAACCGCTCGTCCTTTTCGTCGCCCTTCTCGGTATCGGAATCGTCCGCCACGCCAGCGCGGCGGAAAACCAAGTGATCGACCTTTGGCCGGAAGGAGTGCCCGGCTTCAGGCCCGACGCGCCGAAGGAAGAAACACGGGACGGGCATGTGGACCATGTGAGCATCCCCACCCTCACGGTGGTCCGGCCCGCCGTGAACCAGGCCGTTCCCACCGCGGTCATTATCTGCCCGGGAGGCAGCTATGTCAGGCTCGCCATGAACAAAGAAGGGTTCCCTATCGCAGACTGGCTGGCCTCCCATGGCGTGACCGCATTCGTTCTGAAGTACCGGATGGAGGATTATGGCCAGCCGTCGCCGCTAAGGGATGTTCTGCGGGCCGTGCGGACGGTGCGTTCGCGCGCGAAGGAATTCGGCCTCGATCCCATGCGAATCGGCGTCTTTGGTGCTTCGGCGGGCGGACACCTCGCGGCCACGGCTGGAACCATGTACGATTCCCCTCTGGGCCGCACTGGGGCGCCGATCGATTCGGTGAGCGCGAGGCCGGATTTCTTGATTCTGCTGTACCCGGTCATGACCATGACCGATCCCTACGTTCACCAAAACTCGCGCCGGGCGCTCCTCGGCTCCCATCCAGACGCTGCTCTCGAGGAGGCCTGGTCGCCCAACCTTCATGTCACGCGGAACACGCCGCCGGCATTCCTGGCTCACGCCGAGGACGACAAAACCGTTCCGGTTGAGAACACGATCCTCTTCTACCGCGCGCTTCGCGATGCCGGCGTACCGGCGCAAGTCAACCTGTTCGAGCACGGCTCCCATGGCTTCGGCATGCGCGCCGACCTGGGGCCTACTTCAACCTGGCCCGACCGATGCGCCGGCTGGATGAAGGAGCACGGGTGGATCGCTCAGTGAGGGGCGCCTCACACCCCGCCCTCAATACTTTTATGCCCGAGAACCCCACCATCATTTACACCAAGACTGACGAGGCTCCCGCACTCGCCACCTATTCCTTTCTGCCGATTGTGCAGGCGTTCACCAAGCACTCGGGCATCGCGGTGGAATGCAGGGATATCTCCCTGGCGGGCCGCATCCTCGCCGCCTTTCCTGAAAGCCTGACGGTGGAGCAGCGGGTGGGAGACGCACTGGCCGAGTTGGGCGCGCTGACGCTCAAGCCGGAAGCAAACATCATCAAGCTTCCCAACATAAGCGCGTCGGTGCCCCAGTTGAAGGCCGCGATCGCCGAATTGCAGGCCCATGGGTATGCGATCCCCCGCTATCCCGATTCACCTGCGACCGACGCCGAGAAAGACGCAAAGGCTCGCTACGACAAGATCAAGGGCAGCGCAGTCAATCCGGTCCTGCGCGAAGGCAATTCCGATCGCCGCGCGCCCAAGGCTGTCAAGGACTACGCCCGCAAGAATCCCCATTCGATGGGCGCTTGGTCGCCGGATTCAAAGACAAACGTCGGCACCATGGAGGCGGGCGATTTCTTCTCCAATGAGAAGTCCGTCACTGTGGCGGCCGCCACGGTGGTGAAGATCGAATTTGTCGCTTCCGACGGCGCGATCAAGGTTCTCAAGGAACGCACCCCTCTCAAGGCCGGAGAGATCCTGGACGCAACCGTCATGCGCAAGAAGGCGCTCATTGCCTTCCTCGAATCGCAGATCGCACGGGCCAAGAAGGAAGGGGTCCTCTTCTCCGTTCACCTGAAGGCCACCATGATGAAGGTGTCCGATCCCATCCTCTTCGGCCACGCCGTGCGCGCCTACTTCAAGGATCTGCTGGACAAGTACGCGGCCACTTTTGCCGAACTCGGCGTCGATCTGAACAACGGCTTCGGCGATCTCGTGGCCAAGATTCAGAAACTTCCGGCCTCCAAGAGAGCCGAGATTGAAGCCGACATCCAGGCCGCGTACGCAAGCGGCCCCGCCGTTGCGATGGTGAATTCAGAGAAGGGCATCACCAATCTCCATGTCCCCAGCGACATCATCGTGGACGCCTCCATGCCCGCCATGATCCGTTCGTCCGGCAAAATGTGGGATGCCAAGGGCAAACTTCAGGATACCCTGGCCGTCATTCCCGACAGCAGCTACGCCGGAATTTATCAGACCACGATCGACTTCTGCCGAAAGCATGGAGCCTTTGATCCCAGGACGATGGGCTCCGTGCCGAACGTCGGTCTCATGGCCCAAGCAGCCGAGGAGTACGGTTCCCACAACAAGACCTTTCAGATTGCCGCCAAGGGCGCCGTCCGCGTGGTCGATGAATCCGGCAGGGTCCTCATCGAGCACTCCGTCGACGAAGGCGATATCTGGCGCGCCTGTCAGACGAAGGACGCCGCGGTTCAGAATTGGGTGAAACTCGCCGTCCACCGCGCCCGCGCCACCGGAACGCCCGCGGTCTTCTGGCTTGATGCGAAGCGCGCCCACGACGGACAGATTATCGCCAAGGTCAACGCAGCGCTCTCCCAACTCGGCACCCAGGGACTCGATATCCGAATCCTTCCCCCCGCCGAAGCGACCCAGTACACACTTGAGCGCCTCAAAGCTGGCCAGGACACGATCTCCGTCACTGGAAACGTTCTTCGCGACTACCTCACCGATCTGTTCCCCATTCTCGAACTGGGCACCAGCGCCAAGATGCTGTCCATTGTTCCCTTGATGAACGGCGGCGGCCTATTCGAGACCGGCGCGGGTGGTTCCGCGCCAAAGCACGTCGAGCAGTTTCTCCAGGAAAACTATTTGCGCTGGGATTCTCTAGGCGAGTTCCTCGCCCTGGCCGTGTCCTTTGAGCACCTTTCCGAAACCTTCAAGAACCCGAGGGCCAAGGTGCTCGCCGACACCCTCGACGCCGCGACGGGCAAGTTCTTGGAGACCGACAAGTCGCCGTCCCGCAAGGTCGGCGGCATCGACAACCGTGGAAGCCACTTTTACCTCGCGCTCTATTGGGCCCAGGCCCTTGCCGCGCAGACCGCAGATGCGGAGTTGAAAAAGATATTCGCTCCGGTCGCGGCCGAACTGACCTCCAACGAAAAGAGAATCGTGGACGAACTCGTCGCCGTCCAAGGCAAGCCAGTCGACGTGGGCGGCTACTATCAGCCCAAGGACGCGCTTGCGATCGCCGCACTGCGTTCGAGCGCGACCTTCAACCGGATCGTTGACGCGATCTAGATCACGGCGGATAGCCGCCGGAAAAAAAAGATACTTCAGTTCGCTTGACAGATCGCCCGGGTTTTTTATTTAACCATTTAGTTAAATAGAATCCATGTCCGACCGCCTCGACGCGACTTTCTCCGCCCTCGCCGATCCCACTCGGCGGGCGATCTTGGTTCGCCTCCGCTCAGGAGCCACTTCGGTCACTGAACTGGCCGAGCCGTTCGAAATGAGCCTGCCCGCCATCTCCAAACACCTGCGCGTCCTGGAGCGAGGCGGTCTGATCACCCGCAGCCGCGAGGCGCAGTGGCGGCCCTGCCAGCTGGAAGCCAGCCCGCTCAAGGAAGCCGTGGATTGGCTCGAGGGCTACCGACATTTCTGGGAAGGAAGCCTGGACCGTCTGGACACCTATTTGAAGGAACTTCAGGCCAAGGCTCCCGCATCAAATCCAATCAAAAAACATGCCCCCTCAAAGCGACCCGTCCGCCGACCGTGAATTCTTCATCTCGCGGGTTTTCGACGCCCCGCGCGAACTCGTTTGGACAGCCTGGACCGATCCCAGGCATCTGGGCCGTTGGTGGGGGCCGGCCCACTTTACCAATCCTGTCTGCGAGCTGGATGTGAGGCCCGGCGGAGCCCACCGTATGGTCATGCGCAGCCCGGAAGGAATTGATTATCCGATCAAGGGCCGGTTTGTTGAGGTCGTTCGGCCGGAGCGGCTCGTCATGACCCTGGATGTGTCCGAACACCCGGAATCCTGGCATCAACTCCTGAATCCCGCGCACAAGAAAGGGGAGAATCCCGCGGGTGAACTCCTCCAAACAGTGGTATTCGAAGATCTCCACGGCAAAACGAGGCTGACCATACGCACGCGCTTCCAGACTGTCGCCATCCGCGATTCCATGCTCAAGATCGGTATGACCGAGGGCTGGTCGCAAAGCCTGGACCGTCTCACCACCGTCGTTTGCCACCAAGCCTCCGTTTAACCGCACCCCCCGATACAATCCGGCCATGCCCTCCACACCCTCGCCCACCCCCGTTCCAAAAGGGACCCTCTGGACCGGACGCGTCCTGAGCGCCCTCCCCGTCCTGCTTCTGGTCTTCAGTGCGTACACCAAATTGGCCCAGCCGCTCCCCGTGGTTCAGGCCTTCGTTCACATGGGCTTCCCTCTAAGTCTCTCCTCAGGTCTTGGAATACTCGAACTCAGCTGCACGCTCCTTTACGTGATCCCGCGCACCTCGGTCCTCGGAGCGATCCTTCTGACCGGCTATTTGGGCGGGGCCACCGCCACGACCGTCCGTATCGGCGATCCGTTCTACCTTCCGGTCCTCTTCGGCATAATGGTCTGGGGCGGCCTGTTCCTGCGCGACCCCCGGCTGCGCTCGCTCATTCCTCTACGCAGCTAACCGCTCCCAAATCCTTGTGTCAATGAATACGCCCGCTCCCGCACCGTCTGGAAAGCCTTTCAGGCTCACCCGTGTCTTTGAAGCACCCCGGGCGCTCGTCTGGGCCGCGTGGACAAAACCGGAGCATTTGCAGGGCTGGCTTGGACCAAAGGGCTTCACAATGCCCCGTTGCACGATCGATCTGCGGCCGGGAGGTATTTTCCACTACTGTATGCGCTCTCCGGAAGGCCACGAGGGCTGGGGCAAGTGGACCTTCCTTGAAATCGTTCCGCCCGAGAAACTCGTGGCGATCGTTTCATTCTCAGATGCACAGGGGGGAGTGACCCGTCATCCGATGAGCCCCCAGTGGCCTCTCGAGACGCTTTCCACGGTCACCTTTGCCGAGAAAGCGGGCCGGACGACCCTCACGATCGAATGGTCCGCGCACAATGCCAGCGAGGCGGAGCGCAAGACCTTCGACGACAGCCATCCGAATATGACCCTAGGCTGGGGTGGAACCATGGATCAACTCGCCGCTCACTTGGCGAGAGCGTAGCCCCTATTTCTTCAATCCCGCACAGAATCGTCCGATGCGTTCAATGCCCTTGACGATCGTCTCGTCGCTCGTGGCGTAGCTCAGACGGATATACCCTTCGGCGCCGAAGGCCGAACCGGGAACGACAGCCACTTTTTCCTGTTCCAGGAGGCGTTCGGAGAACTGGAGAGAAGTTAGTCCAAAGCTGGATATATTGGGGAAGAGATAGAACGCGCCCTGCGACAAAAGACAGTGGATTCCGGGGATCTTTGAGAGCCCGGCGTGCAGGAGCAGGCGGCGGCGGTCGAAGGCGGTCAGCATCTCCTTGAGCGAGGCCGCAGTCTTCGCCTTCTCCCGGAGCGCGGCGAGCGCCCCATACTGGGCGAAAGTATTCGCATTCGACGATAGCTGGCCCTGGATTTCGGAAGCTGCCTTGGCGATGGGAGCGGGCGCCACCAGAGTGCCGAGGCGCCAGCCGGTCATTGCGTAGGTCTTGGAAAAGCCCGAAACGACGATGGTGCGCGCAGCGGCCTCCGGCCCAAGAGTCGCCAGGCATGTCGCGCGAACGCCGTCGTAAACGAGATGCTCGTAGATCTCATCGGACATCACATACAGATTGCGCTTCACAGCCACGGCCATCAGTGCGGCCAGCTCGTCGCGGGAGTAGACAACGCCTGTCGGGTTGGAGGGGGAATTGAGAATCAGGAGCCGTGTGCGGGACGTGACGGCCGCATCGAGTTGGGCCGGGGTGATCTTGAAGCCGGTCGCATCCGTCGCCAGCAGAAGCCGCGGGGTGGCGCCGGTCAGCTTGGCGATCTCGGGATAGCTGACCCAGTAGGGAGCGGGGATGATCACTTCATCGCCGGGCGAGCAGGTCGCCAGAGCCGCAAGATAACAGGAGAATTTTCCGCCGGGGCTGACCACCACCTGGGCGGGAGCCACGGATAGCCCGTAGTCGGTTCCATAGCGTTCCGCGATCGCGACACGCAGCTCTTCGATGCCCGGGGCCGGCACATACCGCGTCTTGCCACCTCGGAGAGCGGCGACTCCGGCCTCCGTGATATGAGCGGGGGTGTCGAAGTCGGGTTCGCCGGCGGCGAAACTGCAGATATCCTGTCCAGCCGCTTTCAGCGCCTTGGCCTTTGCGTCCACGGCGAGCGTTGGCGATGGCTCGATATTGCGGGCCCAGGTCGACAGGGGATGAGGAAGGGTGGACATCAGATGGAGGGGCGTTCACTCAAACGAATCGGCGGGGGAGGAGGCAAGTGAACTCTGGGGTTCAGTTTGTTGGGAGTACGCTCTGTCTCGTCGGAGACGCCAATTCCCAGACGGCCGCCCAACCGAGCGCCAAAAACCGCCGGCTCCTTGCGCCGGCCAGACTGGCGCTCCATGAGGCGACCGTGAGGCGTCAACTCCTCGACAGAGCGTACTCCCAACAAACCGGGGCCCTGGCCAAAGGAGGGCAACGACAGGCGCCCCCTTTTACTCAGCGGCTTAGCGCTTGAGCTTTTTCGCGGCTAGGCTCTCTAGGGCGAAGCGGAGGAGCTCGCCGACGCTGGCATCCTTCTGGCGGGCATACCGTTTCAGGCGGGCCCGTTGGACGGAGCTGAGACGGACCGACACCTGGCGATGGGGATCGCGGGCGGGCTCGCAGCCTTCAAAATCGTATTTCTCGATGGCAAGCCGAACCACCTCGCTGGCCGTCTTCAATCCAAGTTTGCGGCGCTGGCCTTCAATCTTGGAGATCAGTGAGACCGGCAAGTCGAAGGTTAGCGGGGCCGAAGCAGAGCGGGAACGCGTGGCCATGACGGTGTAGTTGGGTGAGCCGGACGACGCGAAGAGCAGGCACGGGAGACGCGCGCGCCGCAACGAAATTCTTTCCCAAATTTGGAAATACAATAAATTTTACGCCTTCCCGGTAGGATCGGGGCTATGGCCCGATGTGAGCAATCCGGTCGGCGGGAGGCGGGCCCATGACATCGGCCAGTCGCCCGGGCTCGAAAAGACCGGTCGGAAGCGATGGGTCGAAGGCAACGCCGGTCACGATAAATCGGGCTTTATCCCGGGTGGCATCATTGCGAACGTCCACTTCCCGAACGATCCACCGTCCTTGGACCTGCTTCATGTCGAGGAGCGACCACGTCTTGAGGACGCCGCCGCTCTTGCCCAGAACTTCGAATTGGACCGGCGCCTCGAATTCCGTATCGAGGTAGGCTCGGACTGCTGTCAGGCCGGAGTTCCCCACGTTAAAGTCCGCAGGCGGTCGAAAAACGAAGACGTACGAGGGGCGGCCACGGATCCGCGTTACGGCTGAGAGCCGTACATCCTGCCAATAGAAGAAAGGCATCTGAAGATCGAAGGGGGTCATCTCCAATCCGGGAAGTACGGGCGAAAACAGCGCTTCGGCCTGCT
>Ga0302325_10003466_pt1 | contig 37201 bp, 40 predicted proteins | sample Palsa_T0_2_FD_201948 | JGI IMG/M metagenome (GOLD analysis project Ga0302325, IMG submission 201948) | Peat permafrost microbial communities from Stordalen Mire near Abisko, Sweden - Palsa_T0_2 | ecosystem: Environmental > Terrestrial > Soil > Palsa > Peat permafrost | place: Sweden: Abisko...
TGATTTCATAACCCGCAAAACAAGTCGGGCTGTCGAATTGCAGCGATGCTGAGATTGGCCTGATCTGTGATCAACAGCTTAGGTGGCTTTTGTTGCAGGGTTGTTGAGACTGGGTGAGCGGAGTTCCCTAGACGATTCAGCATTTTGTGCAGGGTGATTCAGACCGTTTTCCAACCGAAGAGCCGCTCGATTTTTCCCGCGACATATCGAGGCGAAGACGGGGGCCATCCTCTGTGGCGGCATTCTATGCCTTATGTTTTTCCTGCTGCTGTGCGGCCATTCTGAGGTCGAACAGGTCGTTCACTGGATGCCCAAGATTCTGCTTGCAACCGAGATAGCGTTCGGTGGTGTGGACGGATGCATGTCCGAGTAAGAATTGGATCTGCTCCGGCTCGCCTTGGCGATCGCGGCACAGCTTCGCACAGGTCCGAGATCGTGCGGGCGATCGCGAAAACCGCCCCACAGAATACCGACTATTCACGCCGAGCTTGAATCCGCCTTACGGAAGTTTGGAGGTCGATAAAGACCAAATCGTGCAGTCGGAAACGAAATCATCGACGTAGACGAACTGGTCTGAGAAACGATCTTTGTTGTTGATCGCCATAGCAAAGGCGCTGCCGGGATTCGGGTCAATGGAGAACTTCCGCACGAAGGTACCGTCGGGCGTGATTTCGACAATTTCGCTCGGATCCGTGGCGCTAGGCGGGAAATGGGCCGGATCGGCGTTCGCCGTAATCAGGTCGCCGTTGGGTGCAAAGATCAAACCAAGGGGTCCATGCAACACCGTGTGATCATCATAGATCACCTGCCCTTTGCCGAGATCACCGGTTGCATGTCCCGCGCCTTTCAACTTATAGATCGCGTCGTCGCCCTCAGCAGCCACATACAGAACATCGTTAGCGCTATCATAGGCGAGCCCCGCCGGCCCGACGACTGTGCCCGCCGTATCCGGCGCAGAACTGTAGCCGCTCGCGATCGTGATCGCGTCCAGCACGGTAATGCCTGATGGCGACAACGACACGTCCAGGCGCGTAATGGAGCCCGCAAAGTTGCCCTTGATATCGAAGATATTCGAGACGAATAGCTGAGCAGTACTGCCGCGATCATGCAGTGCCATCCCCCACGGTCCGCCGACCGAATCGCTGCTGCCGAGTTGCATCAGCAGATTACCGTTACGGTCAAACACATCGAGCGGCCCCGGCTCGGGCGAACCACTGGTCGAGGTCGGCAGGGATCCGGCGAAGACGAGTCCCGCTTTTGCAATAGTCAGGGCAAGCGTAAATCCGATCGGGGACGTGCCTTGGAAAAACAGGCCGGTGCGTCCAGTGTTTGGGTTGACGGTGATGATCGTAGTGCCCTGTCCGGCAGCCGTACTGCTGTTGAAATTAGAAACCAGAAGCTCGCCGGTCGAAATGGCGCTGTGAGAGGGAAAACCAAGTGGAACAGAAGCGAGACCGTAAGGGGTCGTGTCGCCGTTAGAAGGGACTGTGGAGACCTGCAGCGGCAAAGACGGCCTCAAGAAGCTCCACGCGAACGCAGTTCGCACCGTCCCGAGACGGCCGAATAGTACGAAAGCGGCGGCCAGTAAAATCCCGATAGCTAAGCACAATCGTGAAGCTGTTCGCATGATTCTCCTCGCTTTCTCCATTTAGTCCTTATTTGACCTCAAAAACGCCACGTCAGTTTAGGCCTGGGTCAAGCCGAGCGTCTCCGCCCCGGGAAAGAAACGTATCAAGCACCAAAAGATGAGATGTCACAGAATTGTCAAGTAATTGTCAATTTAATGCGAATCAATAAAGTTCCAAGATAGTGTGGAAGGTCGGCGATCCATCCGTCAGATTGGCGCCGCGGAGTTGCGGCAGAGTGGGGAAGCCCATGCGGAGATGCCTGATATTATTCCAACCCCACCTCCATCTGCTGAACGCATTCGCTTCCTTGTCCTCCAGAAACGGATGCTCCGACGGGCAGATTGGAACCTGGGGTCGGAAGGTGCTCTGGAATCTCCTCCTCCCGAAGTGTCCTCTCATAATCCCACTTTCCGCCGCAGCGTTCTCCCGAAACAACGAACCTTGCCGGATATAGAGCAATGTCGTCACGGAGCGATGCCGCGTTTGGCGCATGATGAGCCGCTCTGGGACGCCGTTCGCCGCGGTTTGGGTTGCCAGTCCCGCCCGAAGGCTGTGCCCCGCAAACTCTTTCGCATTGTGACCGGCCGCTCGACACGCCCGCTTCACCATGGCTCCAATCGAATTGGCATGCAAGGCCTTCGCCGATACTCTTCCATGCCGTCGACGGCTCGAAACAGGGGGTCCGCCGCCCCTGCCCACGCCCGAATCCTCCAACCATTTCTTGAGGGCTCGCACCGGACAAATAGCGTAGTGCGAGCCGAACGGAATCGCCACCGTCGGGGCGACGTGTTTCAGAGGGAGGAAGACCGAGACACCAGCGTTGCTGGATTCGTGAGCGAGAAGGCGGCGGGGGTTCTACACGGTCCTGATAGGACCCGGATACTGCGACACCAAGGAATCGATGGTCAGCAACGTAATACCCTCAACCGTCGCCTGTGCCACTAAGATTCTGTCGAAAGGATCTTTATGAATCAGCGGCAAACTCTCAGTGGCCACGACATGATCGCTCATGATTGGCAACTCGCTGTATCCGTTGTCCAGTAGACCCCGGCGCAGCAGCCGCGCATCCACTTGAAAATCCGTGCGGCCCAACCCGCGTTTAATCGCCACTTCCCATAAACTAGCCGCACTGAAGAGAAGCTCATTGTTCGGATTGTCGATCAAGGTTCGAGCTTGTTTCGAGAGCCGGTGGGGCTCACCGGCAGACCAGAGTAGAAGATGTGTATCGAGCAGAAGTTTCATGCACCACCGCCGAAGATTCGCTCGATCTCCTCCTTGCCCATCCGGTCAAAGTCGTCCGGCACAGAGATCTGTCCCGCCATGAACCCGAGCCGCCGTACTTGAGCACCAGTTGGGGCGCTAAGGGCAGTAACCTTTACGACTGGCTTACCGGCCTTGGCAATAATGAACGTCTCACCCCTTGAAGCTTCTTCTATGAGTTTCGAGAGCTGAGTTTTCGCCTCGTGAATGTTCACTGTTTTCATAGCATTTCACTAAACTTAGTTTGATTAGTTTAGTTTATCATGCTTCTCCCAGAATTGCATCCCCCCAACTCATCCACTTTTCAGTGGCGTGGTTGGAAGGCGGCAAATTATTTAATAGGAATCTCTGTCTGTTTTGAAAACCACCCAATGCTCGGCTCCGAGCCCCAGAACATCCTTGCGGAAGGAACATATTTTGTCATGCTGCCAGTTGGTGCGGTGCGAGCGAAAACGTCGAAGCGAATATGTCCCTTCGAATTGCGACGCCAGCGGCCTCGCCGGCAACCATCCCGTTGGGAAACTTGAAAAAATTCGCCACCACACGATGCGGAAGTTCCGGAACTGCCCGGAATGGAGTCGTCTTCACTGACGTTGATAGCGAAGGCGTCGATTGTGCCCCAGTACGCGACGCCAGGAGCGTAAGGCCAGCGAGATCCACTCTTATAGATTTGTTCATATTGCTCAAGAGACGATCAACAAAAAAAACAAATCAAAGCGAGGCCATGTCTCTCTTGAATAGGTTAGCTCGTCAACGCCGATCATCTTACGCCACCGTCGTGAGAACTCCACCGCCTTTGTTCAAATGACGTCAACAGGCCGTTAGCACTCTGAACCATTCGGTTATGAGCGTGATCGAGATTCATCACCAACCGACGCCCCTTCCCTGGAGAACGCGATTACAATTGGATCGGATTCGCACCGGACCGGCAGGCGCGTCGCGCTGTCAGCCGTTGCGATCCGCGCGGGCCGACACCGACCGCATCCGAGGCACACTGGCTGGCGCTGGCAGAACTCGTTGGCGTTTACCGTTGGCCGCCGAACGCATATCATCTCCTCCTAGTTCGGGGGTTTGACATGGATCGATCTGCGCTTGCCGCCAGTATTTTGAAGATTGATGGAATAGTGCTGTTGGTAGTGGCTGCTATACATCTTAGCGCGACCCCACTGGTGCTCAACTTTGTTTCCAGTCAATCGACTGCCGCTGGCTATGCCCAGATCAAGCCGTTATTCCTTCTGAGTTTTACTGTGGTCGGCATTTTGCTGATTCCCATTGGCTTGAGCACTTTCTTCTGCGCCAACCCGATACGTCGCGGCGAACCTTTGGCGCGCTCAATTTGCTGTTTCAATGCGATGAGCATCCTGATGTTGCCGGTTGTCCTAATTTTGACCATGCCCGTCAGATACTTCAGCGCGATACCGTTTCTCACCGCGACGATTCTGGTCTCACTCGTCGCCATCTCGATTTCTGCACCCCTTGCGTTAGTGCACTCGAAACCGTTCTCTGCTGATTGACGATAACAGTGAGATTTCACCAAATGAGGATCCAGGGCCTCCCCCCGGGCTTCCGGTTCTTCGCCTGGTTGCTATTTTGCTGCAACGGTCTTCCTTGGCTCTGACTGTGGACTGGCTCTGATGTTGAAATCAGCGGGCGGCAGTGTGACCAGCGCCTCGGGGTTGTAGTAGTCGTAGAGAACCGAGGGAGCGGTTCGGGCCTTCAGCCCGTGGCGAGGATGAAACGCGAACGTCAGCTTGGTACCTCCGGCGTTTGGCCACAGATAGAGCACAAGATGGTCGGGGAGAACGTCATAGTGCGAAACAGTCCACCCTGAGTTGCTCACTACGTCGACGAGCACACGACGGTCAACGTCGGCGCCGAGAGGCGGACCGATTTCGGCAATCATCATGCCCCATCCTCGGCTTCCGATTCGTTCGGCGATGTTCAGCGCTCCGGAATCGAGTGTTGTTCCTCAAAGCAGGACTCCATACTCTTGAGGTCTACAGCAACACGGGCTTGCGAGCCCTCGGGCGCAGCTCTAAGATATTGAACAGGCCAAGAAATCGACTGCCCAAGCTCGCTGGCGGCTCGCAATGGCCAATAGGGATCTCGCAGAAGTTCGCGGGCAATGATGACGGAGTCCGCCTGCCCGGAGCCGATAATGTGCTCAGCCTGAACGGGAGAGGTGATCATGCCAACCGCGCCGGTCAAAACGTTAGCTGCCCGCCGAATCTGCTCCGCAAACTGCGTTTGATACCCCGGACCGACGGGAATCCTCGCACCTGACAAGTTGCCGCCAGAAGAGCAATCAATCAGATCCACTCCAAGTTTCTTCAGATCACGGGAGAGTTCAATCGACTGTTCGATATCCCAACCGCCTTCGACCCAATCGGTCGCCGAAATACGAACAAAAAGCGGTGCTCCCTCTGGCCATGAACTACGAACGGCGGCAACCGTCTCATGCAGGATGCGTGTTCGATTGGCAAATGAGCCTCCATATCTGTCTGTTCTTTGATTGCTGAGAGGCGACAGAAACTCATGAATCAGGTATCCATGAGCGGCGTGAACCTCAATAATGCTAAATCCCGCTTCGCAGGCACAGCGCGCCGCGGTGCCAAACGCAGAGGTGATGTTCTTAATTCCCTCGATAGAGAGCTCATGCGGCATAGGATAGTGATCGGCGAAACGCAAAGCGCTCGGAGCAACGACATTCTTCCACCCCCCTTTGCTTTCTGGGACCTGTCCCTGCCCTGCACCGGGCGGGTAAGTACTCGCTTTCCGACCGGCGTGCGCTAGCTGGATACCAGCAACACTTCCTTGTTGGTGAATAAATCGGACGATTCGAGCCAGTGGCTCGATGTGTTCATCCTTCCATATCCCCAAGTCCTGTGGACTGATCCTGCCTTCGGGAAGAACTGCGGTTGCCTCGGTGAGCACTAGTCCAGCCCCGCCAACCGCCCGGCTACCCAGATGCACGAAATGCCAATCGTTCGCATATCCGTCAGTACTGGAATACTCGCACATAGGCGAAACGAATACGCGATTCGCCAGCGTTATGTCCCGAATCGTGAGCGGATCAAACAGATGAGTCATGGGATCCTCTAAGTTACTTCTCAATTTAGTGTCAGGTTGGCGCTGTTCAGCCTTGTGATGTTTCAAATAGGAACCAGATGCTACCCCGGGTCTGATCGGTCCAATTTTCGATAACGCCGGCCGCAGCCCAATTGGACGTCATTCTGGCCAACAACCGGCAGACCGAATAGCAGGGCGATCTTCTCGCAATTCAAGGTAATAGAGCCCTTCTGGATGTGGTTCGGGATGGCCGTTGGACATCAGGTGGAATCTGCAGCTTGGCCGTCGCCGGCTTAACCGGAATGCTGGGTCGCACCACCTGCAGCACCGCGAAGACAAACACTCCCGCTACGATCAGTTTGCCAATCGTCCTCATTGAACGCTCCATCTACCCATTCATGGGAGGGCCTGATCCGCGCCACCGAATGGAAGCAGACACTCACATGCCGGATCTATATCCAGCGGCTAAGAATCGAGCTGGTCGATCACGAACACCATAATGATTTTAGAGTAGTCTGCTGCAGAGCCGTTGCAGTGATAGACCCTGGGGCCAGAAGCCCTAGAAAACCGACGTTTTCGAGTGATTGGCAGTCAGTCGTGCGCTAAGGCCGCAAAACCTCACACAATCGATATTCGCTTTCCTGCTGCGCGGATGGTTGAACGCAACCAAACATGGGCCGCATCTGTATTCATTCTCGGATGCCAAGACATCAAATACTTGAACGTCCCGAGTACAGCCGGTGCCTTCAGGATCTTTATGGCGGGATTTGAGGCCTCTAGTTCTGCCATCCGTCGAGGTACAGTCGCAACGAGATCGGTGCCGGCAAGACTCTGCATCGCTGCCGCGTGATAAGGCAGCCAGATGCGGCAGCGGCGTTTAGCTCCGATCGCGGCCAATCTCTTTTCAGGGATCGTCTGGATTCCGCCCAGGATGCTGATTCCGATGTGATCTGCGGCGAGATACTGCTTCAGCGTCAATGCTCCCGAGAAGCGGCTTTCCCTCGCCACTACACAAACAAAGTCAACCTCGAATATGACCTCCTTCGCGAAGTGCGCCGGAGCGTAGCCGTCATCCGCGACCAGCATCAAGTCAAGTCTTCCCTTTTCCATTTCTTCAAACTGCCCATCGTGCAGCGGGAGAAAAGTAAAGGACACTCTGACTCCGGGTGCAAGCACAGTCGGGCTTAACAACGGACAAACTACGTGACAAGCATGATCGATCGCGGCGATCCGGAACGAGGCTTCTTCCGTGGTTGGATCAAAGTCGCCACCGCTGAGCAGACGATCCAAACGCGGCAACGACGTTTCGAGTTCATGCAGAAGACGTTGTCCCTTGGGAGTGGGTTCATATCCCGATGAACTCCTGATGAGTAGGTCGTCGTGGAACATGTCTCGCAACCGCTGCAACGCACGGCTCACGGCTGGCTGGCTGAGCAACAGGCGATTGGCGGCTCGTGTGACGTTCCGTTCTTCCGCAAGAACCGTGAAGACGACCAGCAGGTTAAGGTCTGCCTGGCGTAAATGTGTCGTACGCATACTTTGTATAAGCATTATGCATTGGAATTATCCTTTGGCAAGCGCGATATTGCTTTCTGTCGGCAGGAGCCTGATGGAGAGGGCCGCCGGAGTCAGTGGAGGACACTATGAAGAAGACAGCGATTGTAACCGGGGCGTCCCGCGGGATTGGCCGCGCCGTCGCGAAGCGACTGGCACAGGACGGATTCGCCGTGATCGTAAATTACCTGAGCAATTCAGAGGAGGCTGAGGAAGTGGTAGCCGAAATCAAAGGGCTTGGCGGCGACGCCATTTCGGTCAAAGCGGATATTGCAAACCAGGGCGACGTCGAGCGGCTCTTCGAAGAAACCATCAAAAAGTTCGGCAGTATCGATGTGGTGGTCAACAACTCCGGAATCATGCTGCTTTCGCCAATCGGCAAGAGCGACGTAGACCTGTTTGACAAGGTGATCTCCACGAACCTGCGCGGGACGTTCCTGGTCTTGGCTCAAGCAGCCCAACACATCGCGACCGGTGGGAGAATCATCGCCTTTTCGAGCAGCGTGCTGGCCAAATCCTTTCCCACCTACGGTCCGTACGTTGCGTCGAAGGCGGGCGTCGAAGGCCTGGTGCATGTGCTGGCCAACGAACTACGCGGACGCAATGTCACTGTCAACGCAATCGCGCCTGGGCCGGTGGCAACCGATCTTTTCTTGAAAGGCAAAAGCGAAGATCAGATCGCCGAGTTGAGCAAGTTAGCACCGCTGGAACGCCTGGGACAGCCAGCCGACATCGCAAGTGTGGTTTCCTTCCTAGCTGGTCCAGATGGCGGATGGGTGAACTCTCAGGTTCTGCGTGCTAACGGTGGCTTCGCTTAAACGGATTGCGATGCAAGCACCTCGACAAATCGAAAATAATCAAAAGGGGAATATCATGAAACAAGTAATCGTAATTACAGGAGCATCGAGCGGCTTTGGTGAGCTCACCGCTCATGAATTGGCGAAGGCCGGACACGTCGTGTATGCCAGCATGCGCGAAACCACCGGCCGGAATGCGCCACAAGTAGAAGCAGCAAAGAAGTTTGCGGCAGAGAATAAGGTCGATCTCCGCACCATCGAATTGGATGTTGCCTCGCAGGAATCGGTGGATGCCGCGATTCAACGCATTGTGAGCGAGAACGGGCGGCTCGATGTCGTGATTCACAACGCTGGTCACATGGTCTTTGGCCCTGCCGAGGCCTTCACGCCCGAGCAACTAGCAGAGCTTTACGACATCAATGTGTTAAGCACACAGCGTGTGAACCGTGCCGCCCTGCCAGTCTTGCGGAAGCAGGGCAAGGGTTCGGTGATTTGGGTGGGCAGCACGAGTACTCGCGGAGGAACACCGCCCTACCTCGCTCCATATTTTGCCGCCAAAGCTGGCATGGATGCCTTGGCCGTCAGCTATGCAGGGGAACTTGCGCGTTGGAACATAGAAACCACCATCGTCGTTCCGGGTGCGTTCACCTCGGGCACGAATCACTTCGCGCACGCCGGATCGCCAGCAGACAAGTCGCGTCTGAAAGAATATGAGTCAGGACCGACGGGCAATCTGGCAAAGGAGATCATGAAAGGCTTTGAGTTGACCGCGGCAGCGGACGCCGATGTATCAGAAGTCGCGAAAGCTATCGTCAAAGTTGTTGATATGCCCTTCGGTACACGCCCGTTCCGAGTTCACATTGATCCTGCCCAAGACGGAGCCGAGATCGTCAATGGTGTTGCCGACCGCGTCCGTGCGGAACTGCTACGGAACATGAAGCTTGCGGATCTCCTCAGGCTGTCGTCAACGAAAATTCCGGTCCAGAAAGCTTCGTGACCGACTTTGCCTGGAGTCGGTTATCCAATGTGGGGGTGGTGTTCGCGGTTTCCCCGGTGCTTCCTTGAAGCCCCTTTTGATTTGCGGCGTTCTTCGCCAACCCACCCTTCTCGATGATGAACCTTGCGATCGGCTCAACCCCTTCGCCGCTCTTCAAATTAGAAAAAACGAATGGCCTCTTCCCGCGCATCCTGAGCGTGTCTGCTTCCATTACCCCGAGATCTGCTCCTACCAGAGGAGCCAGGTCGATCTTGTTAATAACGAGAAGATCGGAGCGCGTAATTCCAGGGCCACCTTTGCGAGGGATCTTTTCGCCTTCCGCAACGTCAATTACGTAGATCGTCAGATCAGCCAATTCAGGGCTGAAAGTTGCCGCCAGATTATCTCCACCCGATTCGACAAAGCACAGTTCTGCGTGCGGGAATTTCTTGTTCATGTCTTCAATGGCGGCGAGGTTCATAGAAGCATCTTCTCGAATTGCCGTGTGAGGACAGCCCCCCGTTTCGACTCCCATAATGCGCTCCGCCGGCAGTGCCTGAGCGCGGGTAAGGATGAGCTGATCCTCCTTTGTGTAGATGTCATTCGTAATCACGTAAATGTCGTAGGTGCCGCGGAGGCGCTTGCAGAGCGCCTCAACCAGAGCCGTTTTGCCAGACCCGACAGGGCCGCCAATACCGACACGCAAAGGATGGGCTTGGGACTCGGAACTCGCAGTTTCAGTCATGAGCGAAACAACCTCGTATATTGGATTTCGTGCGATGCGGAGGCGAGATCGACCATGAAACCAGCCGACCCCAAGTCGTGAATCGTTGCGCACCCAGCTTGCGCCGCTACTGCCAGCACTGTTGGCTCAAGCTCGGCAATGGCAAGCTGCCCATCCGTTTGTCCCAGCGGCACCAGGCGGACGCCGGCCGTTACCAAGTTGGCGAGGTAGCTTTGTAGAAAAGCGGGCAGTGCCAAGGTCGCCGGAATGTCTTGTGTTGCTGCCCGAACTCCAAGTACGACCGACAACACCGGTGCAATTCTGAGTTCCGAGAGAAATTCTGAAAGACACTTTAGGAGGGGATCGGGCCATACTCGGTGCAATGTGGCGAGGCAGGACGTCGCCTGCTGCGAAGTTTCAAGCGCAAATTCCGACGTCCCCCGAAACGCAGCTGCGAGTTCCGCAATTTCAAGCAACTTTTCGCAATCATTTTCTTTCGCGCAGCGCCATGCCTCGATAAAGAAGATCGCTTCGTTTCGTCCTGAGCCATAGCGCAGATCTGCTTCCAGCCAATCAACAAGACTCTTGCGATCATGAATGTGTCCCGCTTCTACCGCCGATTCGATACCGTGAGAATAGCTATAGGAGCCGGTGGGGAATGCAGGCGAAAGCCAACTCTGCTGTCTCAAGAGAGCCAGTTGTGAGACACGGTGCTGTTGATCACTCATGTTGATGCTGGCCTTCATGATGTTTGTGATGGTGGCCGTGACCGTAAGCGCCGCCTTCGGGCTGGAACGCGACCTGGACTTTTTGAAGATGTGCTCCGAAGCCGCGAAGCATGTCTTCGATCACGTGGTCCGGCCGAATCCGAAGAACCTGGGCTCGGATCTCCGTCGGCAAATGCCGATTGCCCAGGTGCCAGGCAAGTCGCATTAGCTGTATAGGATCTTCATGTCTGATCTCCACGAGGTCCTCGGGAGCGGCCTGAACCTTCAGCCATCTTCCATCTTCCAGCTGCAGCCCATCTCCATCGGCCATGGCAACCGTTTGCGGAAGGTCGAGAAGAATATCGTCCCCTTGATCTGCCGTCAGGCGAAAGCGGCGGCGATGGCGCGCGTCGAAATCGAGAGTGAGAGAACCTGCTGTCTTTTCTTGCGGCCATTGGCCCGCGGGGAGATAGATTGAAGCACGATGCATGCTCACCTCAGTACATGAAATAGCGTTGGGCCATGGGCACGACTCTGGCCGGCTCGCAGGTAAGAAGGCGGCCATCGGCTCGCACTTCGTAGGTCTCAGGGTTCACTTCCATGCGAGGCGTAGCGCTATTCAAAATCATGGAGCGCTTGCCGATTTTGCGTGTATTGGACACGGGAAGCAGTTTTTTCGCGACGGCGAACGTCTCGCCTTTGTCTAGTAGTGCCTGGCTGACAAAAGTCACGGAGCTTTCCGTCAAGGAACGGCCGAACGCACCGAACATCGGCCGGTAATATGCGGGTTGCGGGGTAGGAATAGAGCCATTGGGATCTCCCATGATGGCGGCCGCGATCGTGCCGCTTTTGAGCACCATATCGGGCTTCACCCCGAAAAAGGCTGGATCCCAGATGCAAATATCGGCAAGCTTTCCAACTTCAATCGAACCGACATACGTAGAAATGCCTTGAGCGATCGCGGGGTTGATTGTGTATTTCGAGACGTATCGCCGGGCTCTGAAGTTGTCGTTGTCTCCCTTCTCCTCGCCCAGGTGCCCGAATTGTTTTTTCATCTTGTCCGCAGTCTGCCACGTGCGGATGATCACTTCCGCAACGCGGCCCATCGCCTGGCTGTCTGAGGACATGATCGACAAGGCGCCGAGATCATGCAAAATATCTTCCGCCGCGATGGTTTCCTTACGAATGCGGCTCTCGGCGAACGCGAGATCCTCAGGAATACGGCGGTCGAGATGATGAGTAACCATGAGCATGTCGAGCGCTTCGTCCAGCGTGTTTATCGTGAAAGGCCGTGTGGGGGTCGTTGACGCCGGGATGACGTTTGGCTCGCCGCAGACCTTGATGATGTCCGGGGAATGTCCGCCTCCCGCTCCTTCGGTGTGAAAGCTGTGAATCGTTCTGCCCTTGAAGGCGGCGATTGTATTCTCGACGAACCCGCTTTCGTTGAGCGTATCGGTATGGATCAGAACCTGAACATCCATGTCATCCGCAACAGACAGACAGCAATCAATTGCGGAGGGTGTCGTACCCCAGTCTTCATGAAGTTTGAAGCCGCATGCCCCGCCCTCGATCTGCTCAATGAGGCCCGCTGGCGAGCTCGCGTTTCCCTTGCCGAAAAAACCAAGGTTCATGGGAAAGCCATCAGCGGCCTGCAGCATCTTCTGAATGTGCCACGGACCTGGAGTACAGGTCGTTGCATTCGTCCCGACTGCGGGTCCCGTCCCGCCGCCCATCATTGTGGTCAGGCCTGAATAGAGAGCTTCTTCGATCTGTTGTGGGCAGATGTAATGAACGTGGGTGTCGATGCCGCCGGCGGTGACAATCTTGCCCTCGCCGGCGATCACTTCAGTTCCGGGGCCGATTACGATCGTGACGTTCGGTTGGACATCCGGATTTCCAGCTTTCCCGATGGCCGCAATGCGGCCGTCTTTGATGGCGATATCTGCCTTCACTATCCCCCAATGATCGAGGATCAACGCATTGGTGATGACCGTATCCACCGCGCCCTCGGCGCGCGAACTCTGCGACTGACCCATTCCGTCGCGGATGACTTTCCCACCTCCGAACTTCACCTCCTCGCCGTAGGTCGTGAAGTCCTTCTCCACTTCGATAACGATGTCGGTATCCGCAAGGCGTATCTTGTCCCCAACCGTTGGGCCAAACATCTGGGCATAGGCGGCGCGGTTCATTTTATTAGGCATTCTTGATTACCTCTCTGGCTCTTGCGGCAAGGCTCCCATGACTGACTTGTGGAAGCCATAAACGAGGCGCGCCCCTGCGTACGGAACGAGGGAAACCTCGCGAGACTGACCCGGCTCGAAGCGGACGGCTGTTCCCGCCGGAATGTCCAAGCGATACCCGAGCGCCGCTTTCCGATCAAATCGGAGGGCCGAGTTGGTCTCAGCGAAGTGGTAATGGCTGCCAACTTGTATCGGCCTGTCGCCAGTGTTTGCGACCTTAATAATGATGGCAGCCCTGTCCTTGTTCAGAACGATGTCGCCAGTTGCTGTAAAAGTCTCGCCCGGTATCATGTCAGTCCCGCCTCAGCGAATTGGGTTGTGAATGCTAACGAGTTTTGTTCCATCGGGGAACGTTGCTTCCACTTGCATCTCGGGAATCATCTCGGCGATGCCTTCCATCAACTGGTCACGGCTCAGCACTTTGCGGCTTTCCGACATGAGATCAGCAACCGACTTGCCATCGCGGGCCGCCTCCAAGACGAAATCGGTTATGAGCGCAACAGTCTCGGGATAGTTGAGCTTGACGCCTCTTTTCAGTCGCTCCCGAGCAACAATTGCGGCCAGTGAGATCATCAGCTTGTCTTTCTCACGCGGTGTGAGGTTCATAAATTTCTCCGTTCTGCGGCAGTCTTTAACAAGACCACATCTTCGGTACTTGGAAGGGTCCGGAACCGAGCTCTGGTCCGAATTGCTGGAGAAAGCTGCGCAACGCAAGCTTCAAATCAGAGGACTCTTTCGCTGCAAAGCGGACGACAATAAGTCCGCTTACCAGCGTCGCTGCACAATTGCATCCCAGGGAAGGAATAATCTCCCGTAAAAAGTCTAGTCGTTTGTCCAGATGAGGTCCGAAATATATCAGTGTCGCAATTGCGTGGCAGTCCGAGAGCAAGGCTTTTCGGTGGAGGTGCGGAAAGATCTCGTCGGTGATGCGAAAGCTGTCTGCCCAGGTCAGCCGACCCTCTCTTTTCACTCGCCAGCTATCGGTTATGTTGCCGCCGACCACGACTTCGCCATGCGCGGCACGCCCCAGCACCAACCACTCTAGTGCAAGCAACTCTGCTCCACAGAAAAGTTCGATCTCTGTCGTTCGGTGAAGACGTGCCCAATTGAAAACGATGGTTTCTTGCGGCAGCCATGCCAGCCGGGCAGATTCGCGCGCCTTCAGCCTGGTTCGAACCCGCGCGGGTTCGTTCAACGCCCTATACACCTTCTCCGCTGCCTGCGACGTCACCGCAATCGAAGCGCCGGGGAGGGCGGTGACGCACAATTCAAGTCGATCACCGCCCGCAACACCTCCTGCAGTGTTAATTAGGACGGCCTCTTCTACGGCACGATGTCCGGTCCTTGGAAACATGACGCGAATCGGAGAGCGTTCGAAAATGTCCTCGATGCGAGTGCCGCTCTCGGACCCGCTCAGCATTATCCGAGCGCATCCGTCCGCGCGCTGCAAATCCTTGTCCGACGGACGGACCGTGCCCACTTCTGGCATAGCAGAAAGACCCAACTCGTCAATGAGATCGGGCGGTGACATTGCATCGCACATAGGGTCCCATGGAACTGGGGGCATCGCGCCAGCTTGGAAGCCGATCAGAATCCCGCCAACCCCTACGGGCTGTTGTAGGGGATGGCGATACTGATAACCTCCTCTAGCGAGCCATCTCTAGCGAGCCATCTGGCTTGGTGGCGTACCCCACCAGCTTCGACGCATTCCCGTAGATCTCGTAGAGATCAGCCCCGTCTGGCGAAATCCAACTGTCGCTCGGGCCGCTGCTCACGCTCCCATTGATCGCTCGGAAGGTGCCGTCTCCGGGAACCTTCCGGGACGCGGGATCCTTGGCGATCGAGAGTTCGCTGCCGTCGATGCGGAAGCTGCTGATGTAACTGTAACCGAAGTCCGTAGCGAACACGAATCGGTCATCAGCGGAGACGGCCAGCCAGCACAATTCAGAGGCTACGCCTGAGCTCGTGTTGATCCTTACGAGTGGCCAATTATTGTGGCTGGAACCCTGGAATCACTTTGTCAAAGATGGCTTCGGCAAAATTTTCGTTCAGGGGAGCGTGCCCCTGCAACCATCGAAAGAACAGAGGCCCATTGAGCGCGTCGATAAGCAGTTCCGGATCAGTAGTGCGCTTCAGTTCGCCTGATGCGACAGCCTCTCGAATGATGGCGCCTTGAATCTCGCGCCTTGGAAATACATATTTCTCCAGGAACATCTTGTGGAGCTTCCTGTCGTCGTGGATGCCAGTAACAACCCGCGCCATTAAAACTCCGTCCTCGGAACCCAGGAAGTCCGTTGCGCGCAGGACATAGTGGCGAAGGCGCGTCAAGGCGGAACCCTCGTCCGAGATGGCTAACGCCGGTTTCATGTGTTCAAAGCACGCATCGAACAAGATTTCTTCCTTCGAGTCCCACCACCTGTATAAGGTTGCGCTGCTCACGCCAGCCATCCTGGCGATCTCGTGGGAGCCGACGGCCTGGAACCCTTTAGTCTTCAGAAGTCGGTAGGCGGTTTCCAGGATATCGTGTCTCGCCCTTTTGCTTCTGGGCCGACCCGGTGTTCGAACCTGGTTCTGGATCTTCTTGAGCATCTCGGCATTCCTTATTAACGACACTACTTGTTTCGTTTTTCCTTGACAAGCATTTATTGAAAATATAGAACCGAAACTGATGGTTTCGGAATGGGAGAGGAGCATGGGCATAGTTACCGGCATCACCCAACGCAAAAACGCAGATGAAGAGCGCGAGTCCCTGTCTCGAAGCCTAAAAGAAAGCAAAGCCAAGCTTGAAGAAGCTCAACGCGTCGCCCACATAGGCCACTACGAATGGGACCTCATCGCAAATCGCGTGACTTGGTCCGACGAGCTGTATCGCATCTATGGACTGCGTCCGGGGGAAGGTCCTATCGACATGGCAATGGTTCGCGAAATGATCCACCCTGATGATCAAGAGCATGTTTTCCGGGCAGCCGAGGAGGCCGTTCGTGGCGGGGTAAATACTGAGGCGGAACATCGAGTGGTTCGTCCCAACGGCGAAGTGCGCACTATCCATGGTCTGGGTACTATCAAAAGAGATGCGTCGGGGCGAGCGTATGAAATGTTTGGCACGGTCCAGGACATCACTGACCGAAAGCGCACCGAGGAGGCCCTGCGGCAAAGTCAGTTTTACCTGAGCGAAGGGCAGCGCCTAGCTCATATGGGGAGTTGGGCGTCATACGATTTGGGTATCCGTTGGTCTGACGATTTGTGTTTCTATTGGTCGGACGAAGTATACAAAATCTACGGTCTTGACCCGCAGAACGGAGCCCCGAGCCTTAAGCAGTATCTGGCCGCCGTCCACCCTGATGACCGAGCCTCCATGGCTGAAACCATCAGAGCCATGCATGAGCAGCGCTGTGGCGATGACGTGACGAAGCGGATTGTTCGACCAGACGGGGAGGTGCGGTACGTTCGCTGCGTGGGTGTTCCGCTTTTTGAAGATGGAGTTTTCAAATCGTTTCACGGCACCACAATGGACGTCACTGAACAGGAGCTGCTGACGCAGGAGTTACGACGGGAACAAGCATACCTCGCGGAAGCGCAAAGTCTGACCCACGCCGGCAGTTTTGCGTGCAATTTCGTTACCGGGAAAATATTTCACATATCGGACGAGACCGTTCGGATGCATGGCTTCGATCCCAGCGAGGGTGCGATTCCGTTTGAACGCTTTTTTAACACCATTCAGGCGGAAGATCAGGCAATGGTGAGAGCCGCACTTGAGAATGCCGGTCGCACCGGAACGGATTACGACATCGAATACCGGATTTGTCATCCTGACGGTAACATCCGATTCTTTCGTTCTCTAGGACATCACGTTCCCTCCGGGGGAATCGGTGATTATGTCGGCACCACGATCGATATAACGGTACAAAAACGTGCCGAAGAGGAGCGCGAAAGGCTGCGCCAGTTAGAGACTGATCTCGCACACATCAACCGCGTCAACATGATGGGAGAACTGGCCGCCGCGCTGGCTCATGAGATCAAGCAACCTATTGCCGCCTCCATCACAAGCGCGAGTGCGTGTTTGCGATGGCTTGCACATGATCCACCCGACCTGGAGAGAGCACGCGCAGCGGCAGGCCGAATGAAGGAGGACGGAAACCGTGCGGCCGATGTTATCAACACTCTGCGGTCTTTCTACAAGAAGGGCACAGCTGAGCGCCAACCGATTGATGTCAAAGACATCATCTGCGAAATGACAGTTCTGCTCAGGGCCGAAGCGATTCGCTACTCCATCACGATCCATTCCAAGCTCGACGCAGATATTCCTAATATCCTGGCTGACCGGGTGCAACTGCAACAGGTGTTCATGAACCTGATGCTGAATGCGATCGAGGCCATGAAAGACACCGGCGGTGAATTGACCATCCGGTTGGGACTGAATCCTGAAGGCCAGCTACTCATTTCGGTCGGCGATACCGGCATAGGATTGCCGACAGAGAATACCGAACGGATTTTTGATGCGTTCCATACGACAAAACTGCAGGGGACGGGCATGGGTTTGGCGATTACCCGCTCGATCGTGGAATCGCACGGAGGACGAGTGTGGGCCACTGCCAACCAGGGGTCGGGGGCAACCTTCCATTTCACTCTTCCTGTCGAAGTCGAGGCACACGCATGAAATCAGCGGACCCTCGCACCGTATTCATCATCGATGATGACCGCGGCATGCGTGCGGCAATCCACGACCTCGTCCAGTCAGTTGGCCTGCGGGCCGAGTCCTTTGAAACTGGCGAGGAGTTTCTAAGCAGACAACGCCCCGCTGAGCCGAGTTGCTTAGTTCTGGACGTAAGACTGCCTCAGATGAGTGGACTCGATTTCCAGCGCCAATTGGTCGAGATCGGCATACAGATCCCCATCATCTTTATCACGGCGCATGGCGACATTCCTATGTCCGTCCGGGCATTAAAGTCGGGCGCCCTGGAGTTTCTGACGAAACCTTTCAGAGATCAAGATCTGCTAGACGCAATTCAGCAGGCTCTCCAGAGTGACTGCGCGGTTCGCGCACAACGATCCGAGGTGCGCGACTTGCAAGAGCGGTATCGATCATTGACCGGGCGAGAGCGTGAGGTTTTGACTCTCGTGGTCTCGGGAATGCTCAATAAGCAGATTGCCTCTGAAATCGGAGCTAGCGAGGCCACAGTGAAAATCCACCGAGGCCACGTGATGCAGAAGATGAAGGCTGAATCGTTGGTTGAGTTAGTGCGCATGGCCGACAAACTCAAACTCTCTCCGCATAGATAGCCTGACCTCCTTTTTAGTCAGTGTGGTTATTCCGCCCCTTTCTCGCCTCTAATCGGCTACCACCTAAGTAGTAGTTTGCGCGACCAAGAGCTGATTGTGCTCGCTTTGTGAAGGCGCTACCCTTCATTCCATGAGTTCCCGGCGCAACTCAAGACTCGTAGCAATCGTCGATGACGACGAGTCGGTTCAGAGTGCACTGCAAGACCTCATCGAATCGGATGGGCTGTCCACGCTCTGCTTCGGTTCCGCGGAACAATTTCTGGATTCCGGAGCCCGACACCAGGCCGCGTGCTTGATCGCCGACATTCGCATGCCGGGCATATCCGGTCTTGAGCTGCAGGCGAAGCTTAAAGCGGAGCGATGCCGAATACCGATCATCTTTATCACTGCGCACGGCGACGCCGGGATGCGGATTCAAGCCATGCGTGGGGGGGCAGTGGAGTTCTTGAGCAAACCTTTCGACGACACGGTCTTGCTGGAGATCGTTCATGCCGCTATCGAGGATTAGCTTACGAAAGTGCGAGCGTCTAGAAATTCAAAATCGATGACAACCGCTGATCAAGATCGTCGGGCCCGCAGATTCGAGCAGATCATAGGCAACAGCCGAGCTCTGTCGGTCGTTTTGGAAGAGGTGGAGCGTGTTGCAGCGGTGGACTCCACAGTGCTCATCCAGGGAGAAACCGGGACGGGCAAGGAACTCATCGCCCATGCGATTCATAATGCCAGCCCCCGAAGCGGTCACCGTTTGATCAGGCTGAACTGTGCCGCCATTCCATTCGACCTGCTCGAAAGTGAGCTCTTTGGCCATGAGCGGGGGGCTTTCACCGGTGCCATTGCGCAAAAAATGGGGCGCTTCGAACTGGCCGATAAAGGGACACTATTCCTTGATGAGGTCGGGGACATACCGCTCGCATTGCAGCCCAAACTTCTTCGTGTTCTACAGGAACAGGAATTTGAACGTTTGGGAAGTGGCCACACCCATCGGGTTGACGTGCGGCTAGTCGCGGCGACTCACCGCGACCTTGAGCTAATGGTGAAGCGTGACCAATTTCGCAGCGATCTCTACTATCGCCTGAACGTGTTTCCCATCACGTTGCCGCCCCTGCGTGAGCGACCTGAAGATATCGGACCTCTAGTGGAACATTATGTTCAGGTATTTTCCCACCGAATGGGGAAGCACATAGAGCACATCCCACACGAATTCGTAAGCGCTTTCATGTCGTATTCGTGGCCGGGAAACATTCGAGAGCTGCAGAACTTGATCGAACGCGCCGTAATACTTTCCAACGAAGGCGTGCTTCCCAATCTTCTATGCCCAACGCGTGCCGCCTCGATTATTGGTTTTCCTGTAAGGACAACGCTCAGTGAAACCGAGTACAAACTGATTTTGAGTGCATTAGAGACCACGAATTGGGTGGTGGGCGGACCGCATGGCGCAGCTACAAGATTGGGGTTAAACCGCACGACGCTAATCGCGCGGATGAAAAAGCATGGGATCTTTCGAAAACGTCCTGTGCTAGCGGAGGTCTGATTCTCCGTCCCGGACAGTTTGGAGGATTGCGGGCCGGGTCTGAAGTGAAGTGCGGTGCTCCGGAAATACTCATACCAAGGAGAGAGACGATGGAAACAATTACAGAGAACGACACCGTTAAAACCATTACGACACATTATATCGACGGGGCGTTCGTTGAATCCCATGGCCGCGAAGTCATGGACATTATCAAGCCGACCAACGGCAAAGTGATCGGCCACGTCACGCTGGGCGACGAAGAGGACACCCGGCGCGGCATCGACGCAGCCAGGCGCGCCTTTGCTGCTTTTAGCCGAACGACGAAGGAAGAGCGCGCCAGGACCTTACGCCGGCTACATCAGGCCGTCTCAGCGCGCATCGATGATCTCACGGCCGCGATGGTGGAGGAGTATGGAGGTGTTGTGCGGTTCGCAAGGCTTATCGTGGAATCGGGAGCCAATGCCTTCCTGGCCGCCGAGCAGGGACTCGAAGAGCTGCATTTGACTCGGAGTTGGGGAAAAACTACCGTCACCTTGGAACCGGTTGGCGTGGCCGGCCTGATTACCGCATGGAACGGCAACGCGCTGTTCATTTGCCTCAAGCTGGCGTCCGCCGTGGCCGCCGGCTGTACCGTCGTCATCAAGCCTGGCGAGCTGAGTTCGCTGCAGACACAAGTTATGCTCGAGTGTCTGGACGCGGCAAAGCTCCCCCACGGGGTCTGCAACATCGTGATCGGCCGCGGCAATGTCGTCGGGGCCGAACTGGTGCGCAATCCCGACGTCGCCAAGATATCTTTCACGGGCTCGGTTGCAGTTGGTCAGTCGATCATGCGCGACGGCGCCGCCACGATGAAGCGCATCACGTTGGAACTGGGGGGCAAATCGCCCACCATCCTGCTCGATGATGCGGCTCTCGAAAAAGCGATTCCGGCGGCTCTCGTGCTGGCCTTTTTGAATAGTGGACAAGCCTGCGCCGCCGGGACACGGCTCCTCATTCCAAAGAGCCGGCTCGATGCGGTCAAGCGAGCGATCGTGGACACGATGCCCGCCTTTCCCGTCGGCGATCCGGCGGATTCAAAGACCGTCGTCGGACCGATGGTGTCACAAAACCAATACGACCGAGTGCAATCGTACATCCGCAAAGGCATAGAGGAAGGCGCAGAAGTCCTGGTCGGCGGCGTGGGCCATCCGCCGGGTTTCCAGGCGGGATACTTCGTGCAGCCGACCATTTTCGTCAACGTGAAAAATGACATGACGATCGCCCAGGACGAGATTTTTGGCCCCGTTCTGTGTGTCATCCCTTATGACTCCGAGGATGAAGCAATCCGGATTGCCAACGACTCTAAATATGGTCTTCACTCCGCTGTTTTCGGGACCGACCTTAAGCGCGCGCGTCGCGTGGCCTCACAGATTCGGGCGGGGCGGGTCGTGATCAACGGTATGACGGACGATCCGCAGGCACCCTGGGGCGGATTCAAATATTCCGGCTTTGGCCGTGAATATGGCCAATACGGAATTGAGGGGTTTCTCGAAACCCGCGCCATACTTGAGTCTTAAGGAGGCACTCTCGTGAGCCAGCACCTGACAATCTCTCCAGGCGAAGGCGCGGACCGTCTCGCGATCCGTGAACTCGTCGAGGCCTATGCACACTGCGCCGATCGTCGCGATGCGAAGGGTCAGATGTCTCTGTTTACCGCGGACACTCACTTCGTGGTGTACATGAACGCAAAAGACCCGAAGCCTTCACAGGAACGAAACTCCCGCGAGGCGCTCGCTACAGTCTTTGCAGATCTAAACAAGTACGCCGCCACCATGCACTTCGTTGGGCAGAGTACGATTCTCAGCCTAACGGCTGACCGAGGAAAGGGAGAAGCCTACTGCCTAGCGCATCACCTTACTGTCGACGGCGATAAGCGACGGCTGATGATCGCAGCCCTGCGCTACTACGACACATTCGTCAAGATGGACGGCTCGTGGCTGTTTGCAGAGCGCTTGCTCTACGTGGACTGGATCGAAGAACGAATTCTGTCATGATAGCGAGCAGCCAAATGTCTTCCACAACGAACATCGCCAGCGCGGACCAAAAGCGTCTTGTAGTCGTGGGCGCGACTGGGATGGTCGGTGGATACGCCCTCCGTTATGCGCTCGAGAATCCTGCCGTCGCAAGTGTGGCTACTATCGGACGCAAGAAGCTCGGCATCTCGCACGCGAAGCTGAGAGAGGTTTTGCATCGAGACTTCGCGGACTGCTCCGCACTGGCAGAAACTCTCGCCGGTCGAGATGCAGCAATCTTTTGCCTGGGCGCGTATACCGGCGCGGTGCCAGACGCGGAGCTCCGCACGATAACCGTGGACTACACGATCGAGTTCGCACGAGTTCTCCGCCAGAGCAGCCCAGACGCGGCGTTCTCGTTCTTGAGTGGGAAGGGCGCGGACCCGAGCGGACGAAGCCGGATGCCCTTCGCACGCTACAAAGGAGAGGCCGAGAAGGCTCTTCTTGCGATTGGGTTTCCCCGCGTTTACATCTTCCGGCCCGCCTACATCTACCCCGTAGAGCCACGGAAAGAACCAACTTTCAGTTACCGTCTGTTGCGCGCAATCTATCCCGCGTTTCGGGCGCTGTTCCCTAACCAGGTGATTCGGGCTGACGATTTGGCCCGAGCCATGGATGAGGTTGCCCTCCGGAGAACTGGCGAGCGTGGGGAATTTGTTTTCGAGAACCGCGACATCCGCGCCATGGTCGAGTCGCTTCGTCCTTGTGCATGACGGGCAAACCAGGGTAGTCATGCCGGGCCACTAGTCTGTAATTCGGACATATGAAGTCTCGCTTACTTCCCAGAAGCGGCTTCTGGGAAGTGAGCCGTAAACCGAACGAGTAGGGACTGACCTTGGATTAATCCCGAGTGACGGCGTACGCAGAGGCTGACCGCCTCCTCTTCTTCCTTTCTTTGCTTGACCGCCAGCTTCCACAAAGTCTGCCGCGCTACCCTTCGCCTCGCTCCGGGCAAAAGAAGGCGGCGCGCGGGATTTACACGCTCAAGACGTCAATCGGGAGAGTCCTCAGCGTTGCTCGGGACAAATTTGGCGTTCCGGGAAATCATCTCCATTCTTAACTGCTGGTACTTGGAAAATTGGCGCTTGACAATAGTTCGATGGTTAGCTAAATATAGACTCGTGAACAGCGTGTTCAAAGCTCTTTCCGATCCAACGCGCCGCCACGTGCTACAACTGCTGCGCAAACGACCGATGTCGGCCGGTGAGTTGTCCGGCCATTTTGCCGTCTCCAAGCCGACCATGTCCGCCCATTTTTCCGTGCTGCAGAATGCGGGGCTGATCGAAGCCGAAAAAAACGGGAGGACAATCGTCTATCGGCTCAAGATGTCCGTCCTCGAGGAGGCGCTGCTCGGGTTCGCGCAAACGGTGGGTTGGGACATAAAGGCACAGAGCGGTGCGCGCCGGGCCGCGTTAAAGAGCGGGACAAGATTGCGTCCACTGAAGCAGGAGGGCTAACGATGGCAGCCAAACCGATCTGGAACTACATTCCGCCGGCGTTGATCGCGCTCAACACTCTGCTCGTCGCCGAAAACTGGTATCTGCGGCCCCAGAGCGCGGGGGGCTGGTTCGTGGTTCTGCTTCTTCTCATCGGGATGACGCTGGCTCTTGTCCACGTTCCTCGCGAGCCTAAGGAAGAAGCAGCGCGCCGCGATGGGGGTCGCGTCCGAAGCGGGATTGTGACAGCCGGTCTGATTCTTGTGATTTCGCTTGGCGCGAAACTTGCCGTGACGCTCGGCGCGGTCCACTACGGCGATATCGCCCTACGCGCGACGATGGCGATCGTGGGCGTCTTCCTGGCCGTGACCGGAAACGCCATACCGAAAACCCTCAGGCCGTTGGCGGGGCTGCATTGCGACCCCGCAGAGGTTCAGGCCGTTCAACGTCTCGCCGGCTGGATCTGGGCGCTGGCGGGTCTCGCGGTTGCGATTGCATGGCTCACGCTGCCGATCAATCTGGCAGAGGCGATGTCCTTCCTCTTGCTGCCGAGCGCCATCCTCGTCACGGTCGGGCACGCGGTATGGCTGCGACGGGCGAAGCCGAGCGCACTCTGACGCGCCGCGGAGATTAAAGAGCAACCATGTTCGCTCGATTGATGGGCATCAACGTCATCTCGCCCGGCAAGCTGCAGCAATTGATGCAGAAGCGGCCTGTGAGCGTCCTCGATGTGAACTCGCGGCAGAGCTGGCTCACGGCACGTGTGCCGGGTGCGCGGCCTCTCGACCCAATGGGCTATGGTGAGAGCGATCTCCCAGCAGACAGAGATTCCACGCTGGTGTTCTATTGCTCGAATTTCATGTGTAGAAAGGCGCCGAACGCGGCCCGCCGCGCGAAGGACATGGGATACCGGAATGTCTACGTAATGTCCGCGGGAATCAGCGGCTGGGTCGGCGCTTCCCTGCCGACGGAATCCGGCGAGAAGCGCGACACTTAGATTTTCAAAACGCTCATCGAGAGATCCCTCGGCGTTGCTCGGGACAAGTTTGGCGTTCCCAGGAATTACTCCTGCTTTTGGACAGCGAGCTTTACGGTCGCGTTGACTTCGCGGTGCAATTTCAATCGGACAAGTGGAATCCCGCTGACCTTCCAAAAGTCGGCTTCGAGGAGATCTGTCGAACCGCGGGCGGCCGTCTTTCCGGAGTTTGGTCGGCCGTGTCCGAAGCCATCCCATGAAGTCAATTGAGTCCAAAGTTGGCAGAGGTTCTGTAAGATTCCCGTATGTTTTGTGCTAGCATCCGTGGCACCTCTGAAGGGAGAATCCAATGTGTGGTCCCAAAAGGTTGCTCTCATTTGTGCTGGCGTGCGCTTCGAGCGTAATCGCTGGCGATCAGTCTCAGACGACGCCCCCGAAGCCTGGCCCAAACCCAGAAGTCGAGAAGCTCGCAGTGATAGTCGGCAGGTTCACGGTCGAAGACGAATTGAAAGCCGGGGTAATGGAGCCGAACTCGCCAGCGATGAAATACACCGGCACCGACGATTGCAAATGGGCGGCCGGCGGATTTGCGGTGATCTGCACGGCGGTACTCCACATGGGCGCAAAGAAATATACCGAAACTTCCTTCATCTACTACGATCCGACTGCCAAGACTTACCAATATCACGCAGTTGACAGTTCAGGAGAAATAGAAAACAAGAGTGGTACGGTGAGCGGCGACACATGGACCTGGCTTGGCGACAGCACTATTGCCGGAAAGGTCTATCACACCCGGTACATCATGAAGTTTGTTTCAAAGGACTCCTTTGAATACACCGATGAGTCGGGCGAGAGCGAGAACTCCATGAAAGTGTTTGTGAGCGGGAAGGAAACTCGCGTCGCGACCACCAAGCCCGCGACATCGCAACCAACACAATGACGGCATCCAGTCATAGGTCCAAGCTAAGCGGGCACTCGGAATCTAATGTCGAGTGGCGCTGACAGACGACTTCACTCTTTGAGAATTGGCCCACGTGGTCAGTGAGCGTAATCGCGATGTAACAACAGTCGGCTTTATTCCGCTTGATAACATCTGGCGCTGGTTCCTTTTGGAATATTTGAAGTCCTTATTTGTTCCTGGCAGAAAAAAGCACAGCTCCTCCCAACCCCGGTCGAATCTTCCTCCAGACCGACACGCGCCACTGACCGGAGACAAGATCTTACTCTCGGGGCGTTCATAATAAAGTTGGGTTTCCTGTCGAACTCAAAGCCAGGCGGTGGCGTCTGGCAATTGTAGGGAGAGAACAGATGCAGGAATTCACCTGGCCCGGTCGCACGGCGGAGACCGAGTTGGCGTTCGATCTTGAAAAAGCTGCCCTCAGGCGCGAGTTTGAACAGCGGCTCGAGGAGTGCGGCACGCTGGCGTTCCGGATTGCGCGCGGAGTCTTGCGCAATGCAGCCGATGCAGAGGATGTCGCGCAGGAAGCAATTCTGCGTTCGTACCGTCACTTTGCGCGACTCCGCGACCCCTGCGGTTCCGGGCATGGCTGGTTCGAATCAGCTTCCGTCTCGCGCTGGATCATGGGCGTTCCGCGCGCCGCCGCGAACAGAGGGAAACCGCGTGGGTGACCGACATGCCGAAGCCGACCGCCGAGGACATCGCCGCGTCGAACGAATTCGGGCGGCGCTTACAAGAAGCGATGGCGGCACTGTCAGAAAAATCACGGCTCGTGTTGTTACTCACAAGTATGGATGGTCACTCGCTCGAAGAGGTGGCAGAGCTACTACAGTTGCCGGTCGGCACCGTGAAATCGCGTCTGCATTCCGCACGTAAGCAACTTGCGGAGAAATTACGATGACTTGCGACAAATACGAGAATGCGCTGCTCCTAGCGGCAGCGAGTAATGGCGAACTGGATGCAAAGCTGGCTCAGAACCTTGAGCGTTGTTCGACGTGTCGCATGACTCTGCGCTCGGAGAGGGAATTGTTCTCCCGAATCGACAGTGCCCTGCGCGCGCAGGTGAACGGGGACCCGCGGCCTGGTTTTCTGGCACAGTTGCGACTCCAGCTTTCGAAAAAGCTGACTGCCCGACCTGGATCGGATCGCGTGTGGCATGTGGCGGGAGCGGCCTTGGCGCTTGTTCTGATCGCGATGTTCTATCCGTTGGTCAATGCGCGACAATCAAGCGTCCAAGGAAACCTGCAGACGCCCACGATTAAAGCGCCGCAAAGTGGCAGCGTGACGCAATCCCCGCGTGCCAGTGAGGATCTGGGAGTGCGGTCCCGCCATCACTCCAAGCGTCCGGCGGGCGCAGTCCCGCAGAAACCGGAAGTCTTGGTGCCGCCAGATGAACAGAAAGCCTTTGCGCAATTCGTGGCTTGCGTCGCCCGGCGCGACGCAATAGCGCAAGCGGTTGTGATGCCGGCGACGAACAAAACCGTTAACAGGAACACGGAACTGCCTCAGGTGTCTTCAGTTGACATTGCTGATCTCCAATTGGTTCGAGCGCGACAGGAAGAACGGATCGATCAGACTGGCCGCTCAGAGTGAGTTCCACAGACTTAGGTGATGCAGGAGGAAGAATGGGAAGAAGAATGGGAAGAAGAGCGAACGCCGCATTCCTAGTGGCAGCATTGGCGATGGGGACACCGTCGGTTTCGGCCCAAGAGAAGCCTAAGAGCGAGGACGTGGCCATGGAAGCCCGTCAAACAGAAACGACACCGTTGAAGATATCGGTCACGTTTACGGAATTTGAGGGCGACAAGAAAGTGAAGAGCTTGCCCTACGCGATGGTTGTGGTCGCGGACGGAAGGCCACCGAAGTCGGTAGTGAAGATGGGGAGCCGAGTTCCGGTTTACGCGGGCAAAGAATCCGGGATGCAATATCTGGACGTTGGCACCTATATCGACTGCCAAGCGTCCCGCACAAAGGAAAACAAGTTCGACATTAGGCTGAATCTCGAGCGATCGTGGGTAGAGGGCAATGTAGCAGTTGCCATTGATTCCGGTGCGTCTCTGCAATCATCTGCGCAATTTCCAGAACCGATTTTGCGGCAATTCAAGTCAGAGTTAAGTCTGACACTGCGGGATGGCCAAACTGTAGAAAGCTCGTTTGCCACTGACCCTCTGAGTGGGAAAGTCTTTAAGGTGGAGGTATCACTCAACGTAGTGAAATGACGAGTGTTCCGACTCTCGGATGACGTATTTGTCTGTACGTCTGACGGCAGTGGTCGCGCACGATGAGAAACGCGATGATTCCTGCACACGTCCAGCCTCCAATAGCGAGTAGTACGCTTGCCGACGCAAGATGGGCGGCCTCTTCGAATAGCTGGCGTAACCCGTCATTACACTCACTATCCACCTACGCTACCGCCTGTGGAGCGTTTGGTCGGCGATGGCGGCAGCGCCGATTTGCGTACCCATATCGGAAACAAAACTAGCAAACCGACCACTGTTTGGACTCCGACGAAGCTCATACGCTCATGCATTCAAGTTGGGCCGGAGCAGGGGAGCACGTCCGAGACAGTTGCAGCCGCTAGTATCCCTCCAGCCAAAAGAGATGTTATCCCCCCGCTCCATAGCGGAAACCGCTGGCGCCCCAGGGACACGAGTAACCAAATCGCAGACGCTAGCATGGTTGCCCCGCTCAGTAGAAGGACCGCGCCGGCGACACGCAGAGCTGTTCCTTCTCCTCCCCACTCACCCACGAGCTGGTAGCCGCCAACAGCTGGGCCGACACCAAACAATAGCGGCAGCGCTAGGGCCATACGACCGATGCTTGGTTTCGGCATGTTGCATCTCCAGCGTTGTCAGAATTGTACGGCGACCCTTGTTACTGGCCCATCGGAGCACTGCAATTCTCAACTATCGTACGCAGGCGATAGCGACTCATTGACCTGCTGAAATCGCGACCTGCGCCAGTCGCCGATGCATGGCAACAAGCGCCACCAGACTCAAACGCCAGCTACCGCAATGAGGAGCAGGGGCACGACACAGCGAATGGGCAATCCAAGACTCCTGTGCCTTGTAGTGACAGCGATTGCCGTTTCGGTCGGCAGAAGAAACTGCACGGCCACAGAGATAACAGCAAGGGTTTCGGCGATAAGCATTAACACCCTTTCGGTCGCCACGGGTGCACCTCACTTTGAAGACAGCATTATGATCACTGCTGAGAACAAGCGATTGCGCTCACCGAGAATCGGTCCCGACTTCCGACCAAAGTCAAAAAGCGCAACCGCGATGTTACGCCAGTCGACCTCTTTCCGACGCTGTATCCTTGTGTGATCAAGCGACTAAGATACTAAGATGACACCCGATGCGATTCCTGACGCAAGCCGATATTGCATCCTTTCTGGGGGAAAAATCAGCGGCGGCTGCATCCGCGTTACGTTGCAGACGAGCAACCCGAGGCCTGGCTCAGAGATTTCGTAGACACAGGAGAAACGTAATGTCGCTCCTCCAGTGCTTTTGTGGTGGAGCCGCGCGCACTTCGCAGGTTGCAAGAGCTTTGGCCTTCATCTCCAGATCCAGTTCCGGATAGACATCTGTCGTGTTGAGCGAGACGTGACCCAACCAGCACGGATAGTGTTGACGTCAACGCCGCCGCGGAGTAGGTGCATGGCTCAATCTGGGTTTCGTGATGCGGTACCGCGTCGCGAAACTATGTCAGACTCGAATGACTCTTATCCCAATCCGGGTAAAACCCGCCACCATTTCGTCGGATGCGCCGGCATCGGTGACTAGCACATCCACGTCCTCGATGGGGCAGATCAAAGAGGGTGTGACGATTCCCAGTTTGCTGGAATCGGCCACGACTATCACCTGTTTGGCTTGCTTGACCATGGCGCGAAAGGTGAGCGCTTCGTCCGATTCGTGGGTGGTGGTTCCGCGGCTGGCGTCGATGCCGGAGACGCTGAGAAAGAGTTTGTCGAGGAAGCTGTCACCGAGAAAATTGATGGCCGCCGCGCCGATCAGGGAAAACGACCAGGGCCAGTGCACGTAGCCGCCCGTCAAATGGATCTTAAGACCCGGCATGTTGCAAAGTTCCATGCCGATGTTGACCGCGTTGGTGACGATGGTGATGTTGCTGCGATGTCGCAAGCTGCGCGCCACCCAAGTGCTGGTCGTGCCTGCCGTCAGACCGATGGTTTCGTTCTCTTCGATCAGTTCGGCAGCGGCCACGGCGATGTGGCGCTTCTCCTTCACCAAGCGATGCTCGCGGGTTTGGAACGCCGTGTCGTAGCGAAACGGCTCATAGAGCAATTCCTGCACCAGAGCCGCGCCGCCATGGGTCCGCCGGATCAATCCTCTGGCTTCCAGGCGGGTTAAGTCTCGACGGATACTCGCAGCCGACGCTCCCAAAGAAGCGATCAGCTCCTCCACCGTCACAGAACCTTTCTGCAGCAGCAATTTCAGTATGTGGTCATTGCGGTTTTGTTGGCGAACAGACATTGAGCTATATCGTCAATAAGAGAGTGGCTCGCCCTGCCATTGAAGACGGTCCACCGTTAGGGCAGAAGCTTACCATCCTTAAGGGCATTGGAGCAGATCAACTTGGTTGACACTCAAACAAACGGTCGTGAACCACCACCCATTATCGGCATTTAGATCAGTATGTGTGATCGTTTTATGTATTAACGATCATTTTATACTTGACAACGTCCCTGCCAAGGGACTTACATTCTTTGTGGCCAAGTTTTGTGAGGAGTTGAGGCTATCTGACTCGGCCACGTCCACAGGAGCAATCGCTTATGAAAGCCTTCTTCCGCTGTCTTTCCGCGTGTGTCTTCGTGGCCCTATTCTGCCTGTCGTCGGCGCTGGCGCAAACCGTTACCGGCTCGATCACCGGCGAAGTAGTGGACCAAAGCGGAGCTCTGGTGAGCGGCGCGAACGTTACCGCGCAAGACACCACGACCTCGGTGAAGACTTCTGTCAAAACGAACGCAGTGGGCGTGTATACCATCCGTTTCTTGCCGATTGGCACTTATACCGTGACCATCGAGGCGGCTGGGTTCAGCAAACAGACGGTTCCTCCTTTCGCGCTCGACATCGACCAGACGGCAAAGATCAATGTCCGGCTGGAAATTGGGAACTCGGTTTCGGTGTTGGTCCAGTCCGACTTTCATCCCATCCTCAATACGACCGATGCCACGTTAGGAACTACGCTCTCCACTAATGAGATCGCAAACATCCCGTTGAATGGCCGCAACTTCTCATCGCTCACGCTGTTCCAGCCTGGGGCCGTCGACACCGACCCTACCGGCATGACGGGCAACAATGCTATCGAGCGAAGCACCTATAACAGCGGCATCGCGTCGATTAATGGCAATCGCGAACAGGCAAACAACTACAGCCTGGAGGGAGCCGAGGATAACGAGCCTCAGAACAATCTCATCGGCTACAATCCCGCGCCTGATGCCATTGCCGAAGTGCGAGTCGTCTCCGCCAATGCTAACGCCACCTATGGAAACACCAACGGAGGTACGGTGGTGACCATTCTGAAATCCGGGACGAACAGCCTTCACGGCTCCGCGTACGATTTGCTGGAGAACCAGAACCTCGACGCCAACTCCTGGGCGAATGGACTCTCCCAGTGCGACTCATGCCAACCGCCGACTCCTGCTAGTCCCATCACGAAATATACTCAAAATATATTCGGCGGAACCCTGGGCGGTCCCATCGCACGAAATAAACTCTTCTTTTTTGCCGATTATGAGGGCATACGCAAGCACACGGCGCAACCGCTGCAGCAAACCAGCGTGCTCACTCCGGACATGCTTCAGGGAAATTTCTCGGCCCTCACGGCCCAAGGCATCCAGCTCTATGACACGCAGAACAATTTCGCTCCATTTCTGAACAACCAAGTGCCAGTGGTGAATCCCGTAGCGCTGTTTCTTGCGGCCCATCCCGCGCTATACCCTGCGCCCAATCGAACGCCGACCGATGGACTGATCCAGAACGATTATGTCGGCCCGCAAGCCAGCTTCGTGACAAACAACCAGGAAGATTTCAAGATTGACTGGACGCTGAGCAATGCGAACAAGATTAACGGCTTTTACTCTCAGGGCAAAGGGGCCGATTTTACTTCCGCCATCCTCCCGATTTCTTTCCCCGCGTACAACACCTATCCCACGAAGATTGGCGGGGCAAGTTGGGTCCATACATTTTCACCTGCGATTCTCAACGAGGCAAGGTTAGGATTCACGCGCGTGCGCTGGAACAATGGTGTGCCCAGTGATCCGTCGGGGCTTTTCCGCACCAGTGGTGATGCAAAAGTAGGCATTCCGTTTCCGGTTACCCAGACTTACGAGGGTTTCACCGGCCAGCAGATCTCCAACAATGCCAGCTTCATCGGCACCAGCGCCAATCCTCAAGTCTTCACCGATAACACGTTCAACTACTACGACAATCTGACCTGGCAGCGCGGCCGCCATTTGTTGACCATGGGAGGCCAGGCAACCCGCTATCAGCAAAACTACTTGAATGCCAGCAACGTCGGATTCCTAGGAACGTTCAACTACACCGGCACCTATACGTCGAACGGAAATGTCGGACCCGGGTACGGTCCGGCAGATTTTGTTCTGGGCCGTATTTTCGGTACGTCGCTTGCCGACCCGCTTGGCAAGGTGGGAAATCGGCAATGGCGGGTCGCCGGTTATTTTCAGGACGATTTCAAAGTGCTGCCAACGCTCACGCTGAACCTGGGAATGCGATATGAGTTAGACCAGCCTTGGTATGAGCAGAACAACAAAACTGCCAACGTCCTTCCTGGCGGGACTGTGGAGTACGCAGGGCACGTTCCTGCGGGAGCCGTCGCGGGATCGATTGTTTGCCCCCAACGTTCCTGCTATAACGCGAACTATAAGCAGATCATGCCGCGGCTGGGCTTTGCCTATCAAGTCAATCCATCGACCGTGATTCGCGTCGGCTACGGCATCACCAGCTTCTTTGAGGGATACTCTTTCAATCAGCGCCTGACCTCCAGCCCTCCCTTTACGGCAGCGATCAACCAGAATGCCACCAGCCCAACGGCCCCCACCTCCGGCGGGACACCGTTTACGGTTGCAGATGCTTTCAGTCAGCCGTTTGGGACAGACCCGGCCTACAACCTCTACTCGGTCTGGCCGCAGAATACCCAGCCAGCTTACATTCAGCAGTACAACCTCACGGTTGAGCATGCGATCACGAATGAACTTTCAGTGAGCCTGGGTTATCACGGGCAGAACGGCGACCACCTCGCGGATTATCGGAATGGAAATCAGCTCACGATCCCACAGGCAATTGCGCTTTCGACTCTTCCCAGCGGTGCGCCGATTCCTGCCGCCGATCAATCGCCATATTTTAATCTGGTCGGTGAAGGCGGCACGATTCTGATCACCGAGTCGGAAGCCAGGATGAACTATAACTCCGGACAATTGACCGTGCGCCAGCGAACTCATCACGGCCTGGAGTACACGCTCAACTACACCTGGGCGAAGTCGCTGACGGATTCCTCCGGGAACTACGAGGTGGGTGCGGCGCCGTTCCAAAGTTGGAACGGATCAACGTTTCAGAATGGTTACGACCAGATGGCCGATTGGGGGCCTTCCGCCATGGACGTCCGCCACAGCATGAACTTCATCGGCGTCTACGATCTTCCCTTCGGGCGCGGCCGCTCTTTTGGCGGCAATTCAAACCGAGCGCTCGACGCGGCGTTCGGAGGCTGGAAAGTCGCGACCTCTGCCATAATCTATTCCGGGTTTCCAGTCACTATCTTCGGCAACAATAACAACAACACGAATAGCGTCTTCGGATTCAACCGGGCCAATCAGAACGGGCCGATGATTATTCGGAACCGATCTCTACAGGATTGGTGGGGAACTGATGTATCCGCCGACAACGTGGAAACCTGCCCGCCCACTGTGACCTGCGCTTACAGCAACGAAGGCAGCTTTCAGTTCGGGACCGCAAAGAACAGCACCGAGCGCGCCCCAGGATATCGGCAAGTGGACTTCTCAATGTTCAAGGACTTCCACGTGTGGCATGAGCAACATGTCCTTGGCTTCCGCGCTGACTTTTTCAATATCTTCAACATTGCGAGCTACGGATACCCCGACAATAATGTGAATGACTCCAGCTTCGGCCTGATCAGCAGTGTTCGGTCACCGCCGCGGCAGATACAGCTTAGCCTGCACTACGCTTTCTAGCGGCGAACTCAGGAGCGGCCCATGGGCAAACTAAGGCCGCAGCCTCACTAAGTTCTTCGCACGGTCAATCCATGCCCCATCAACTCGCTCTCGAAATCTGCGTGGAGTCGGTGGAACACGCTATCGCGGCCGAGCGCGGCGGGGCTCACCGCATTGAACTCTGCAACGACTTGTCGTCGGGGGGAATTACCCCGAGCGCGGGATTGATGCAAACTGTTCGACGCCACGTCCATTCTCCTATCCACGTTCTGATTCGTCCCCGAGCCGGCGATTTTTCATACTCCGACCATGAACTTGAGATCATGCGCGACGATATCCAGACGGCGAAGCGGTTCGGCATGGATGGTGTTGTGCTGGGGATATTGCACGAAAACACCCGTGTCGATATCGGGCGCACGAAAGCCTTGGTGGAATTGGCGCACCCTTTGCCGGTAACCTTCCATCGGGCGTTCGATGCCTCCGGTAATCTGGAAGCCTCACTTGAGGAGGTGATCCAGACTGGAGCGTCGCGTATCCTGACCTCCGGCGGGGAGCCACGTGCCGCGGATGCGCTTTCGACGCTGGCGCGCCTGGTGGAAGCGGCAAGGGGACGGATTCTCCTGATGCCTTGTGGCGGAATCGATTCCGGGAATATTGTGCGGATTGTACGTACCACACGGGCGCCTGAATTCCATACCTCGGTAGGAGCGTCTCGTTCCAGCGCAACGGGGGGCAATGGGACGGATCGAGGCCGCAGTGCAGCTTCCCATCCGCAATCCGCCGTTGTATTTGAAGAACAGGTTGCGAAGCTAGCGAGTCTGTTGCTCAGTGCTTCTGACATCGCTACTTCTGACGATGAACGGGTACGCTAGACATACTCTTATCGCCGGGCGTATGACAATGACCAAGACGAGGGAATCCAGGCTGCAAAAGACTGCTCTCGTGTGCTCGGCGATCCTGCTGTTCGCAACGGTGTCCCTGGCGCAGAACTTCACCGACGTGAAGCCCAGTCCACAACAAGTTGCCTGGCAGGATTTGGAAATGGGCGCCATCATTCACTTTGGTCCGAATACGTTTATGGACAGAGAGTGGGGAGACGGCACAGCAGATCCGTCGGTGTTCAATCCTGCACATGCGGATCCTGAGCAGTGGATGCGGGCTGCTAAGTCGGCTGGTATTAAGTATGTCGTCTTCGTGGCCAAACATCATGATGGTTTTTGCTTATGGCCGACTGCGAAGACCAGCTACAGCGTCCAGTCGAGCCCCTGGAAGGCAGGAAAGGGAGATCTGGTACGGGAGGCGGCAGTCGCGGCTCGCAAATATGGATTGCAGTTCGGCGTCTATCTTTCGCCCTGGGATCGCCACGAGCCCACATATAAGAATAGCGCAGCCTATGACGATTATTATCTCGCCCAATGGACTGAGTTAGCCACGAGTTATGGCGAAGTGGTTGAGTTCTGGCTCGATGGCGCCGGTAGCGAAGGTCACGTGTATAACTTCGATCGCTACGTTGATAACCTGCGCGTGTATCAGCCGAATGCCATGGTCTTTGCCGATGCCGCCTTGCTGAAGTACGGCGACATACGCTGGGTTGGAAACGAAGAGGGCAATGCCTCGGAAGAGAACTGGAACGTGCTCGACTTGCGCGGCTACCTCCGCTACCGTCCAGCCGAGGCCGATACTCCGCTGCGCAAGCAGCACTGGTTCTGGCACCCGAACGATGAGGCGAGTTTGAAGTCCGTCGGCGAGCTCTTGGATACTTACGAGCGAACCGTGGGCCGCGGAGCGCAGCTGATGATTGGTCTTGCGCCCGACAACCGGGGCCTCGTGCCCGACGCGGATGTGAAACGCCTCGAGCAGTTTGGTGAGGCTCTTCACTCAATCTACGCGCCGCAGAAAAATCTCGCCGCTCGCGCTACCAATGCCTCGGCATATCATGCGGCTCTTGATTCCGATCCCGACACGATGTGGTCGCCGCCAGAGGGATCTCATGCCGCGACCATCGACTTGGTTTTCTCCCATCTCATTCGTTTCGACCGTGCCTTGACCATGGAATGGCTCGTGGACGGGCAGAAGGTGCAGAAGTATGCGATCCAGATCAGGGCTGGCATCCATTGGATCACTGTCTATACAGGAACCACGATTGGTCATAAGAAGATCGACATCTTCCCTCGCGTCACTACCCAACGCGTGCGACTAAATATCATCTCCGCCTCCGCGACGCCCCGCATACGGGAGTTCCAGCTGTTCGATGAAGCGCGGCGAAACCTACAGCAGGAGTAATTCTCGCGGCTTTCGGCGGTTCGCTAACCGGCAAACGCAATCAGCCTAGCCATATTTGCACCGTGCCGCAAGCAAGCCTGTAGCCGCAGTGATATCGATGTCTGCGATGAGCAGTCCTTCCTTGCCGTACGGCTGACAGGCAAGGAGCGTGCCGTCGGGTCGCACAACCGCTGAAGTAGTCGGCGACCCGACGCTGGCACAGTTCACCGATGCGAAGTAGCAGGTGTTCTCGGCGGCGCGACATAACATTGCTTTCTCATGAAACGAGTTTTCTGGATCGGCGAAGCGTGTGGGTATGTAACTGCCGGGTTCGGCAATATGAAAATGGGGGTGGAACACGATCTGTGCTCCGCGACGAACCAGCCAGCGCACGGTTTCCGGATATCTCCAGCCCTCGTGACAGATCACGATCCCGAATGTTATCGAGCCAATCTGAAAAATCTGTCGGCCGCAACCGGGCAAGTAGGTCAGTTCTTCGGAGGGATCGAGTTGGACTTTGTCCTGGTACCCGGCGATCGTACCGTCTTGCTTGATGACCAGAGCAGTAGCTAACAGTCCATGCTGAACGAGCCGTTCGCTGCCCAGGATAACGGCGACCTTCGCCTTGCCAGCGGCCGCAGCAATCGCTAACCACGCCCGGTCGAGGAACGCAGAGTCGGGAGGTGGAACCTGTTTTCCCAGGCCCCGGTAGCCAGGCACGAAGCACTCGGGAAAGCACATCAGACCGGCGCCCTTAATCGCTGCTTCGTCGATGGCTTGCTCGGCCAACTCGACCGATTCCTCAGGACTCGCGGGGAACCTAAGATTGGCGAGTGCGATTCGAAAGGTGCTCATTTGGCATCTCCAAATTGTCTCGGTTCTACGCGGCTCGGATCGCAGGGATCGACCCACAGACATGCGTTAGACGCGAAAACTTTCGAGGCGCTGCAAGTACCAATCGGGAAAGCCATATTTGTGCGCGGCAACAACACTCCGGTCCAAGTTATAAGTAAATTTAGTAACGCGGTTTGAGTCTGAGCCAGTGCTGCGCAGTCCCAAATATCAATCACACTCGATCCAACAGCTGACTCAACCGTCGCCGGACATCTGGCCACTCCGACGCCACGATTGAATAGCGCATCGAATCGCGAGCGATGAAATCAGCGGCCATTCGATGAGCCCTGAGTACCCCTTCGAACTTGCCGCCAATACGTTCGAGCGCAGCGGCTGAACGCCGGTTCCGTGCGTCCGTATGAAAGCAGACCCGGAGCACCTGCCAGGTTTCGAAGGCATGCGTTAGCATGAGCATCTTAGCCTGGGTGTTGGCTGCAGTCCGGATTGCCGGGCGGCTCAGCCACGAATAGCCAATCTCACACGCATCGGGCAGCAGGCGGCCATACCGGGTATGGCCTTGCGGCCACGACCATTGTTCAAGGTTCCAAAAACGCGTCGAACCAAGAATGACGCCGTCGTCGGTCCGGACGATCGCGAATGGCACCGCGCTACCCGCATTCCGCCAGGCCAGAGCAGTATCGACATAACGGATGGCTTCGGTCTTGCCCTGCGG
>Ga0302325_10003467_pt1 | contig 37200 bp, 31 predicted proteins | sample Palsa_T0_2_FD_201948 | JGI IMG/M metagenome (GOLD analysis project Ga0302325, IMG submission 201948) | Peat permafrost microbial communities from Stordalen Mire near Abisko, Sweden - Palsa_T0_2 | ecosystem: Environmental > Terrestrial > Soil > Palsa > Peat permafrost | place: Sweden: Abisko...
CCGGATCGGCTCGCCGGTCACGATCCCGCCCGGCAGCTACGTCGTCCGCGTGCGAGCGATCGACCGGGCTGGGAACGTCAGCCACTACTACGCGCTCCCGCTGCGCACAATCCTGCCGTTCGAGCTCACTCGGTGATGTGTGCGTCACGCCAGTCCCGCGTGCGACTGGCCGCGGCAGTGGCGTGCTTATTCGCACTGCTCGCGGCCTCGGTCGCGCTGGGCGTCGGCCACTGGCGCGCTACCGGCAGGCTCCGCCAGGCCCGGTTCCTGGCGACGGCAACGCTGCTGGAAGACGGGCGTGTGCTCGTCACCGGCGGCTTTGAGCACAGCGTCCTCGCGACCGCCGAGCTGTACGACCCTACGCGGGGCCGCTGGTCGTTCGCGGCGCCGTTCTACTCGCCGAGGTTCGCCCACACAGCGACGTTGTTGCCGGACGGCTCGGTGCTGATCGCCGGCGGCGCGAACCTGACGGTCGGCTACCTGTCCTCCGCGGAGCGGTACCTCGCGGCCACCAACACCTGGGTGTACGCAGGCCGTATGGCCGTCGCGCGTGACAACGACACGGCGACGCTGATGTTCGACGGCGACGTGCTCGTCGCAGGCGGTTTGAACAACTCAGCGCCGGCGCTGGGGAGCACCCAGATCTACGATCCGGCAACCAACCTCTGGTCGCGTGCGGCCTCCCTCCACACGCCCCGCTACCACCACACAGCCACGCTGCTGCCGAACGGGAAGGTGCTGGTCGTCGGCGGCGAGCAGAGCCTCGCACAAGGCGTCCTCAGGCTGCTCTCGAGCGCGGAGCTCTACGACCCGGCACGTAATCGCTGGACCTCCGCGGGCAAGCTGCCCTACGGTCTCGCCAACCAGACCGCGACGCTGATGCGAAACGGGCGCGTGCTGGTGGTCGGAGGCGGCGACCGGGAACCGGGATTCGAGTCCCGCGTCGAGATCTACAACCCGGCGCGCAACCGCTGGACGCGGGCCGCGCCGCTTCCACAACCGCGTGCGTTCGCCGTCGCGGTGCTGCTCCGAACCGGAAGGGTACTCGTGGCCGGTGGCATCAACGATCACGGGGCGCTGGCCAATGCGGAGCTTTACGATCCCGCCCGCAACCGCTGGCTCGCGGCGGGCGAGCTGGTGCGCGGCTACAGAGAGGGCGCGGTACTGCTGGCGAACGGGCAGGCGCTCGTGATCGGAGGCCAGAGCTACGCGGGCGCGCCGCTCAGGACCACGACGCTCTACAGCCCCTGAACCGCACAGCACGGGTCCGTCCGGCTCGGGCGGGTTCTCAGCTCTCGGTGAAGTCGACCGTCACGCCCTGCGGATCGAACAGCGTCCCCGGATCGGCCGCGTACGCTTTCAGCACGTGGGACCCGCGGCGCACCTTCGGAAGCCGGAACGGCCGCCCGATCGGGCACGCCAGGCGCCGTCCGTCCAGCTCGCAAAGGCCGATCCTCGCCAGTGCGTCGCTGCCCTGAAACTCGACCACCGGCCTGGGATCGCCCGTGACCGCCGGCGGCGCCTCGACCACCGTCGTGCTCGGGGGGTTGATCATGCGCACGTACAGGTTGTCTGTCCCGTTGTAGACCCCGGGGACGAGGTTGTCGGCTCCTGATGCGAACGCGACCTCCTGGCCGTCCGCGGACACCGCAGCCTGCTGCAGCAACTGGGCGTCGAGCTCGGGGCCGCGCGGTCCCCCGTCCGGGGTCACGTCGACCGTCGAGGTGGTGCGCGTCGCGATGTCCTCGGCGAAGACGTTCTCGTCCGGCACCCAGGGAGTAGCGAGGTTGTCCGCGAACGACTCGAACACCGTCACCCGGCCATCCGCCGACGTCGCCGGGGCGAAGCTGTCGTTGTCGCCCGCCACCGAGAGCGAGCTCGCAGAGACCAGCGCGGTACGACCTGTCGTGAGGCTGCGGCGGAACACATTGGTGTGACCCACCGCCGTGCCACGAACCAGGTTTGTGGCGTTCGAGTCGAACACCACGTAATGGTCATCGGCGCTCAGGTCGGAGATCTCGGTGAACGGCGCGGGGACCGATGCGTTCTGCTCGCGGCCGCTGCTCGAGACGCTGACGCGCTTGGTCACCCCGGTAGCCATGTCGTGCACGAACACGTCGGGCACGTGGTTGTGGTCGCCGCGCACGAGATTGCTCGCGTCCGAGGTGAAGCTGACGAGGCTGCCGTCGCCGCTGATCGACGGGTTATATGAGGCTCCGTTCGCCTCGCGGCCCGATGTAGAGACGCTGACCCGCTGGATCGTCCCGGTCTGCAGGTCGACGACGAACACGTCGGATGCACCGTTCTGGTCCCCGGCGATCAGGTTGTCGGCATCGGAGGTGAAGGCGACGAAGCGCCCGTCGGCCGAGATCGCCGGCTCGGTGGAGTCGGCATCGGGCTGGACACCGCCGAAGCCGACGGTGATCAGGCGAATCGCGCCGGTCGCGGCCCTGACGAAGATCTCGCTGAGGTGGCGCGAAGTGCCCGGCACGAGATTGGACGCGCGCGAAGCGAACGCGACCGTGCTGCCGTCGGCGCTCACCGAGGGGGTGGTGGACGGCGCGTTGGCCGGTGCGCCGTTGATGCCCTGGGAGATCAGCGTCGCGCTACCGGTGACGAAATCGAACAGGTACACATTGGAAATCCCGCGGGTTCCCACGACCGGGCCGAGGTTCGAGGCGACCGACGCGAACGCGACGAAGCGGCCGTCGCCGCCGATGCTCGGGTCCCCGCTCGGACCGTTGGGATCGACGCCGGCGGGCGCGACGAGATAGGTCCTGACGAGCGCGGCGGCGCGCGCCGGCGCGGCCCCGAGCGCGTGCGCGGCGAGCACTGCCGCGACGGCCGCGACCAGCACCAGGCCCCGGTGGGCCAGGGGCGAACGCAACGCGATCACGGCTCTACCGCTGCCCGTGCCGCCATCGGCAGCTTCCCACTCCGCGCCCGCCGTCGTTCGATCCGGTCGCCAATTGCGAGCAGCCGTGTCTGCGCCCACTCGGGGTTGAGGAAGGCGATGTAGAGCGTCAGCATCGCGAGGCTGAAGAAGCCGACGCGGATCGAATAATCGATCCCGAGGTGGAGGAACACCCCGACCAGCAGGATCCACGGCCGCAGGCGCCGGTTCCAGACGAGGATCGCGAGGCTCAGCTCGATCGCGAGTGTGCCGAAAGTCATCAGGTTGGCGATCAGCATCGAATGGGTCAGGAAGCCGGGTACCGGGAAGCGAGTGAGGTCGGAGATGCGCATCGAGTAGGAGACCGCCGTCCCGTTGTTCCAGGTCGTCCCCTGCACCTTAATCCACAAACCGGCCAGGTAGATGATGCTGAGCTGGATCTGCATCAGCCGCAGCGGCCAAACCGAGCGGCGGGGAAACTCCCAGAAGCGATGACCCTGCCGCCAGCGATCGACCGACAGAGCCGCCCCGGCGGGGGCGAGCATCAAGTAGAAGGCGATCAGCCGCATCAGCCCGTCGCCGGTGTTGAACACGTACGGATCGCGCCGCTCCAGCGACATTATTCCGACGAACACCAGCAGCGCCGCGAGCCTCGTCTGATAGCCGACGGTGAGCGCGATACACGCGCAGAGGAGCACACCGAACAGGATCTGGACGGCCAGATCGCTGGGGAACACCGCCAGGACTCCCCACACACCCGGCGCCGTCGGCTGGCCGGGCAGGAGCCCGGTCCGCCCGAAGAACGCGTCCAGGTCGGACGAAAGCGACACTGTCCACGCGAGCGCCAGCAACCCGAACGCGATCCGCAGCAGCGCCAGCGTCGAGGTGGGCTGCGGCCGGAACCAGAAGCGCTCCCAGGCGGTGCTCACGTCTTCCCGCTCCGATCGGACAGGCGCAGGACGTAGAAGGTTCGCTGCTGGACCGGACCGTAGCTCGGCGTGACGCCCGGGGGGTTGATCACGGCGAACCGCTCGACCAGCGCGACACGCGTCGGGAGCGCGCCCGGACGGGCCTCGTTGGCCGCAGCCCAGAGCGCCGCCGGGCGCCACAACAGAGCGTTGTCAGGGCTGATCAGGTTCTCCTCCCACTTCCGCCACCGATAGTCACGGTAGGAGCCGATCAGCGCGCCGTCATGCGGAAAGCGCCAGACGGCCGGCTTGCCGTAGTTATAGGTAACCACCGCCGACACGTCGATCCACACCCGTCGTGGATCGGGTGCGAACAGCGCCCAGTTCTGATCGAGTGCGATCGCATTCAGAAACGGCTGACCCGGCTGCAGCAGCTCACGCCGGAGCTGTGACTGTGGAAGGTTGATCGCGACGATCGCAATTAACACCACCACAATCAGGGTGCTGAGGATTCCCCGGCCGGCGGGTGACTCCTCGAAGCGCTGCTGGAGGCTAGGGTGCGACATCGAGGTTCACCTGGCGCGGATCAGTGAGCACGCACGATGCGCGCCCGTTACCAAACGATGTACCGTTGCCCTCAGCAGACCCCAAACGTGCAGGATTTCGCGCGCTTTGACCGAAAATGTGCACGATTGTGCTCATTCTGACCGAAGATTTCGCCGTGCGCCGATACGTCGAGTAGCGTTTGTCTTTGCGAGAAATCGGGTAAAGCGCCTTAGCTGTAAGAAGATCTTCGGGCTCCCGCCACCCTAGGTGGCAGGTGAGTCGTAACCAGTAACCAGCGGCAGTATGGGAGAGGCAACATGAAGCGACGTCTGAGTGGTGCGGTCATCATCGGAGCGGTGCTCGCATCGGTCATGGTATTCGCGATTCCGGGAATCTCCGCAGCCGGGAGCGCGTGGGTCCCTGGCCGGCAGGCGGTCGCGCCGGCGACCTCGGCGTCGCCGTCTAGCTCATCTGCTCCCTCTGCCTCGCCGGCTGCAGCGCCGGCAGCCAGCGGTCAATACCAGCCGCCGTTGCACGGCACGAATCCTCACGGCGAGGGGACCGTAGCGTCGGTCTATCTCGGGCCTCCGAGCACGCGGCCCTACTCGGGCAGCAATCCGGCAGGACCGGAGACGGTGGTCGTCGGTCGCGCGCTCGGCGAGCAGCGCAGCAACGGCACATACCACGGGCACATCACGATCCTCGCACTGGCCGGAAACGAGATCCTAGGCGTCGACAGCAACCCCGGACAGAGCGTGCACGGGCCGCTGAATGCGGTTCAGACGGCTGTCTTGGACAACATCTGCACGGCGTCGAGCATTTGCATCAACGCGGTGATCGCTGACTCGTCGACGACGAATACCGGTTCGACGAACCACTTCCAGACCGCCGGCGCGACGATCGCGGCCTCGCAGACGCTTGGCGTGCCCGCACCGGTCGCCGTCAATGCCGCCAGCGCTGACGGCAACATCAGCCAGACCTCCACCTGCCAGACCGCGCACGGCGACTCGAACGTCGCCAACGTGACCCTCGGAGCGATCAACGCGAATGCTGTCTCGTCCAGCTCAGACACGAAGACATGCAACAACGGTGACTCGGTAGCTCCCACCGCCACCTCGCAGGTGATCGGGCTCAACGGCGCAGCCGTGGGGATCCCCGCCGCGGGCTGCGGAGCCGGCACCCCGAACACGGATACCGGGATCCCGCTGCTCGCGCCGATCGTCTGTAACGCCGACGACACCGCGGGCGACCAGGCGACGATCCCATACAACGTCCGTGAGGCGCTGGACGTGTTCGTGCTGAGCGTTCCCGGCAGCACCAGCCTCGCGCAGGTGACGGCTGGAGCGGCCGAGTCCGCAGCCGCGGCGCCGACGACCGGCACCACTGGCACGACCGGCACCACTGGCACGACCGGCACCACTGGCACGACCGGCACGACCGGCACGACGGGGCACACCACGGGCACGACCGGCACCACTGGCTCCACTGGCTCCACGGGCACGACCGGCACGACCGGCTCCACCGGCTCCACGGGCACGACCGGCACGACCGGCTCTACCGGCTCTACCGGTACGACCGGCACCTCCGGCACGTCGGGCACCACCGGCACCACAGGCACGTCGGGTAGCACCGGCACGGCGTCGGCGTCAGCGGCCGCGGGACATCTGCCCTTCACCGGGCTCGACGTCACCGCAGCAGTGCTGCTCGGCCTGATGCTGATGACGGTCGGCCTCGGCACCCGACGCCTGCTGGCAACCACCCGGACGCGACGGACGACTGGGTGATCAAGTCCTAACGACGCCCGACTGACTGACGGGTTCGCTCCTGAAAGGTCCAATAGGGTTCGTGGTGGGGGTCATCGCCACATCGGCGGTGATCCTGGCCGTGATCGTGATCACCTCCGGCGGCGGCGCCACGAAGCGACCGCCGCCACCGGCCCGGCTCCCGCCGCTGAAGCTCGCGTACGAGAATTCGTCGATCGGCATCAGCGGCGGCCTCCCGGCCGGCTGGTCGGCGGTGCGCGGTCAGGGCTTCGTCCAGCTCGCGAGCCATGACCGCAAGGCGATCGTCTTGGTCGCGGCGCAGAGCATCGCGCGCGGGAGCAACCCGCCGCTGCTACGGTCAGCGCTGCGGTCGATCCGTAAGACCGATGGTGCGATGACGGTCAAGCACGCGGTGGGGACCAAGCTCGGCGGACTGCCCGCCCGGAGCATCGTCGTCTACACGCGCAACCAGCACCACGTCCCGATCAGGATCCTCGTCGGGGTTGCCCTGGCACCGCGGCTGGCTTACGTGCTCGAGGCCTTCACTGCGAGACGGGCCAGCTTGCGCGATCTGACCGAGGCCCAGGAGGTCGTGTTCGACCTCCGACTCCAAGGATGACGACCCCGCCCCGCGGAGACGACGCCTGAGATCCCGTGGACGGCGCGCCTACGGGCGCGATGCACAGATTTTCAAGCGTGAGATAACGATCGCCATCGCGTCTAAGAAGATGCATGGCACGTTCAAGATTTCTCGGCGGACGTCGATGCTCTGCTGTGAGCCGGCAAATGCTCGCCCTCGTCGCGCTGGCGGCGTGCTGGGGCGCTCTGCCCAGCGGAGCCTCGGCGGCGCCGATGCCGCTGAGCAGCGGCTCGGTTTGGGCCGGCGGCGGCGCGTTCATGACGATCGTGATGGCGGCCCCCGCGAGCGAATGTCGGCTGACCGCCATCGCCCCGAACCGGATGCGCCTGACGCTCAGCCAGGTTGCGCCGACGGGGACGAAGATCACCTGGGTCTGGCAGGTTCCCCGCACCGCGCGCAGCGCTAGCTGGCGTCTGTTGGCCAGCTGCGGATCGAGCCGGGTCAGCGCGGTGCTGACCGTCCACGGGCGGCAGCAGCAGACGGCTCTGGCCCTGGCGCGCCAGATCTATGTGCTCGAGGACGGCGGTGCATTTACCAGTCCCGCGCAGATTCAAGCGGACGTGGCGGCGCAGAGCTGGTGGGCGAGCGACTCAACCTCGATTCTCTCCACCTTCCACAGCGGTCCGGCGACCGGACAATGCACCGACTACGTCGCCGCGCAGCGTCCCGACATCATCGAGCGCGTCGACACGTGGGCGTACTCCAGGTACCTCCTGGCCGGGTCCGGAGGCCTCGACGTGAACTGGGCCGCCAGATACTGGGCCGCGAACGCTCAGGAGGCCGGGATTCCAACCGGCAACTTCCCGCAGCCCGGCGCCGTGATCGTGTTTCAGCCCCACGCGTACGGTGCGTTCTCAGACGGCCATGTCGCGATCGTGGATTCGGTAGGCAAGGCTGGTTCCTTCACCATCAGCGCGATGCACGCTCCTGTGGTCGGACGGGTGACCTCACGCCATTTCAGCGCCAGATCAGCGCGCGCGATGGCGGCGAGCTCCGCGGTCACGTTCATATACAGTTAGCCGCCGGACGCGCCGGCCCGCTGCTTCACCTCGACGAGCTCCGCGTAGAGCTCCCGCGTCCGGTGCGCGACAGCCGCCCAATCGAACCTGAGGACGTGCTCGCGGGCTTCGGCTACCACGCGCCGGCGCCCGGCGTCGTCGGTCAGGACCTGCTCGACCAGCTCCCCGAGGGCAACCGAGTCTCGGGACGGGAAGCGCAGACCGACCGTACCATCGCCGGGAACGACCTCGCGCAACCCGCCCGTGTCGGCGACGATGCACAGGCACCCCGAGGCCATCGCCTCGAGCGCGACGATCCCGAACGGCTCGTAGATCGACGGCACGATGCAGAGGTCGGCGACACGATAGAGCGAGTGCAGCATGTCGTCGCCGACCCAGCCCAGGAATGAGCCGTACGCCCGCAGCCCGAGGCGCCGCGCCTGACGCTTGAGCTCCGCTTCCGCGGTGCCGGTCCCGGCGACCACGAAGCGGACGTTGCCCGAGCGCTTGATCACCGGCGCGAGCGCGTCGAGCGCGAGATGGAAGCCCTTCTCGTATACCAGCCTGCCGACCAGCAGCACGAGCCGCTCATCCGGCGAGGCGTACTTCGCGCGCAGCCCGGGAAGGTCGGGTACGACGGGCTCCACGTCGCGCGGGTCGATTCCGTTCGGGATCACCGTGATCCGTGACGAGCGGACCCCGAACACCGTCGCGACATGGCTGCGCATGTACCGCGAGCAGGTGATAATCGCGTCGGCGCCGCGTGCCATCGCCCGCTCGCTGGCGTGGATGTGAGATTGCGGGTAGGTGTTGACCCAGCCCTGATGGCGACCGAACTCCGTCGCGTGAATGGTCGTCAGCCACGGCCGCCCGATCCGGCGGGCGAGGCGCTCGGCGGATCGCGCGACAAGCCAATCGTGGGAGTGCACGAGGTCGAACTCGAACCGCTCGCAGAGCTCCATCCCCATTTCGAGCATGTCTGCGTTCATCTCCTCGACCCACCGCACGAACGCATCGACCTGCTTGGGGAACGGCGGCTCGCGGACCCGGTGCACGAACACGCCGTGCCGCTCCTCGACGGCGGGAAGGCGGCCGCCACCCCGGGTCAGCACGTGCACCTCGACGTCGTCGCAGACCAGATGCTCGGATAACTTGCGCACGTGCCGCCCCAGACCGCCCTCGATCACGGGCGGATACTCCCAGGAGATCAAGAGGACGCGCACTGCGCCCGGACCCTACCGGCCGACGCGTTCGAACACGGCCACGCCATGCTCGGACAGCACGCCCGCGAGCGGTTCGGAATGGCCGAACGACCGCTCGCCGCCGCTGAGCACGTCGCGCCACCGCCCTCGCGGCGCCTCGAGCGTCCCGGCGACCCCGCGATCCCCCGGCGACTCGGCCGCCGCCCGACCGCGAACAACGACCACGACGAGCACGTCCCCGCCCCGCACGTATGCGCACGCGCCTGTGCCGGCCTCGATCGGCGCGTAGCCTCCGCCGAACGCCTCCGGGCGCGCAGCGCGGAGCTCGAGCAGCCGCCACGTGAGCGACAGCTTCAGCGTCTCGGCCTCGGGCGCATCGCCGCCGCGCAGGCCGGCCAGCGCCGCGCGCCTGCGCTCCCAGTCGACCGGCCGGCGATTGTCGGGATCGACGAGCGCGCGAAACTCGAGCTCGTCGCCCTGATAGATGTCGGGCACGCCGGGCGCCGTCAGCTTCAGCACGAGCTGTCCGAGCGCCGCGCGCTCGCCCGCGGCCGCGACCGTCGCGGCGAACGGCTCGAAATCGCTGAGGAACGCCGGATCGGCGCAGATCGCCCCGCAGAACGCCTTGACCCCCTGTTCCCAATCGTGGTTCTGCTCGACCCAGTTCGTGTTGCGCTTCGCCTCGCGGAGCGCCTTCTCCATGTATGCCTCGACCCGCTCCAGCTCGATCGGCCACGCGCCGACGAGGGTCTGGAAGAGGAAGTATTGCTCGATCGGGTCGGGCGGCCCGGTCGCGCGGCGCAGGCGGTCGCCGATCTCGAGCCAGCGCGTGACGTGCTCGGCCCACGCGTCGGGCATCCAGGAGAGCACCGCGATCCGCGCGCGCACGTCGGCCGAGCGCTTGGCGTCGTGCGTCATCGTCGTCAGCAACCCGTGCGGGAAGCGCGCAGCCCGCTCGGCGTTGGCGGCGTGGAAGCTCGCGACATCGACCCCGAAGCGGGTCGGGTCGCCGCCGACGTCGTTCAGGCACAGCAGCCGCGCGTAGCGGTAGAAGGCCGTGTCCTCGACGCCCTTTGCCATCACCGCGGGGGTGGTCTGTTGAAAGCGCGTCACGAACCCGGGCGGAGCGGGCCGCTCGAGCAGCAGCATGCCGGCGAGCTCGGGCGCCATCCCCGCCGCGGCGATCGCCGCGCGATCCTGATCGGCCACCAGACCCGTGAGCGGCTCGACGTAGGTGCGGTATACGGGCAGCGAGGCGAGGCCGTGAACGAGCGCCTCGCGCCCGCGTGAGATTTCGCTCTCATCCCCCAGCTCGCGCACGAGCCGGTCCACCTCGGGCGAGAACGTCGTCCTCAGCTGCTCGAGCTTGGCCTCCAGCGCGACTTCGCCGAAGCTCCGCCTGCCCCCCGAGACCTGCTCCCAGAGCGCGGTCAGCTCCGACTCGCCGGCGGGATCGACGAATATCCCGCAGACATCGTTGAGGAACTCGTAACCGACGGTGCCGGTGACCGGCCAGTCGCGCAGCTTCTCGGCCGGGTCAAGGATCTTCTCGACCCACACACGCTCCGCGCCGCGGTCACGAAGGCGACGCAGGTATCCGGCGGGATCGGCGAGCCCATCCGGATGATCGATCCGCAGCCCGTCGAGCAGCCCTTCCCGAATCAAACCCAGGATCAGCCGGTGGGTCTCCTCGAACACCTCCTCGTCCTCCTGCCGCACCCCGGCGAGGTCGTCGATGTCGAAGAACCGCCGCCAGCGGGCGGTCCCGGGATCGATGTCGAAGAACCGTTCGCGCAGCGAGGGGTCGGCCCAGTAGCGGTTCGCGTCGTCGGCGGCCATGTGATTGGGGACGGCGTCGAGGATGATCCCGAGGCCCGCCTCATGTGCGCTCGCCGCCAGCGCCCGGAATCCCTCCTCCCCTCCGAGGGCTTCCGAGATCCGGCCGGGATCGATCACGTCGTAGCCGTGCGTGGACCCGGGACGCGCCTGTAGCGACGGCGACAGGTACAGATGCGAGACGCCGAGATCGCGCAGGTACGGAATCAGCGCGCGCGCCGACGCGAAGCCGAAGTCTCCGGTCAACTGCAGCCGGTAGGTCGCGCGCAGGCCGGCCAACTCAGCGGTTCCGACGGAGCACTACCACCGACCGTGCGATCAGGGTGAGCTCGGCGCGAGCCCGATGCCGTTCCGATCCTGCCTGCGCCGCCGGATCGGCGGTTGACAGCTCCAAGTCCCATTGGGCGCCGAAGCGGGGCCACGGCAGCACAACCGAGCGATCCGCGTCGTGGGCGTTGAACACGAGCAGGAACGAGTCGTCCTTGATCTCCTCACCATGCGGACCCGGCGTGGGAATCTCCGCGCCGTTGAGGAACAGCCCGAACACGGGCTCACCGTTCTGCCAATCGCGGCGGGTCATCTTGCGCCCGTCGGAGCGGAACCACCAGGCATCGGGGAGGCCCGACCCCATCGTCTCCTTTCCGGCCAGGAACTGCTCGCGCCGGAAGACCGGATGGTTGCGACGGAGCGCGATCAGGCGCCGCGTGAAGTCGTGCAACTCGTCCTTGGCGGGGTCCGGGGTCCAGTCGTACCAGGAGATCTCGTTGTCCTGGCACCAGGCGTTGTTGTTGCCGTGCTGAGTGCGACCGATCTCGTCGCCTCCGAGGAGCATCGGGGTGCCCTGGGAGAGCAACAGCGTGGCGAGGAAGTTCCTTTGCTGCCGAGCCCTCAAGGTCAGGACATCAACATCGCCGGTCGGGCCCTCGGCGCCGCAGTTCCACGAGCGGTTGTCGTCGGTGCCGTCCTGGTTGCCCTCGAGGTTGGCCTCGTTGTGCTTGTGCTCGTAGGCGACGAGGTCGGCGAGCGGGAAGCCGTCGTGGGCGGTGATGAAGTTGATCGACGCGAACGGGTCGCGACCGTCTTCCTGGTACAGGTCCGACGACGCGGTGAGCCGCTCGGCGAAGTCTCCCGCGCTCGCGTGCATGCGCCAGAAGTCGCGCATCGTGTCGCGGTAGATCCCGTTCCACTCCGACCACAGGACCGGGAAGTTGCCCACCTGGTAGCCGCCGGGCCCGACGTCCCACGGCTCGGCGATCAGCTTCACCTGCGAGAGCACCGGGTCCTGGTGGATGACGTCGAAGAACGCCGAGAGCCGGTCGACGTCATAGAGCTCGCGTGCGAGCGCCGAAGCCAGGTCGAAGCGGAACCCGTCAACGTGACATTCGACCACCCAGTAGCGCAGCGAGTCCATGATCAGCCGCAGCACGCTCGGGTGCACCGGGTTCAGCGAGTTGCCGGTCCCGGTGAAGTCCATGTAATGGCGCAGGTCGTCTGGCATCAGCCGGTAGTAGGACTTGTTGTCGACGCCCTTGAACGAGAGCATCGGACCGAGGTGGTTGCCCTCCGCGGTGTGGTTGTAGACGACATCGAGGATCACCTCGATCCCGGCGCGGTGTAGCGCCTTGACCATGCCCTTGAACTCACGGACCTGCTCGCCCCGTCGGCCGCTCGCGGAGTACTCGGAATAGGGCGCCAGATAGCCGATCGTGCTGTAGCCCCAGTAGTTGCTGAGGCCGCGCTCGACGAGGAACGACTCGTCGGCGATGTGGTGCACGGGGAGCAGCTCGACGGCGGTGATCCCGAGCGACTTCAGGTACTCGAGTGCCGGCTCGGAGGCGAGCCCCGCGTAGGTGCCACGGAGGTCCTCGCGGACGTCTGGGTGGAGCTTGGTGAATCCCTTGACATGCGTCTCGTAGATGACGGTGTCCGCCCATGGGATCCGGGGCGGCCGATCGCCCTCCCAGTCGAAGCCGAAGTCGACCACTACCGATTTCGGGATCGCCGCGTCGTCGTCCTCGTCGTCTGGCTCGAGGTCGGCGTCCTCCTCGCCGGTGGGCACGTAGGGGAGCGAGGAGACGCCTTGTTTCCAGTCGACGACGCCCTCGATCGCTTTCGCGTAGGGGTCGATCAGCAGCTTCTCCGGGTTGAAGCGGTGCCCCTCTTCGGGAGCGTACGGTCCGCGGACGCGGAAGCCGTAGCGCTGACCGGGCCCGACGCCGGGGAGGTAGCAGTGGTAGTTGAGTGCCGTGCACTCGGTGATCTCGATCCGCTTCTCGTTGCCGTCGTCGTCGAACAGGCACAGCTCGGCGCCTTCTCCGTTCTCGGTGAAGATCGAGAAGTTCGTGCCTTCGCCGTCCCACGTCGCCCCGAGTGGGAATGGCTGTCCGGGCCAGACCTCGGTCATCGCGGGCAGACTATCGTCATCCGGGCGACTCGCACCGTCATCCTGGGCGAGTCCTAGCGTCATCCGAGCAGCGCCCCGGCCAGCGCTGGCAACTCGATCCAGCCGCCCCCGGTCGCGACCACATCGCTGTGGGTGGCGATCATGACCCGGGATCCCGCGCACGGCACCCGCGAGCTCACCCTGGAGAAATTGCATGCGAGCGCAAAGTCCCCCCGCTTGACGACCAGCCAGCGCGCGTCCTCGTCGAAGGCGATCTCGTCGGCGTCACCGGGGGGTAAGAACCGGCGCGCCGCGATCAGCGAGCGGTACAGCTCGGCGAGCTCGGGATCGCCCACCCGGGTCAGCTTCGACGCCTCGAAGGTCGCCACCGCCTGGGGGTCGGGTATCTCCTGCCCGAACTGGGCGAACGCCGCAAACTCGCGCCGGCGCCCCTCGCGCGTCGCCGTCGCGATCTCCTCGTCGATGTGGTCGGAGAAGAACTGGAAGGGCGCCTCCTCGCCGTACTCCTCGCCCATGAACAGGAGCGGCACGAACGGCGCCAGCAGCGTGCAGAACGCGGCCAGCGGACGCGCCTGCGCCGGGAGCCGGTCTCCGTACGCTCGGTTACCCACCTGGTCGTGGTTCTGCGCGAACACAACGAACCGTTCCGGCGGCACATCATCCGCCCCTGCCCCGAACCGTCGCCGCCGGAAGTTCGAGTAGCCACCGTCGTGCACATGCGGGCGGTGGAATGCCTTGGCGAGCTGCGCCACCCGGCCGAACTCGGCGTAGTAGCCCTCCCGGTATCCGGTCAGCAGCACCCGCAGAGCGTGGTGGAAGTCATCGGCCCATTCGGCGTCGCAGGCGTAGCCGCCGCGCTCGCGCGGGCGCATCACGCGAGGATCGTTGAGCCCGCTCTCGGCGATCACGAGCGCGGCGTCGTTCACCGAGTGGACGCGCCCCGCGATCGCCTCGACGACGTGCTCGGCGCTCGTGTCGAAGATCGCGTGGGTCGCGTCCAGCCGCAGCCCGTCGATGCCGAAGTCGCGGATCCATCCGGTCGCGCTTTGCAGCACCCATTCCCGCACCGGGTCGCAGTCGGCGTCGTCGTAGTTGATCGCCCTCCCCCACGGCGTCTCGTACTTCTCGGTGAAGTACGGCCCGAACGCCTCCATCGCCTGCACGCCTGAGGCGCCGAGGTGGTTGTAGACGACGTCGAGGATCACCGCGAGCCCGCAGTCGTGGGCGGCGCCCACGAGCCGGGCGAGCCCTTCGGGACCGCCGTAGGAGGACTGCGCGGCCGAGATATACACGCCGTCGTACCCCCAGCCCCGAGCCCCGGGGAACTCCGCGACCGGCATGATCTCGATCGCCCGTACTCCCAGCGACGCAAGCTCGCGCAGATGCCGGGTCGCGGCGTCGAACGTACCCTCCGGCGTGAACGTGCCGACGTGAAGCTCATACAGCACCAGCTCCGAGAGCTCCGGCACCGCGAACGGCTCCACGGACCACGCTGAGGGATCGAGCACCCGCGAGGGCCCGCGCAACCCCTCGGGCTGCCAGCGCGTACACGGGTCAGGCATCGCAGTGCCGTCGATCACGATCCAGTAGTCCTCGCCGGCGGCGCACGGCGTCACCGTCTCGTAGACGCCGTACCCGGTGTCGTCGAAAGCGACATCGCCGGAGGCCAGCCGCAGCGCTACGCGATCCGCCCGCGGCGCCCATACCCGAAATTCACAGCGGCCGTCGCCGAGCTCGCGCGCGCCGAGGAAGCGCTCCCATGGGTACGCCTCACCGCTCGACCGCGAGCTGCCGTCTGCCGGGGCCGCCCCCGCGTCAGTCTGCATCCGGAACGAGCCAGACACCGGCGAGCGGAGGCAGCGTCACCTCAGCCGAGAACTGCTGTCCGTGCCAGGGTACCGGCTCGGCCTCGACTCCGCCGTAGTTGCCGATGTCGCCGCCACCGTAGAACCTCGAGTCGGTGTTGAGCGCCTCGCGCCAGCGACCCGAGCGTGGCAAGCCGAGACGGTAACCGGGGCGCGGCACGGGCGAGAGGTTGGCGACGAACACAAGTACACGCTCAGCCGCGCGCGACTTCCGGGCGAACGCGATCACGTTGCTATCGGAGTCGTTGGGCTCAAGCCAAGCGAATCCGGCGGGATCCGAGTCGACCTGCCAGAGGGCCGGCTCGTCGCGATAGACATGATTGAGGTCGCGCACCAGCGCCTGCATCCCGGCGTGCTCGGGCTGCTCGAGCAGGTGCCAGTCGAGCGAGCGCTCGTTACTCCATTCTGACTCCTGCGCGAACTCGGATCCCATGAACAGCAGCTTCTTCCCGGGATGGGCCCACATGTAGGCGTAAAGGGCCCGCAGGTTCGCGAACTTCTGCCAGCGATCGCCGGTCATCTTCGCGTACATCGATCCCTTGCCGTGAACCACCTCGTCGTGCGACAGCGGCAGGATGAAATTCTCACTGAACGCGTAGAGCAGGCTGAAGGTCAGCTCGTGGTGGTGGTAGCGGCGGTAGATCGGGTCCTGCTGGAAGTACTCGAGCGTGTCGTGCATCCAGCCCATGTTCCACTTGAAGCCGAACCCCAGCCCGCCGAGGTACGTCGGACGCGAGACCCCGGGCCACGAGGTCGACTCCTCCGCCGCGGAGATGATCCCCGGCTCACGCCCGTAGAGCACCTCGTTCAGCTCCTTCAGGAACGCGACCGCGTCGAGGTCCTCGCGCCCGCCGAACTGATTCGGGACCCACTGGCCCTCCTTGCGCGAGTAGTCGAGGTAGAGCATCGACGCAACGGCGTCGACGCGGATCCCGTCCACGTGGTACTCGCGGAGCCAGAAGAGGGCATTCGAGATGAGGAAGTTACGCACTTCGTGACGCCCGTAGTTGAACACCAGCGTCCCCCAGTCCGGATGCGCCCCGCGACGCGGGTCGGCGTGCTCGTAGAGGGCGGTGCCGTCGAAGCGGGCGAGCGCGAACTCGTCGCGCGGGAAGTGCGCGGGAACCCAGTCGAGGATCACGCCGATCCCATGCCCGTGCATACGGTCCATGAACCCGCGCAGGTCGTCCGGCGAGCCGTAAGTGGGGGTAGGCGCGAAGTAGCCCGTGACCTGGTAGCCCCACGAGCCGCTGAATGGATGCGCCATCACCGGCAGCAACTCGATGTGGGTGAAGCCCATGTCCTTCACGTACGCCGCGAGCTCGTCGGCGAGCTCGAGATAGGAGAGCGCGCGGTTGTCCTCGAGCGAGTTGAGGCGCCACGACCCGAGGTGGACCTCGTAGATCGAGACGGGATCGCACAGCGAGTTGGTCTTGCGCCGGCGCTCGAGCCACGCGGCGTCGTCGTTGCTCCACCGGTGACGGGCCTCGAACACGACAGACGCCGTCTTCGGCGGCATCTCGGTCCGCTGCGCGTACGGGTCGGCCTTCAGCGCCAGCTCGCCGGCCGCGTCCACGAGCTCGTACTTGTAACAGGCACCCGGCTCCACGCCGGGCAGGAACAGCTCCCAGATGCCGTTCGCGCCGAGCGAGCGCATCGCGTGCACCCGCCCGTCCCAGAAGTTGAAGTCGCCGACCACGCTGACCGCCCTCGCCGAGGGAGCCCAGACCGCGAACGCCGTTCCGCGTGTCCCCTCGTGCGTGCCGACGTGGGAGCCGAGCCGGTCGTAGAGCTCCTCGTGGCGTCCCTCTCCGATCAGGTGCAGGTCGAGCTCGCCGAGCGTCGGCGCGTACGCGTAGGGGTCGTCGATCGTGACGACGGCGTCGGGACCGTAGTTCACCTCGAGCCGGTAGCGCAGCGGGAGCCCGCCCCCGTCGATGGCCCCCTCGAACACTCCGCCTGGGTGGATCTGCTCGAGCTCCAGCGCGCTGCCGGCGTCCTCCGGCAGCAGGGTCACGCTTGCCGCTCCGGGGCGATAGGCACGCACGACGACGCCCGCGTCGCTCGCGTGCGCGCCCAGCACGGTGTGAGGGTCGGGGTGCTCGCGGCGGACGACGGCCTCGAGCTCGCCGCTCGTGACGCTCATAGGTCAACCCCTCGAGCTCGCCGCCAAGGCAATCGCCGCGAGCGCTCGGGGGCTCGCGCTGCGGGTCTACGGCGATTGCCCGCGATCTCGCAAGCGAAGACGAAGTCTTCGCCGCTCACGCGGACTCCAGCATCCGCACAATCCCGGCGACGGGGATCGTGATCCAGTCGGGCCGATGGTCGAGCTCGTATTGGAGCTCGTAGATCGCCTTCTCGAGCTCGAAGATCGAGAGCAGGTTGGCCACCGCGGCCGCGCCACCTGGAAGCAGTGCCGAGTCGACCGCGTCGAAGTAGTGCTCGAGGAACGTCTCGCGCGCGCGTTGCTCGAAATCCGCCGGCGCCGGTTGCCCGCGCAGAATCTCGAGCGCCGAGGTGGCGTAGGCGAACGAGCGCAGCATGCTTGCGACATCGCGCAGCGGCGACCGCTTCTGGCGCCGCTCGGGAAGCGGGCGGGCGGGCTCGCCCTCGAAGTCGATGATCACCCAGCCGCTCGGCGCGTACAGCGTCTGTCCGAGGTGGAAGTCGCCATGCGTGCGGATCACCCGGCCGCCGGCACCGAGTTGTGACCGAGCGGCGAGACGCTCGCGGACATCCTGCCCACGGCCGGCGATCGGCGCCAGGCGCTGATCGTCGGGCAGCCGCACGAAGATCCGCTCGATGTCTTCGTCGATCGTCGCGGTCAGCAGAGCCAACGCTTCGTTGCTCGGCTCCTCGGGAGCGAACGAAGGATCGTTCGAGTCAGACGCGAGGACCGAGTGCATCTCCGCGGTCACGGTGCCCAGACTGCTCAGCAGGCCAAGGAACCCGTCCGGATCTGAAGCGATCTTGTCGAGCGCGAGCTCCCAGCCGTCGGTCGCATCGGGAAGGAACTTCTGCGCGACCCCGAGCGTGGCGGCGAACGAGCGACCGTCGTACTCGAACCACCCGCGCAGCGGGGCGATGCTGGGGAACTCCCGCGCGGTGAGGAACCGCAGCATCTCGAGCTCCGGGTTGATGCCCGGCTCGAGCTTACGAAAGACCTTCAGCACGAGGTCCTCGCCGAACACGAGCGAGGTGTTCGACTGCTCGAAGCCGATCGGGCGCACGACGGCGTCCTCAGGCACGGCGATCGGCCCGTCGGCCCGGCGAAAGCGCAGCGACCCCTCGCCGGTGTCGAGGTCCTCGGAGGCATCGATCCGGCGGATCAGCTCACGCGCCTGTCCGGGGTCGCCGAGCGCGTCATAGACGCTCCAACCCTCGGCCACGGCGATCGACTCCTGGTCCGAATCCTCGCCGGCAAGGCTGAACCCGAGCGGAAGCTGGTAGAGCTCGTGCTGGCCGGTCGCGAAGACCGCCTGGACCAGCGCCAGCAGCAGCATCGGGCTCTCCGAGAGCACAGCGCTGTCGGCGATCTCGATCCCCGACACGCGCCGCGACTTCGAGGCGTACCACCGCTGCCGCTCGAGCCATTCCTTCAGTGACTCGATGTCGAGGAATGCCCTCAGCTCGCTCGCCGGGGTCTGAACGTCGTCAGGCATCGCGTGCATTCTCCTTGCTCCCATCGACGAGCTCGAACCAGAAGAAGCCGCGTGGCGCGAGCGTCAACAGGTAGGGCAGCTCTCCGATCCGCGGAAACCGCGAACGTCCGAACATCTCCACCGGGTGACGGCCCTGATACGCGGACAGGTCGAGCTCGACGGCCTGGGCCGAGCGGGAAACGTTGTGAACGCAGAGGATGACGTCGGACTCGAAGCGCCGGATGTGCGCGAAGATCCGCGAATTCGAGGTCTCGATCGGCTCGTAGGTCCCAAAGCCGAATACCGGGTGCTCCTTGCGCAGCTCGATGAAGCGGTGAAGCCAGCGCAGGAGCGAGCTCGGTGTACGCAGCTGGGCCTCGACGTTGACCGCCTGGTAGCCGAACACCGGATCCATCAGCGGCGGGGCGTAGAGCTGGGCGAAGTCGGCGCCCGAGAAGCCGCCGTTGCGATCGCCGGTCCACTGCATCGGGGTGCGGACGCCGTCGCGGTCGCCGAGGAAGACGTTGTCCCCCATCCCGATCTCGTCGCCGTAGTAGATCACCGGCGAGCCCGGCAGCGAGAAGAGGATCGCGGTCATCAGCTGAATCTCGTCGCGCCCGTTGTCGAGCAGCGGCGCCAGCCGTCGCCGGATCCCGACGTTGAGCTTCATGCGCGGATCCTTCGCGTACTCCGCATACATGTAGTCGCGCTCGTCGTCGCTGACCATCTCCAGCGTCAGCTCGTCGTGGTTGCGCAGGAACAGGCCCCACTGGCAGTTCTCGGGGATCGGGGGCGTCTGGGCAAGGACCTCGTAGATCGGCACCGCCTCCTCGCGTCGCACCGCCATGAACATGCGCGGCATGACGGGAAAGTGGAACGCCATCTGGCATTCCTCTCCGTTGCCAAAATACTGGACCACGTCCGACGGCCACTGGTTGGCCTCGGCCAGCAGGACCCGATCCGGGTAGTTCTCGTCGATCTCTCGCCGGACCCGCCTGAGGTAGGTGTGCGTCTCGGGCAGGTTCTCGCAATTGGTGCCTTCGCGCTCGAACAGGTATGGCACGGCGTCCAGGCGCAGCCCGTCGAGGCCGAGGTCGAGCCAGAACCGCAGCACGTCGAGCATCGCTTCCTGGACTTCCTCGTTGTCGAAGTTGAGGTCGGGCTGGTGGGAGAAGAAGCGATGCCAGTAGTACTCCCCGGCGACCGGGTCGTAGGTCCAGTTCGACGTCTCGGTGTCGACGAAGATGATCCGCGCGTCCGAGTACGGCTCGTCGGTCGGCGACCAGACGTACCAATCACGCTTCGGCGAGTCGCGGCTCGAGCGCGACTCCTGAAACCACGGGTGCTCGCTCGAGGTGTGGTTCATGACCAGATCGGCGATCACCCTGATCCTTCTGGCGTGCGCGGCGTCGATGAACTCGCGCACGTCCTCGACCGTGCCGTAGTCGGGATGTACCTGCTTGAAGTCGGAGATGTCATAGCCGCCGTCGCGCAGCGGGGACCGGTAGAACGGCAGTAGCCAGATGCAGTCGACGCCCAGCCACTGCAGGTAGTCGAGCTTCTCGGTGATTCCGCGAAAGTCGCCCAGGCCGTCGCCGTTGGAGTCGTAGAACCCGCGGATGTGGATCTCGTAGAACACCGCTCGCTTGAACCACAGCGGGTCGGACTCGAACCACTGCCTGCTCTGCGCCGGGGGGTCCTCTGGGACCGGCGCCTGCGACGGCGTGTTCTCGTTACGCCGGGGGATGATCAGATGCGTCAACGTCGGAGGGCCGGTCACGCTGACTAGCTCTCTACCAGATTGACGTGTGCTTGGCGCACGCCGGGCTCGAGGCGGACGTAATTGGGGCCGATCCGCCACTGGAAGCGCTCGCCGCCGAGCAGGTCGCGCACGGTGAAGGCCGGCGGCAGGCCGAGCTGTGCGGGCACGACGGCGAGCCCCTCCTGAGTTTGATGCGGATCGACGTTGACCACCGTTATCAGGGTATTGCCCCGTGAATGCTTCGCATAAGCAATCAGCGCGTCATTTGCCGTCTCGAGGAAGGTGACGTTCGCGAGCTCCTGGAGCGCGGGGTTGGCGCGCCGGGCCTCGTTGAGCGTTCTGATCAGCGCCAGCAGGGGCCCGTCGAGCGCCCGCTGCTTGACCTCGAACTTCTCGGAGTGCAGGTACTCCTCCGAGCCTTCGCCGGCGGCAGTGAGCTCGAGGTTCTCGTAGCCTGAGTAGACGCCGTAGCTCGGGCTGAGCGTGGCGGCGAGCACGAGCCTGGCCTCGAAGGCGGGCCTGCCGCCGTGCTGGAGGTACGCGTGCAGGATGTCGGGGGTGTTGACGAAGAAATTAGGCCTGAAGTACTCCTGCTCGCCGGAGGATGCGAGCTCTGAGACGTATTCCTTCAGCTCCCAGGAGGAGTTCTTCCACGTGAAGTAGGTGTAGGACTGGCTGAAGCCGATCTTCGCCAGATGCCGCATCACCGCTCGCCGCGTGAACGCTTCGGCGAGGAAGACGACATCGCGGTCGCGGGCATGAACCTCGCCGATCAGCCACTCCCAGAACGGGAACGGCTTCGTGTGCGGATTGTCGACGCGGAACACCTTGACGCCAAGATCCACCCACTGGAGTAGGACCTCGAGCAGCGCCTTCCAGAGGCCGCGCCAGTCCTGCGTCTCCCAGTTGACGTTGTAGATGTCCTGGTAGCGCTTGGGTGGGTTCTCGGCGTACTTGAGCGTCCCGTCGGGCCGGCGATGGAACCACTCCGGATGCTGCTCCAGCCACGGATGGTCGGCCGAGCACTGGATCGCGTAGTCGAGGGCGATCTCGATCCCGACCTCGCGTGCTGCCGCGGTGAGCTCGCGCACGTCATCGAGCGTGCCGAGCTCGGGGTGGACGGCCTCATGGCCGCCCTCCCGCGCGCCGATCGCCCACGGCGATCCGGGGTCACCGGGAGCGGCGATCAGCGAGTTCTCGCGGCCCTTGCGATTCGTGAACCCGATCGGATGAATCGGCGGCAGGTAGACGACATCGAAGCCGAGCTCGGCGAGGGCGGGCAGCGTCTTCTTGACGCCCTCGAGCCCTCCCCAGGAGCGCGGAAAGAGCTCATACCAGGCGCCGAACCGCGCCCGCACGCGGTCGACCTCGATAACCAGCGGTTCGTCGAGCGTCACGTTCCCGTGGCGCTCCTGCGCGCGCTCGGCAGCCGCCAGCAGCTCCTCGCTCAGAACCGCATCGTGCTGGTCCGGCTCGCGACTCGACTCGTCTTCGAGCACGAGCAGCGCGTCGGCGAGCAACTTCCGGTCGGCGTTCGCGCGAGCGCGCTGGGCTGCCGCCCGCAGCAGCGGGACGCCTTCCGAGAGCTCCCCGGTCAGGTCCTGCTGCCCGGCCGCGAGCTTGCGCTCGAACTCGTCGCGCCAGCTGCCGAAGACGTCGGTCCACGCGTCGATCGTGAACTGCCAGCGACCAGGGCGATCGACCTCGAAGTTCCCGGCCCAGCGGACGCCGTCGAGGTGGGCATCGATCCGCCTGAGCTCACGCTCACGCCAGCGCCGTTCGCCCGGCCCGCGAAAGCGCACGACGGCACGCAGCTTGTCGTGGCCATCGCGGAAGATGTCCGCCGCGACGGCGACCACGTCGCCGGCGCACCGCTTGGCGGGGAACGCCCCACCGTCGACGCTCGGAGCTGGATACTGGATGACGATCCGCTTCGGCGGTTGACCAGACGCAGGTAGGGGCACCTCCTGGAAGGTATCCACTGTGCGGCGCTAACTAACCCCCATCTTGTGACGATCCAGATTCAACGCACCAGCGGCGTCCAGCTCCACATCACCTCGCTGCCCGGCGGGAGCCTGGGTCCATCCGCGTACGAATTTGTCGATTGGCTGGCGGCAGCCGGCCAATCCTGGTGGCAGGTCCTCCCGCTCGGTCCCCCCGACCGCCACCGCTCCCCGTACAAGGCGCGTTCGGCGTTCGCCGCCTGGCCGGGCCTGCTCGGCGATCCGCGCGCGCCGGTGTCCGCAGCCGAGATCGCGGACTTTCGCGAGCGCCAGGCGTACTGGATCGGCGACTGGGAGCGCTTCTCAGCCCGCGGCGCAGTAGCCGATCAGGTCAGGTTCGAACGCGAATGGCTGGCACTGCGCACCTACGCAGGAGAGCGAGGCGTGAGGATCCTCGGAGACGTTGCGATCTACGTCGCCCCGGACAGCGCCGACCATCGCGCGCACCCCGAGCTGTTCCAGAACGGCCTCGTCGCCGGGGCGCCGCCCGACTCGTTCTCCGATACCGGCCAGCTCTGGGGCAACCCTCTGTATGACTGGCCGGCGCTTCAGCGGCGGCGCTACCGCTGGTGGGTGGAGCGCCTGCGGCGCACGCTCGAGCTCTTCGACATCGCGCGAATCGACCACTTCCGCGGCTTCGTCGCCTACTGGGCCGTGCCCGCCGGGGCGCCGAACGCCGTGTCCGGGACCTGGAAGCGCGGGCCGGGCCGGGCGCTCTTCGAGGCCGTCGAGCGCGAGCTCGGTTTGCCCTTCGTGGCCGAGGACCTCGGCGTGATCACCCCGGCGGTCGAGCGGCTGCGCGACTCACTGGGCCTGCCCGGCATGCTCGTGCTCCAGTTCGGCTTCGACCCCGACGATCCCCGCAACCCACACGACCCCGCGAACCACGTCACGAACCGGCTCGTCTACACCGGCACCCACGACACCGACACGGCGCTGGGGTGGTACGAGTCGCTCGAGCCCGCGCGGCGCGAGGCGTTCGACCGCTCGCTGTCGCGGTCGGGGATCGTCGAGCCCGAGCCGTGGTGGGGCCTGATCCGTCTCGCCATGCGCTCGCCCGCGCTCCTCACGATGATGCAGGTCCAGGACATCCTCGGGCTCGGGAGCGAGGCACGGATGAACGATCCGGCCCGCGCCAGCGGGAGCTGGCGCTGGCGGCTCTCGCCGCGCGCGCTCACATCCGCGCTCGCCGCGCGCCTGCGCGAAGCGACCGAAGCCGCGGGACGACAGCCGTCTTGAACTTGGCGTAGCGGTACGTGTACGTCCAGTCCCCGCGGATTCTCCCCAATCGGCTCGTCCGGTACTTGATCAGTGCCGAGGGCCGGATCGCAGGCGCCAGACCGTCGTGCTCGAGCCTGTCAAGCGCGCGCTCGGCGATCGCTACCTGACCGAGCGCGGTCGGATGGACGTGGTCGGCCATCACGAGCTCGCGCGACCGCAGCGAACGGAGGTCGAGCACGAGCGCGCCGAGCCTGTCCGCCGCGTCCTCGATCGCCGCGTTGAGGGCGTGGACCTTGGCTCCCGCGCGGGGACGGCCGAGATCGAGTGGCGCGGTCAACGTCAGCGTCCGCCTGCAGCGCCCGATCAGGAACTCGAGCGCGCTCTCGTAGTCGCGCGCGAACACCGTGACGTCGAACTCCGGTGAACGCACGTCGTTGACGCCGATGTACAGGCAGCCGAGCTCGTAGCGCGCCTCCGGATACGCGGTCACGGCTTGGAAGGTGGGTATCTGCCACTCGACGACGTTGCGCGCATCGGCGCCGTCGACCGCATAGCCCGTGTACGGCAGCCCGAGCGCACGCGCGACCCACAGCGCCCAGGACTGCAGCGCGACCCCCCATTGGAGCTCGCCCCCGCCGTTCGTGATCGAGTCGCCGAAGGCGAGCACGCCGAGGCGGCGGTCGCGGCCGTCGCGCGTCATTGCCGAGAGCTTAGGGCCCGCGGCCCGCGGCCCGCGGCCCGCGGCCCGCATGAAACCCCGGGGGGGCGTGCTGGAAACGCCACAACAGTTGGGGAAACGCCAGCACGGGCGGCTCACGGCAACCCTCGCGATGCTCGGCGCGGTCCTGGCCGGGCCACAACGGACCGCCGCCGTTGTGCTGAAAAGCGGGGGCACGCGCCGCGCAAGCGCGGATTGACCGATAATCGCGCCCTTGGGAGGAGACCGACTCGCAACCGCCCGCGACGGCAGCACGGACGTCGAGCTCGCCGCCACCGACCTGGCGCACCGATTGCCCGCGCCGATGGCGCCGTTCGCCAGGCTCGCATACAACTACCGCTGGTCGTGGATGCCGACTGGACCCGAGCTCTTTCGGGCGGTGGATCCGGCGCGATTCGAGGCCTGCGCGCAGAACCCGGTGCGTCTGCTTCAGGAGGCGTCGGCCGCGACGCTCGCCCGGGTTGCCGGCGACGAGGCGCTGATCGAACGCGCCGCGACGCTCGAGGCGCAGCTCAGAGCCGACCTCGACAGGCCGCCGGCGCCCGGGCCGCACGATCCCGATCATCCGATCGCGTTCTTCTGCGCCGAGTACGGGGTGCACAGGTCGCTCCCGATCTACTCCGGAGGCCTCGGCGCGCTCGCCGGCGACCTCGTCAAGCAGGCGACCGACAACGCCGTTCCGCTCGTAGCGGTCGGATTGATGTACCGCCAGGGGTATTTCCGACAGCGCATCGACGCCTCGGGCTGGCAGCACGAGTACTGGATCGACACCGATCCGGAACGACTTCCCGCCGCACTTGTGACCGACGAGGACGGCCACCCGGTGAAGATCGCGGTCCCGTACGAGGACCGGGACGTGGTCGCCCAGATCTGGCGGGTCGAAGTCGGCCGGGTTCCGCTCCTGCTGCTCGACAGCGACTGCGATGAGAACGAGCCCGTCGACCGCTGGGTGACCGCTCGCCTGTACGTGTCCGATGCCGGCCTCCGGCTCGCGCAGTACGTCCTGCTGGGGGTCGGGGGCGTCCGCGCTCTGCGGGCGCTCGGGATCGAGCCGGGACTGATCCACCTCAACGAGGGGCATGCGGCGCTCGCGCCACTGGAGCTCGCGCGCCCCGACGTCAACGCCGGGATGCCGCTCGCGCAGGCGCTCGAGGCGGCGCGCGCCCGCACCGTGTTCACGACCCACACCCCGGTGCCGGCGGGAAACGACGCTTATCCGCAGGAGCAGGTGACCGCGGCCGTGCAGGGCTTCGCGCGCGAGCTGGGCGTGACGCCTGCGGACCTGATCGCCTTCGGCCGCACGACCCCCGAGGAGGAGAGCTCCGAGCCCTTCGGCGTCACCCAGGCGGCGCTGCACTTGAGCCGCGCGGCCAACGGCGTCAGCCGCCGTCACGGCGAGGTCGCCCGCGCGATGTGGAACCCCCTGTGGCCGGGCCGCGCGGTCGATCAGGTCCCGATCGCGCACGTGACCAACGGCGTGCACATCCCGACCTGGCTGGGGTCTCCGATCCGGGAGCTGCTCGACCGTCACCTCGGCGAGGGCTGGTGGCGAGGAGCCGAGGACCCGGCAGCGTGGGCGGGCGTGGAGGACATCCCGGACGCTGAGCTGTGGGCGGCACGCGAGCGCCAGCGAACCGATCTCATCGCATTCGTTCGAGCGCGCAGCGTCGCCGATCGCCTCGCCCGCGGCGACCAGCGCGAGTACGTCGACGCCGCTGCCCGGTCGTTCGACCCGCGCGTGCTGACGATCGGCTTCGCTCGCCGCGTCGCCACATACAAGCGGTTGGATCTACTGACCCGCGACCCGGAGTGGACGATCTCGCTGCTCGGCGGAGACAGGCCGGTGCAGGTAGTCCTCGCCGGTAAGGCCCATCCCCGCGACGACGACGCCAAGCGCGTTCTCAAGAGCCTGTTCGGGCTCAAGCACGCGCGCGTCATCGGCGAGCGCGTCGTCTTCCTCGACGACTACGACCTCGGATCGGCGGCCTGGCTCGTGCGGGGATGCGATCTGTGGCTGAACCTTCCGCGTCCGCCGCTGGAGGCCAGCGGCACCAGCGGGATGAAGTCCGCGATCAACGGAGGCCTGCAGCTGAGCGTCCTCGACGGCTGGTGGGCGGAGGCATACGACGGCGCCAATGGGTGGGCGATCGGCGGCGAGGTGTCCAGCGACCCGACGGCCCAGGACGACGACGACGCGGCGACCCTGCACCGACTTCTGGCCGACGAGATCCTCCCCGCCTTCTACGAGCGCGACGCCGATGCCCTGCCGCGTGAGTGGATCGCCCGCATCCGCTCCTCGCTGCGCACGCTCGGCCCGAGGTTCAGCGCCAACCGGATGCTCGCCGAGTATCTCAGTGGTCCCTATCGGCACGAAAGTTGAGCCGCCGGCGCGTCGCGATCGTTTAGGAATGGGGTAGAAGCCAAGCAGACCCAGGTCCAGATGATCGAGGCGAGAGAAATAACCCTTCACGGGCACCGCGTGAGCTACCTCGCCGGCGGTGAGGGCCCGGTGCTCGTGCTGGTACACGGCATCGCTTCGACGTCCGCGGCCTGGCGCGAGGTGCTGCCGTGGCTGGCCCAGCGATTCACGGTGATCGCGCCGGATCTGCTCGGGCACGGCGAGTCGGCGAAGCCGCGCGGCGACTACTCGCTCGGGGCCTACGCGAGCGGGATCAGGGACCTGATGATCGCGCTCGGCCACGATCGGGCTTCGTTCCTCGGGCACTCGCTCGGCGGCGGAGTGGCGATGCAGCTTGCCTATCAGTTCCCCGAGCGCTGTGAGCGCCTCGTTCTCGTTTCGAGCGGCGGACTCGGTCGAGAGGTGCATCTCCTGCTGCGCGCCGCCGCGCTCCCTGGCGCCGAGCTCGTGTTGCCAGCGCTCGTACAGCCTGGGCTGCTGCGTGCCGGCGCGGCACTCGGAACCCTCCTCGGCCGTCTCGGCCTCAAGCCAGGTCCCGACCTCGCCGAGTTCGCCCGCGGCTACGGGTCGCTCGGCGACGGCGAAGCGCGCCAGGCGTTCATCCAGACGCTGCGAGCGGTGATCGAACCGGGTGGACAGCGGGTGAGCGCGCACGATCGCCTCTACCTCGCTGCCGAGGTTCCGACCCTGATCATCTGGGGCGAGCGCGACCGGATCATCCCCGCCGCGCACGGGCACAGCGCCCACGCCGAGATGCCGGGCAGCTACTTGCTCGAGATCCCGGGCGCCGGACACTTTCCCCAACTCGACCGGCCGCGGGAGTTCGCGCAGGCCGTCGTCACCTTCATCGACTCGACCGAACCAGCGCAGGCCGGTCCTGAGCGCTTGCGCCAGCGCTTGCTCCAGGGAGCCGACCCGGGCCGCGCGCGTCGTCGCGGCGCTGCGGCCGACAGCGCGGCGTAGGCGGGATGCGGACGCTCAGCGCCGCCGGGGACGCGGTCCGACCTCGATGAACGCCTCGTAGACCTCGACCAGAGCCTGGCGCTGGCGGCCCGTCAACCGCGAGTCCTCGCGGATCGCCCGGACCACGTCCGGCGGTCCGTCGTCCGCGGGCGGGACGCCCGCCTGCTCGTAGAGCGTGTCCGCCGAGACCTTGAGCGCGTCGGCAATCGACTGCAGAACCTGCTCCGACGGAGCTCGCAAGCCCCGCTCGATCTGCGACAGGTAGGGATTGGAGATTCCCACCAGCTCGGCGAACTGGCGCATCGAAACCTCCGACAGCTCGCGCTGCCGGCGGATGAAGTCACCCAGCGGTGACGCGCTGCGTTCCGGCACGCCCCAAGAATACGGCGGCGGACCTTCCCGGCGTCAGCCCTCGAGCGGCCGCGGTCGAATCGCCGGCACCCGAAGAGCCGGGGGCCTCGAGGCGGTACCCTTGTTGTGCGCGGACACCATCGTTTCTGGTGGCGGATGCGTTCCCCGGTACGGGGACGGGCTCGCTCGGAGTGGGCGAGGCGCGGACCACGACCATCGTCTATGCGATGGAGCACGTGTGTCTGGTGTGGCTTACCTCCCGCCGCGGCCTGAGAAGCAGCACATTCGCCGGGTGCTCGCACGTCTGCGGTCGGTCCTGCTGCGAAAGCCGCTCCCGGGGGGCTCGCTGACCACCGATTCGCAACCTCCGGCTGGGGCGCCAGGCGGCGTGTACCCGATCACCGCCGCCGTCGCGACCGCGGGTGGCCTCACGGCGCCCGACACACTGCGGATTCGCAGCCGCCGCCGCGGCGATCAGCAGATCGTGGTGCTGTCGGGAGAGCTGAACGTGCGAAACCGGGAGCCGCTCACGGAAGCGCTCGAGCAGGCTCTGGAGGACGACTCGAACGGGATCGTCCTCGACCTCAGCGACCTCGTCGCGATCGACCACAGCGGTCTCGACACGATCCTCACCGCGCACCTGCGCGCGAGCGACATGCTGAAAGAGCTCTTGATCGTTCCGGGCCCGGCAGCGGTCCAGCGCACCCTCGAGTCTGCCAGGGGCCTGTTCTCCTACGCTCCGGGGCAGGACAATCGTGCCGGTGGCGGCGCACGCTCACGAGGCCGGCGGACCGGATTGTCGCCGCGTCAAGGCCGTCGAGCGACGCTTCCGCACGGCACGCGCCGCTCGCGTTGAGCGGTAGGTGCGACAATGGGTCAGCGTCTCGGGTAGGACAACCAGGCCCGTGATGCGTCTTGCGCCCCGGCGGCTTGCCGCCTTTCCCTCTTCCCGGCGTCGGAATTCACTCCCCAGGGAAAGGCAGATCGGACGGCCAATGGCCGACCAAGCCGAATTCGAGCCCGCGTCGAACGGTCCCTTATCGCTCGCGATCTCCAACGCCGTCGTCGGAATGCTGCGCGAATACACGGGCCGCGGACCAACGCGAGCCAGGACGACGATCCGCGACAACATTGTCGTCGTGATGCTCGAACAGACTCTGACCAAGGGCGAGCAGTCGCTGGTCACGAAGGGACGTGCCGACAAGGTCCTCGAGATCCGCCACGAGTTCCAGAATGCGATGCGGCAGGAATGCAGCGAAAAGGTCGCCGAGCTGACGGGACGAGAGGTGTCTGCGTTCCTGAGCGCCAATCACATCGATCCCGATATCGGCGCGGAGATCTTCGTGCTCGACGGACCTCCGCGCTGGAACGGCACTTAGATAAGGGCCCGCGACTGACTTAGGAGTGAGCTCAGAGCGTGTCGACGCCGTCATCCTGGGCGCGTGACAGGCGACGACGGGCCCGCCCGGACCAGTGTGCCACGCTCCGCATCGGCCTCGCGCCACCGGCGCACGGTCGAGCGCAGCGCGAGATAGCCGACGATGCCGGGGAGCGTGGGAAGCCAAAACGAGATCGCCCGGTAGGCGAGAACGGCAACGATCGCGTCGCCAGGATGCGCACCGAAGGCCACGAACGCGCCGATCATCCCGCCCTCGACCCCGCCGATGCCTGCCGGGAGCGGCAGCAGGCTCCCGAGCGTGCCGAGGAAGTAGCCGACAACGAGCACGGCAACCGGCACCGCGGTCCCAAAGGCATGGAAACAGGCGCCGAGAACAGCGATGTCGAAGCCCCAGTAAGCGAGCGCGCCCAACAGCCCGAGCCGCCGATCCCGAATAAGGGTGCCCGCGGTCCGGACTCCGCTCCCGAGCGCTTTGGGCGCCTTCGCGACCTTCTTCGCCACCCAGCCGATCCGGCCTGTTTGACCCGCGAAGCGCTCGGCCCGTTGCTCGATGTCCTCGGGCATCAGCGCCAGACTGAGAACCGCGGCGCCCAGCACGACGGCGGCTGCGGCCGGGACGGCTGTGATCATGATCGATCCGCCGCCTGGTAAGACTCCGGTCCAGAGTCCCAGCCCGCAGACGATCAGAGCCGCCAAATAGACCGAGTACTGCACGACCAGGCTTGCGACCATGCGGCACGCGATCACCTCGGCGCTGACACCTGCCCGGTCCAGCGCCCAAGCAGTCACGGCCACCCCGCCGGCGCCGGCCGCGGCCACGAGGCGGATTGCCGCAATCCCGGCGAGGGGAATCTCCATGCTGGCGCGCCAGTCGATCCGGGGTACGCCGCGACCGAAGACGGTTCGAAACAGGGCGGCGTAGCCGACGATCGAGCACATCTCGAGCACGGCCCCAAGCGCGAGTGAGAGCGGATCACCGTGCTGGAGCCGTCCCCACGTCTGCTTCAGACCTGCCAGCTTGGGAATCAGGAAATATAGGCCGACCAGCGCGACCACAATCACCACTGACGCGAGCAGCAGCCGCCGCCGAGTGATTGCGGTCGGTCCATCTGCATCGGAAGGCGCCGCACCCGATTGGCCACGGGAACTGCTGGCTGGAGCTTCGGCGCCGGTCATTCGAACAGTCTCCTAGGCCGGGCTTATTCCGTCGACCATAACCTGACGCCACCACGGACCCGCGCCCGAGGTGCTCCCGCCGGGGCCCATCTTGCCGGCGACGACCGCAGAGGCCGCCGCAGCGGGCGGGCCGCGCGCGCTGCCGCGGGCGGCTAAGGCTAGGACTCTCATCAAGCGGACCGCATCGGTCAACGGGTTGGGACGGAATCGGAGGATCGGGATCGATCGGCTGGTCTGGCGTCTCGGGACCACGGGGATCGGGGGACGGAACCTCGGGGCCCTGTCCCGGAACCGGATCGCTCGGCGGAGAGGGCTCGGGCAGCTCAGGCCCCGGTGGCTGCGGAGTGACTTCGAGCAGAGTGGACATGCTTGAGAGCTGCCCCGATCCTGGGGCCGCGAAACGGCCGCCCGAGCCGGACGTAACTCGACATACCGATCCGGATTCAGACCTGTCATCGGGGGTAGCCACCGATCGAGGGAGAGCAACGACAACTCTAATGAAAAGGACCCAGATGACTGAGAACCGAGGAACCGACAAGCTAGTGGACTATCTGGTCGAGGCTCGGGCGACCGAGCTCACCCTGGTCCGCACGCTCCAGACGCACGTCGCGATGGCGCCGCCGAGCCCCTACCGGCGCGGTCTGGAGCGACACCTGTCGGAGACACGGCAGCATGCCAAGCGGGTAGAGCGTCGCGCGAATGAGCTCGGTCACGGTCGCTCGCTGCCGCGGCTCGGCGCCGGCATGGTGCAGGGATTGCTCGGCCAGATCCTCGCCGTGTCGATGTCTCCACTCGACCTCATTCGGGGCGACAGTGGCGCGGACAAGCTACTCCGCAACGCGCGCGACGAATGTGCGAGTGAGGCGCTCGAGATCGCGATCTACGACGTGATCGAGGAGTTCGCCCGCAAGATCGGAGACGAGACGACCGCAGAGCTGGCGGTGAGCATTCGCGCCGATGAAGAGCGTGCCCTCGCCGAGCTGCGCGAGGCGATCCCCGCACTGGTCGGCGATGTCGTCCGCAGCGAAGTCGAGGGCGAGGACACCTACGATCCATCGCGGACCGCTGCTGCGCGCGACCTCAAGCGCACCGGACGTAACGTCGCCAAGAACGGCCGCCGGTTCGCGCGTGACGCGGCGAGCGAAGTGCGCGGAACGACTCGTCAGGCGCGAAAGATCCCTGGCGTTGCGCACGTCGAAGGGGAGATCAGGGGTGCCGTGGCGTCCGAGGGCGATCTCGCGATCTCGAACTACGACAAGCTGACCGCCGAGGAGATCATCGACCGGCTGCCCGAGCTTTCGCAGATCGAGCTGTCCAAGATTGACGCTTACGAGCGTCGCCATGCCAACCGAAAGACCGTTCTCGATCGGATCGACAGGATGCGGGCCGATGAGCCGTGGCCCGGATATGACGAGCTCACGGTCGAGGAGATCCGCCAGGTGCTCTCCTCGGCGGACGACTCGACGGCCGCGAAGGTCGCCGAGTACGAGCGCCGTCACAAGCACCGCCAAGGCGTGCTGGACGCGGTCGAGCGCGAGCTCGCCCGCCACTGACGTGTGTGCTCTGGTCCGCCGACGCTCGAGCGAAAGATGCTCCGGTCACGGCACCGCGCCTATCCCCGGGGCTGGGCCGAGCAACCGCCGGATCACTGCAAGACGAGCCTCACCGGCAGGGCACCAAAGCGGAGCACCGCGGCAAGGTCCTTGGCGCTCGTGCGCGTGAAACCGCCGGTGATCTCGGCGCCACCCCGGCCGCTGATCCCGTCGGGATACTGGTGAAAGTCGATCGACGGAACCGTGATCAGCTTGCCGTCGAGCACGACCGCGAAGTGCTGGTCGTAGTTCTGACCCGGCGGACCAATCCCCCCCCGCTTCGCGATCTGCTTGGTGACCTGCCGGAACTGGAGCTGCCCTCGGGAGGTGAAGGCGAAATGAACGTCGGGGCCACCCGATTCGTCAGTGCTCTCCCGGGGGTTGGTGATCTCGGGGGCCTGGAGGGAGGGTCTGTCCCTGAGCACGTAGAACTGAGCGGCCGGCGCGTTTGCCGGGACCGGCTTGCTCGAATCCGGGTCGACAGCCTGTACCACGACCGTCCCCTCGGGCACGGTGAGCAGCAGGCCCCGTGACAGCTTAACCCGGTCGCCGAACGCGACGGAGAGATCGCCGGCGATGTCCGAGACGCTGTTTCCGGGTCCTGCGAGCAGGCAGGGCTCGCCGAGCGCCGGCGGCGCCTGCTCCGCCTGCGCCGCGAGCCGGCAGGCGGCACTGCCCGGTGCGCCGAACAGGTAATAATCGGGGCCGAGATGGCTCTGGTTGTACCTCGGCCGAGCGGCCGCCTGCTTGTGGGCCAGTTCAACCGCCTGGTAAAGGAAAAGGCTCCCGACTCCGGGGCCGCCAGGGGCGGCCGTCGCTGAGCCCTGGCTGATCAACACGGCGGCTGGATCCGCAGCTCGTAGGCCGCTCGCGACCGTCTTTCCGGCAGAGGGACCGCTCGTGATCAGCGCGTTCGCCTCCCAGTCGTAGAAATCCAGCACCCCGGAAGCCGAGAGCGCGACGATCTGTGCGACCTCGCTCTGCTTCGGGGCGGTTACGACGATCTCGTTGCCGGTGGCTGCCACCCGCACGCCGCGAACAGCGGAGTCGAGCCGCCGGCGCAGGATCGGGATCGCGCGCTCGACCAAAGTACCAAGCGGGACATGCGGATCGAGTGCGACCGCGCGGAACACGACCTCCGCGCCGCGCCCCGTGCCGGGCGAAGCGGTCTTGCCGTGACCGCGCACGCCGAGGAACACCGCGACGACCACGACGACGACCAGCAGCGCCGCGGCGAAGCCGAGCTGCTGGAAACCGACCGGTGCGCGCGGTGAGCGCCGCGCCCGCCCGTGACCCCGCTCCTCGACGCGCCTAACCAGTTGGCGCTCGACGCGGTCGAAGTAGTCGGTTTCGGTCATTGTTCACCCTCCGTCAGTCGGTGCCGCATCCGTGCCAGCCCGCGGCTCACTCGCTGGCGCACCACCAGCTCTGAGCAATCGAGCTCACGCGCGATCGCGCCGTAGTCGCGCTCCTCGAGCACGCGCGAGCGAACGGCGGCGCGCTGACGCTCGGGAAGCTCGTCCATCAGCTCGACGACCGCGCCACTCGCTCGCCCCGCGAGCTCGTCGACCCGGGCGAGGTCCTGGTCGTAGAGCGCCTCCTGCTCGAAGCCCAGTCGCCGGCGTGCGCGATCCTCGACTCGGCCACGCCGGCGGCTCTCGAGCAGCTTGTTGCGTGCGATCCCGCGCACCCACGGTGCCGCGGAATCGTTTCCGTGGGAGCGGTAGCGTCGCGACACCAACAGCACCGCCGCGAACACCTCGGCCGCCAGGTCGGCCGATGCCTCCCGGTCACGCGTTTCCCGGAGCAGGAACCCGACGACATCGGGCAGGTGGCGACGGTAGAACACTTCAAAGGCCCGACCATCTCCAGCGGTCACGGCCGCCAGCAGGTCACTATCTGGTCGCTGTGCTTCCGGGGCCATCTCAGAAGACACTTTGCGCTCCCGCGAGCGAATGTGACATTTCGCGCTGAACAGCACGACGGCCGGCCGAGACCAGGCGGTACCGTTGGCCGATGGTTCGCGAGGTACCGATTCGCGGTGAGATGATCAGGCTCGGCCAGCTGCTCAAGCTCACAGGCGTGATCGAGGGTGGCCCCGGAGTCAAGGTATTTCTCGCGACCGAGCCAGTGTGGGTGAACGGAGAGCGGGAGGCGCGTCGCGGGCGCCAGCTCGGCCCAGGTGACGTCGTTCGGGTCGGCGAGCACGAGCTGCGCTTGACCTCGACGCCACCCGGCGCCTCCTGACGGCTCGCGCCGATCGGCGCATCGAGCAACGGCCGCTGCGCGCCGAGCAGCGCCACCGTCGTCGGCAGACCAAGGTAACCGGTGCCGGCGAGCTAGCCTGGCGCGGGCGGGTCGCGACGATCTTCGACGACCACGCGGAGCACCTCGAGTCCGTTGACAGGCTCGAGGACGAGTTCGCCTGCGAGCAACGAAAGTGGTGATCCGGGCTCGTTGAACAGACCGTCTTGGTGCAGCCATGCGCCGCATCCGGCCCGGACGGGGCCGACCACGAGCTCCAGCCGCCGATCACTGGCCAGGATCGCGAAGCTGATCCCGGCACCGCTCGCAGCCGCCTTCGCGAACGAGGCGATCGCGTCGGTCACCAGGCAGAGGTCGGACAGGCGATCGAGCGAGAAGTGCGCTCGTGCGGCCACCACCCTTGCGATCCGCCCCAGCACCCCGCCCAGCAAGTCCACCGGCGTCATCGTGCCGATCACATCCCCGGAGAGGCGCACCCCGGTGTCATCGGCCGGAACGGCGGCTACGGCATGCTCGAGTGGCCCGGTGGCGGCCCCGCGGCTGGTGAATGCCATTCGCACCTCGGCCCCGCCATCGGGAGCGCTGATGAACTCTGCCCGGTCGGCCAGCGCGCTCATGACGGCGAGCCCGACACCCATCCGATCCTCCGATGGCCCGACCTGCTGGATGCCGCCACCGTAGTCACGGACCATAACCTCGATCGACGCGGACTGGATCTCCAAGCCCACTACCAGCGGCCCGGTCACCCCGTCGTAAGCGTGAAGCACGACGTTGTTGCAAGCCTCACTGACCGCGATCCTGAGATCGTGGCACAGCTCCGGATCGAACTCGAGCTGCTCGGCCACGCCGGTCAGCGCCGCGCGCACCAGCGCAGGCGACTCCGGCCGGCTATCCAACTCCAGGCGTACCGTCGAAGGACCTTCGATCATCACTTCCGTACGCCACCGCCTTCCCGGCGAGCCGATGCATCAAACGCCGTGAGGTTAGTGGGCGAGGCTTGCGAGCGCGTGCAAGTCGGTTACTTTCTGTCAGCGAGCGCGGTTTGACCGCTCTCGGGGCGGGTGTCCGCGGTCATACGAGGATCAACCTCGAGAACCCGAGCACGCCCTGGCGGAGGCGGGCAGGCCGGTAGCGATGCGCCGGCTCGCGGTCTACGAGCTTCCTGGCTCTGGCGAGCCTGCCGAGCTGTTACGCCAGGCCCGGATGACGCCGAGGCGATCGCAGGCGCAGCCCGGGAGCTGTGTTTCGCGCTAACCCGCGTTCTCGGGTGGCGGCGACTCCGGCGAGTCACAGGCGTCGCGGTGGGCGGCTTGCTCCTCCTCGCCGTTCTGATTGGAGACGGCTCCGGGGGTCCGGGATGTCCACCTGCTTGTCGGTTTTCGAGTCCATCGCTACGCGGTCTCCCGTTCGAGGGCGGCCACCTCTTCGGCGCGGCGCTCGGACTCCGCCTGGGCGCGCATCAGCTCCTCCTTGGCCTCACCCTTTCGCTCCTCCTTGACCCCCTGGCGGCGTAGACCAGGATCGTGCGCGATGTCTCCGGCCGCCTGCTTGAGCCTGCCTCTCACCTTATCTACGAGACTCATCTCGGCCTCCTTTCTGTCGTCGGGCTCGAGCTTCGATCACCAGCGGCCGTACCACCGGCGCCGGCCCGCGGCGGCCTCCACGCCGCCGACGAAGAAGCCAAGGATCCACAGGACCAAAGCCGCGATCAGCACGAACCAGAGAACGTGCGCCGCGAAGCCGAGTCCCCCGAAGACGGCCAGGATGAGCAACAGGATGACGATTGCAACCATTGACGACGACCTCCTTGAATGAGTTATTGGAAACGATGCGCCCTCGGTGTCCATCAGTGATCACCACTCGACGCGCCCTCGGTCGCTTGTTGTAATTGCCACCTACCCATGATTGGCGCCGTGCAAGCGCCGAGTGGACGGAGGTCCGAGAAATACCTACACGCTCGCGATCGTGGCTCCTGAGCACCGCCGACCGCAGACCAGTAGGCTCGGTATCGACGTGGAGAACCAATTGCGGGTCGAGGTGCAGAGCTATGGTGAGGCGACTGTGCTCGCAGTAAGCGGCGAGCTCGACCTCGCTTCGAGTCCCATGCTCGAGTCAGGTCTCGAGCGGGTCAGCAGCACGGGGTCCGGTCCCGTGATCGTGGACCTCAGGCAGCTCGATTTCATGGACTCGACGGGACTTAGCGTCCTCGTCAAGGCGCATCAGCGGGCGCAGGACGACGGCCGTCGTTTCGGACTGGTCAGCGGACCCCCGCAGATCCAGCGACTGCTGAGCCTGACCGGCATCGGCGAGCGGATTACCGTCGTCCGCACTCCCGAGGAGTTGCTCGGCGGAGACTGACGCTAAGGGTGGTCGGCCACGACGACCCGCCAGATCTCAGCATCCCCGACAGGCTCTAGGGCGAGATCCACACCGAGCATCGACAGCGCCGAGCTGAGCTGATCGAATCCAGCCGCCTGCGGTAGCTCGGGACCGCTACCGCTGGGAAACGGCCCGACCGCGATCTCGAGCTTCCTGTCGCGTCCGGCGACAGCGAAGCTGAGGGAGTCGCTGCTGGCCGCTGCTCCCGCGTGCGCGGCGACGACGTCAGCCACCAGATATACGTCACAGAAGCGGT
>Ga0302325_10003469_pt1 | contig 37162 bp, 25 predicted proteins | sample Palsa_T0_2_FD_201948 | JGI IMG/M metagenome (GOLD analysis project Ga0302325, IMG submission 201948) | Peat permafrost microbial communities from Stordalen Mire near Abisko, Sweden - Palsa_T0_2 | ecosystem: Environmental > Terrestrial > Soil > Palsa > Peat permafrost | place: Sweden: Abisko...
TTTCACCGAGCGACCGGGCGAAAGCTGATATTTTTGCGAATGATTGGGGGCAGGCCGCCGCCATTGATTTTTTCGGGCCTCGCTACGGTCTTCCGCGGGCCATCTGCAATCACGCGAACTATTGGCTGTGGGGGCCGCGGCAATTCCGCGGAGCCGTCGTCTTGGTTCTGGGCAGCGACGGGGCGGGTGATCGCGAGTACTTTCGGACAGTCGAACCGGTCGGGTTGGCCGACAGTCCGCATTCTCGCCTCGATGAGCACTTCACCATCTGGCTGGGCCGAGACCTTCAGTTCAATTTGCGCGAGCGGTGGCCCACAATGAGGAAGTGGGATTGACCGGCGTTGCCTGGGATGGCGACCTACCGAACTGCGCCACGCCTTGCCTGCCCTCCTCACGGATTAGGCACCGTGAACAGGCGGTCATAGTCGCGCCAGTGCGCGTTCATGATGTCGATCTTGTGCTTGAGCTCGCCGGCCACGTCGGGGCCGAGACGCATGACCGATTCATCCCCGGGAGTCGGCGCGAGATCGAGAATCGGCTCGCTCGCGCTGACCAGCAGGCGCCGGAGATTCACCGCGGTGTCGAGTTCCTTGCGCGCCGTCTGCATCAGGTCGGTGCGATCCCAGCCGGACTGGACGCCCAGCACGGGATTGGCCTCCGGCTTCAGGCCCAGCCCCTTCACGCGGTCGAGCTGGGCCTGGTACGCCACCATGTTGTCCGCCGACTGCAACAGATAGATGACCGCCTGCAGCCGCTGGCCCGTCACCTCCCATTGCCGGCGCGCCGCCGGGTCGGACCGGCTCGCCGCGATCCGCCCCACGCGTCCCAGGGCGGCCTGCACCTGCGGCACGGAGGTCTCGATCGTGCGCTGGAAGAGCAGCTTGGCGCCCCAGCCCTCGTACATGCGCATCGCCTGGATGTCGACGAGGTCGTCCGCCTGCTCCTCGCCCTTGGCCTGGAAGATGAATTTCCGGTAGTCCTGCTTCTCCGCCGGGGTCAGCTCCCCCGGAAACGGGACCATGGGCCGGGTGATCCAGCGGTTGAGCACATGCCCGAACCGCAGCATCCCGCCGAAATTGAGGATGTTCAGGTTCCGCTCCACGTCGTTGAGCTCGCTCCAGACCTCCACCAGGCTGTCCGCCTGCGCTTCACCCACCTCCGAGGCGGCGAAGGTGCGCAAGGCGGTGAGCCTTTTGAGCAGGGTGTCCATCGCCACGCCGCGCGTGGCCCTGAGGAGGCGGTAGTCGAAGTCGATCGTCGTCGCATCGCCCAGGTTGATCACGACCCGCCCCGGAGCCGCGTCCGCGGCCCGCGGCCCTCCGCCGCCGGGTCCGGCCTCGGCGCTCAGCGCGGGCACCACCAGGCCGACCACCGGATAAAACGGCTGGTTGGCGGCGCTCGGCGGGATCGCACCGTTGAAGGGCCGGCCATCGGGGCCCTCGCGGCCCTGCACCGCCAGGCCGCGCGGCAGCTGGCGCACGATGGCGCGCAGCACTTCGGGTGAAAACGTCGGAATCATCCACTGGCGCGGCGCGATCGGGTTGAGATTGATCTCGACCTCGTGGCCGGCGTCCCGCGCGGCCTTCTGGGCATTGATCAGGAAGCCGGAGACGCGATCCTCCATCGGGCGGCCCTGGTGATTGGTGTTGCCGTTGATGCCCGGATAAAGCGACGGCGCCCAGTCGAAGCCCGAACCGGCATCGGTGGTCACCCAGGTGAACAGCGCCACCTCCGGACAATGCTGGAGCAACAGCTGCATGGATTCGCGGTACATCCGCAGCGTCTCGGGCTCGTCGACGCTGGGCGCGAAATACGCCTTGCGCGAGCGATTGGCCTGGTCGATGCGCGGGCCGCGCAGTTCGGGGAAGGCCGTGAAAAACGCCTCCGGCATCACCGCCGGCTCGTTCGCATTCCAGGCCGCCTTGAGGCTGTATTTCCGGAGGATGGCGCAGCGTTTCTCCAGGAGGGCGGAGACCTTGGCGGCGTACTCCGCGTCGACGTAGGGCAGAACATCCTTGGGTGGAAAGATCTTCAGGAGGCTCGCATGGTGCATGAACCACTCCGGGTAGGGGTCCGACCCGTCTGATTCCCAGGTCGCGAGCGGAATTCCCTCGGTGATCAACACGTGGGTTGCCCCGAGTTCCTTCGCCAGGGCCGCCTTGCGCTCGAACAGGGCGAGGTCGGCGGCCTCGCCGGCCGGCGCCGCCGTCTGCGCCGGCAGCACGGCCGCGAAGAAGGCATTCGCCAGCAGGGAGACGGTCAGCAGGGAGGATAGTTTGTTCATGGAGTTTCAGAATTTCGCGCGCCGGCGGGACCTCCGGCCGGCCTGGGAGGTGGCCCCGCGAGCGGCGGATCTGGTCGTAAGGGGATGGGGGGAAACCGTGTGGCAGGACGCCCGTTGCGGACAGAAGCCGGGCGATCTGGGGTCATGCGCTTGACGCATGGCAACCTATTTTGTTTCCGCGGCCAAGGGTATCCAGCGGTTTTGGACTTTGGGCGCGATCTCTTGGGATAAACGCGCGGTCGAAGTCGGACGAATTCGGCGCGCAACCCAGCCGGCCCCTCATTCGTCTAGCAGGCACGGCTTCACCCCGCCGCCGATCGATTTCCGTTACCCATGATGAAATCAATTTCCTGCCGTGCCCTTGGTCTGTCTGCCGCAGTTTCCTTCTGCCTGCCGATGGCTTTCGGAGAGATTTCCGCCCAGTGGCTGGACGACAGGCCCCCGGCGCTGGAATCCGGCGTGAGCTTCGGCGTCCCTTTCAAGCGGGGAGAGATGCCGCAGGGCCAAGGCCTCACGCTGACGGCTGCGGATGGGAAAAGCCTCCCCGTGCAGTCCTGGCCCCTCGCCTACTGGCCCGACGGTTCCCTGAAATGGGTGGGATTGGCCACCATCGCCGGCCCCTCCGACCGGGGCGGTTTTCTGATCAAGCCGGGCGTCTCCACCCCCGTAACCGGGCAGGCCAAGGTGCGGGTGACCTCGAGCGACACGACGTATGAAATCGACACGGGGCGCATCCAGGCGCGCATCCCAAAATGGGGAGCCGCCCTGATCGACTCAATCGTCATCGACGGCCGGGAGGTGGCGCGCAACGGCCGGTTAGTCTGCATCCTGCAGACCGGGCCCGACGGGGACCCGGCCGACACCCCGGCGCGGGAGCCGTTTGCGACCAAGGTCGAAACGGTGACGATGGAGCAATCGGGCCCGGTTCGGGCGGTGGTGAAGATCGAGGGGAAGCACCGGGGCCTCAAGAGCGACCGGGAGTGGCTGCCGTTCGTGGTGCGGCTTTACTTCTATGCCGGCCAGGAATCGATCCGGATGGTGCACACAATCATCTACGACGGGGATCAGCAGAAAGACTTTATCCGCGGCCTCGGGGCGATCTTCACCGTGCCGATGCGCGAAGAAATCCAAAACCGCCACGTGCGCTTCTCCGGTGAGGACGGCGGCTTGTGGGCCGAGCCGATCCAGCCGATGAAGGGCCGGGACGGGAGGTTCGTCGCCGATCCGCAGACGGGAGCGGACGTCTATCCCCGCCAGGTGCAGGGCCAGCGCGTGCCCAACCGCGAGCAGGTCAGCGCGCGCAGCCGGGGCTGGCTGGCCGACTGGGCCGTCTGGGACGACTTCAAGCTCGTGCAGCCCAACCCTGACGGCTTCTCCGTGCTGAAGCGCACCAATCCCGAGAGCACCTGGCTGCCGGCCGGCGGCGGACGGCGCGCCTCGGGACTCGTCTTCGCCGGCGACATCAGCGGGGGACTCGCGGTCAGCCTGAGGAATTTCTGGCAGTCTTACCCGGCGGCACTCGAGGTCCGCCACGCCCGCACGGGCGAGGCCGATTTGTATGTGTGGATGTGGTCGCCCGATGCTCCCGCCATGGACATGCGGCACTATGACACCCGTGCCCACGGCCTGGAGGCTGCGTACGAGGATGTGCAGCCGGGCCTGAGCTCGGCCACCGGCGTCGCGCGCACCAGCGAACTCACGCTCTTCGCGACCGCCCAGGTGCCCGCGAAGGACGACATGGCGAAAATGGCCCGGATGGGCGTGGCGCCCCCGGTGATTGTCTGTACGCCGAAGGCCCTGCACGATGCGGAGGCCTTCGGTGTTTGGGGGCTCGAAGACCGCTCGACCCCGGCCCGACGAGCCATCGAGGACCGGCTCGCCGTCACGCTTAATTTCTACCTCACGCAGCCCGACCAGCGGCGTTGGTATGGCTTCTGGGATTTCGGCGACGTCATGCACTCCTACGACAACGAACGCCACGTCTGGCGCTACGACCTCGGGGGCATGGCGTGGGACAACTCCGAACTCGGGACCGACATGTGGATGTGGTACAGCTTTCTGCATACGGGCCGCTCGGATGTGTTTCGCATGGCCGAGGCGATGGACCGGCAAACGGGCGAGGTGTCGGTCTATCACCTGGGGCCCTTGGCCGGATTGGGTTCGCGGCACGCTGTCCGCCACTGGGGCGACGGCGCCAAGGAGGCGCGCATCAGCCAGGCCGGCTATCATCGGTTCTATTACTACCTGACGACGGACGAGCGCACGGGCGACGTCATGCGCGAGGTCCTCAACGCCGACTACAAGACCGTCGAGTTCGATCCCATGCGCGAAGCGCGGCCCATCACTGCGCGCGAAAAGGCGATCGCCCCGACCCGCGTGCGCCTGGGGCCCGATTGGCTGGCCTTCATCGGCAACTGGATGACGGAATGGGAGCGCACCGGCGACACCCAGTGGCGCGACAAGATCATGGCCGGCGTGGACAGCATGGCCGCCATGCCGCTCGGCATGCGCACCGGCCGCAATCTTCTCATGGGGTACGATCCGGCGACAGGAAAACTCTATCAGTTGGACGATCAGGCCGGCACCTACAATCTCGCCACGATCATGGGCGGCGCCGAAGTAGCCTTCCAGGTGAGCCAGATGCTCGACAATCCCACCTGGGACAAACTGTGGCTCCAGTACTGCCGGCTCTACAGCGCGCCGAAGGACATGATTATCCAGGACATGAAGACCGGCGCTGAAGGCATGGATGGAAAGTATGCCCGCGATGGCCGCCTAGCCGGGTGGGTCTTTTACAAAACGGGCAACAAGGCCTTCAGGCAGGTGGCCCTGAATGCCCTGCTGGATCATGGCCGCGACCGGAGCGGCGAAGGCGGCGGCAGCCTCCGGCACGTGGGAGGTCCGGATGTGCTGAACCCGGTGGACGAAGGCTTGGGCGGAACCAACGGCGCGGCCCAAAACGGACTCGAAACCATCACCATGCTCGGCTTTGTGGGCGCCTACCTGCCGGCCGAAATGCCGCCCACCCCACCGGGTGAATCCGGCCGGGATTCCCCGCGCGGCCCGGTCAGAGCGCGGCAAAATCCCGGCGGCGCCGCAGAGTAGGTTTGCCCGAGGCGGATCGTTCTTAACCGAGTATCCGAGCTTCCGTTCGAGAGGATCGGTCAGCGCTCGTAGCCCCATTCGTTGATCCAGCGGAAGCCGCGCTCGGTCAGCGCATAGTGCTCGGGCGCGGGCAGTCGGTGCCAGCGGAGGACGATGGCGTCGCCGCCGCCCGTCTTGCGCGTGAGCTCGAGATGGTCGGCATCGGGCAGCGCCCAGGCGTATTCGGCGGCCCGCAGGGCCGGGCCGGCGATCCGCAGCGTGCGCTTGGCTTCGTTATACTGGAAGATGCAGCGCCACAGCTGGCCGTCCGCCGACCGGTAAAAGCCCTGGATCCGATTGTCGATGTAGAGATTCGCCCAAGGCTTCCCCTCGGCGGAGACCAGCCCCGCCGCCTCGGGGTTGGGTGACTCGACCCCGTCGATCTGCCAGGCGCCGGCGATGGGAATGGGGGCGCCGGATGGGTGGAGGGCGCGCCAGCTGAATCCGCTGGAGACGACCAGGACGAGGGAGAGGAGGCCCAGATAAAACCACTCCACCACCCGGGTAATGACGAGAAACGGCTCTCCCGAGCCCGGCGGAACCCAGGTCGCGGTCAGGACCGCGGGCTGGCGCAGGACAAAGAACCGCCAGAGCGGCGCGCCATCGGGCAGGAGCAGGTAGAGGCAGATGGCGAGGAGGTGGAGCGAATAGATTTTGACCGGGACATCGAAGAAGAAATTGTAGAGTACCACGTTCGCCATGACGAACGCGCTCAGGAGGGCCCCGGCGGTGGCCGTCCGGCGGTAGAGGAGGAGGAGCCCGCCCGCCACTTCGGCCAAGCCGCAGACCATCTCGTAGCCGGGGTGCAGGCCGAGCAGGGTCCAAAGCAGCGTCATCGGCGAGGAGTTGCCGTAGGTGTTGTTCAGGATCGCGAAGGTCGGCTCGCGCATCTGGAGGGGGAAGACCTTGGCGAATCCGTAGGCGAGCATTCCGACGCCCACGGAGAGCCGGAGGAGAAATCGCAGCCAACCGAGGAGAGCGGGGTAGCCCGGCCGCCGCCCATCCAAGGCCGACCAGATCAGCGTCGCCGCGGCCGCGGTGGCGGCCAGACAGAAGATCCGGACGTAATCGAGCGCCGTGTCGCCGCTGCCGCCCCCATGCCAGCGCGAAGCCAGGCCGGTGAGATGAAAGATGTGCTGGCCAGCCCACACCGCCCCGGTCATCCCCGGCCAGTTCAGCCAGCGCCCAAGGCCCGGAATGAACGCAAGCAGGGTCAGGTTCCCATTCAGAAACAGGTACAAAAGCAGATAGCAAAAGCTGAGCCGGAATCCGATCCGGGTCAGAGGCCGCCATCTGGGCAAAGGCCGAGCGGGTCCGGCCGGATCTAACCCGCTCATGGGCGTGAAAGATATCCGACCGAGAGTTCTTCGCAGCGGCAGGGGCTGGCCGAGCTTTGCATTGGCAGTCGATTTTTCTGTCCAGTGGATGGCATTTCGCAAGGGCGATCTTGCCGGGCGGCTCCCCAGGGAGAGGGGCCAGCGCCTCGGCGAGAAAACCCACCGAGCACCTTCACTGAATTGGCATCCGCTCTTCGCCCGATCGTCACCTGGGCGATTTGTATTTTTTCGGCGGCGGTCGCCCATTGGCGCTGTGACGGCCTTTAGCACCACCGCGAACTCGGCGCGTGTCGCCTGGTGCCTGGCCGGCGGCGCGATCGTGCCGGCGGCGCTCCTTTGGATCTATCGCTGAGAATCTTTCCCATGGCCACCCTGCTCTCCCGCCGCCAGTTTCTCCGCTCCGCCGGAGGCATCACGTTTCTTGCGCTTGCGCCCGTCGGACGCGGGCTCTTCGCCGCGCCGGCCGCCAAGCCGCTGTCGATTCCGGTCTTCACCGCCCTTCCCTACGTCCAGCCCGGGCCCGAGGGCCGGCTCGTCCCGGGCGCGGAGACCGTGCGGCTGGCGTGGCAGACGTTGGCCGTCGCCGCCGATTTCACCGCCGAGTACGGGCGCGATGAGTCCTACGACCGCGCCGCCGAAATCACGCGCAACGCCCGCGACTACCTGGGCCGCGGCGACAAGGACAGCCGCTTCAACTACGTGTGCTCCTTCACGGGCCTCGAACTCAGCACCGAGTACCGCTACCGCGTCCGCTGCCGCGGCTCGACCATCGCCGAGGGCTTTTTCACCACCCGCCAGCCGCGCGGCCACAAGATCCGCTTCGCCGCCTTCGGCGACAACTCCTTCGGCGAGATCAGCGACCGCGCGGTCGCCTTCCAAGCCTACCGGGCGAATCCCGATTTCATCATGAACACCGGCGACAACGTCTATGACGCCGGCCTCGACACCGAGTACGGCCGCTATTTCTTCCCCGTCTACAACGCCGATGTCGCCGGCCCGCGGATCGGCGCTCCGCTGCTGCGCTCCGTGCCGTTTTACACCGTGCTGGCGAACCACGATATGGAGGCCAAGGACCCGGTGACGAAGCACCCCTGCGCCGACTTCGAGGTCAACGCCGACGCGCTGGCCTATTATACGAATTTTCACTTTCCGCTCAACGGCCCCGCTCCGGCCTTCCCGACGCCGACGCGCGGCCCGCAGGCGCGTCTCGCCAACTTCCAGGCGAGCGCGGGGGATCGCTTCCCGCGGATGGCGAACTATTCCTACGATGCGGGCGACGCGCATTTTCTCTGCCTGGACTCGAACATCCACCTCGATCCGACCCACGCCGATCTCCAGCGGTGGGTGGCCTCCGACCTCGCCGGCACGGACGCCCGCTGGAAATTCGTCACCTTTCACCATCCGCCGTTCAACGTCGGCGGGGAGCATGCGCACGAGCAGCAGATGCGCGTTTTCGCGCCTCTCCTGGAGAAATACGGCGTCAGCTTCGTCCTCAGCGGGCACGAACACAACTATCAGCGCACGCGGCCCCTGCGCTTCACCCCGCGCGACCAGACCCAGGCGGGCCATCTCAACTCGAAAGAGCGGCTCGTGCCCGGAGACATCGCCGTCGACCGGGGATTCGACGGCGAAAGGAGCACCCGGGCCGATGGCGTGATCTACCTGACCACCGGGGCGGGCGGAAAGTATCTCTACGATCGCGACTTCAATGACGATCCCGGGAAGTGGTCCCTGCCGGAGGATGGGCATGTCTCCTACGTCGCGCGCCTGGTTTCCGATCGTCACTCGATCACCGTATTCGACGTGGAGCACGACGAGGTGCTCATGCGCCAGATGGACGAACAGGGCAATGAGATCGATCGCATCCGCTTGACCTGACGTTGGTCAAGGCGGCGCGCGCGCTCGGGCGGTCGCCTGCATTTTGCAAATTGACGGAACGCCGGACGCGCGTTTGGACTGGAGGATGAACGGGATCATCGGCTGGACGGTTGAACTTAGCCGGCGGCACGCCGGCGTCGTGGCCGCCGCGATCCTGGCCCTGGCCGCCTGCGGAGCCGTTTATGTCGCCGGGCGGATCAGCATCGACAGCGACACCAGCAAGCTGGTCGATCCCCATCTGCCGTGGCAGCGGGCTGCCGCCGATCTCAGCCGGCAATTTCCGCAAAACACCGATCTCCTGGTCGCGGTGGTCGATGGACCCACCGCCGAAATATCCGCGGATGCGGCCGCGGACCTGGCCGCCGGGCTGCGGCGCCGGCCGGATCTGTTCGAGAGCGTCCGCCAGCCGGATGCCGATCCCTACTTCCTGCGTTACGGACTGCTCCTGCTTTCGACCGCCGAGGTCCAGGACTTTGCCGATCACATCATCGCGGCCCAACCGTTTCTGGGAACGCTCGCGGCCGATCCCAGCGTGCGCGGCGTCCTGGGCGCCATCGACCTCCTGGCACAGGGCGTGGCGCGCGGCGAGGTCGACCGGTCCAAGGTCGATCCGACCCTCGGGGTGGTGGCGGAGGCGGCCGAGGCGGCCGCGGCCGGACGCAGCCATCCGCTCGCCTGGGAGGAGATGCTGAGCGGCCAGAAACCGCGGGCCGGCGCCACCCGCCACTTCGTCCTGGCGCGGGCCAAGCTCAACTATGGCCAGATCGATGCCGCCGCGCAGGCCATTGCCGGACTCAGGGGCGCCGTCTCCGCCGCCGGCCTCGGACCCGGGAGCGGCGTCCGGGTCCGAATCACGGGCCAAGTCGCCCTGAACAACGACCAACTGTCCGTCCTCGCGGGCAGCGCGGTCTCCTCGAGCGCGCTCTGCTTCGGCCTTATCTGCTTTTGGCTGGCGGCCGGCTTGCGGTCCGCGCGGACCGTGCTGGCCATCCTGATCACGCTGATCGCCGGCCTGGTGGGCTGCGCGTCCTTCGCCGTCGGGGCCATCGGTCCGCTCAATCCGGTCTCGCTCGCCTTCGCACCCCTTTTCATCGGCATCGCGATCGATTTCGGAATCCAATTCGCCGTGCGCTACGCGGCGGAGCGCGTGCTGGCGCCGGCCATCGACGCCTTTCGCGCCACGGCGGCGAAGGTGGGAGCGCCGCTGACGGTGGCGGCCGCGGCCACCGCCGTCGGCTTTTTGTCTTTCGCGCCGACCGCTTACCTGGGGGTCAAGGACCTGGGCCTGATCGCAGGAGTGGGGATGCTGATCGCCCTCGTCCTCAACCTCACGCTCCTGCCCGCGCTGCTCACGCTTTTACGCGCCCAGCCGCAGCGCGACGCGGCTGGATTCCACTGGGGCGGAAGGCTGGACGGCTGGATCAACCGGCGGCGGCGCTGGGTGCTGGCGGCAACCGCAGTCCTGCTCGCAGCCTGCCTCGCCGCGCTGCCGCGGCTGCGGTTCGATTTCAACCCGGTGGACCTGCAGGACGCCCACACCGAATCGGTCCAGACGCTCAACGACCTGATGGCCGATCCGGGCACCTCTCCCTACACCGTGGAATTCCTGGCACCGCCGGCGGACGCGGCGGCGGCCGCCCGGAAGCTCAGCACCCGACCGGAAGTGGCGCGGGTCCTGGAGCTGGATACCTTCATCCCCACCGACCAGCCGGCGAAGCTGGAGATCCTGGGCGACGCCGCCTCCCTGCTCGGGCCGACCCTGTCGCCGGCGACGACCCTGCCGCCGCCGACTTCGTCCGAGGTCCTAGCCGCCGCCGGCCGCTGCGCCGACGACATGGCGCTGCTGGGCGACAAGGGCGACCAGGCGGCGGCCCGCCTGGCGGCCGCGCTGCGGCAGGTCGGGCGCCTCGGGCCGTCGGCGGTGCCGGCGCTCGCCGCCAACCTCGGCGCCGGCATCGGCCGGCGGCTGCAGGACCTGCGGGAAGTGCTGCGGGCCGGCCCGGTCACGGTCGACACGGCGCCAGCGGAATTTCGTCGGGAATGGGTGGCGCCCGACGGGCGGTGGCGGGTCCAAGTCTTCCCCAGTGGAGACGCCCGGGACAATTCCGTCCTGCGCCGGTTCGCCCGCGTGGTTGAGGCCGTCGTCCCCCAGGCCGTCGGATCCGCCGTCGCGGTCGACGAATGGACCAAGCTGGCCCCGCGGGCCTTCGGCACCGCGGGACTGCTGGCCCTGGCCATGATCGCGATCCTGCTCTTCGCCGTGCTGCGCCAAAAGCGCGCGGTCGCCCTGGTGCTGGCGCCACTCCTCGTGGCGGGGATATTCACCCTGGGGGCGGCCGCCCTCCTCGGCTATTCCATCAACTTCGCCAACATCATCACCCTGCCGATGATGCTGGGCATCGGCGTCGCCTTTGACATCTACTTTGTCATGCACCGCCGGGCGGGCGCGCCCGGCCTCCTGGGTTCGCCCACCGCCCGCGGGGTGGTCTTCAGCGCCCTGACCACCGGCACCGCCTTCGGCAGCCTCGTCCTCTCGCGCTCACCGGGGATGGCGGAGATGGGGAAATTCCTCAGCCTGGCGCTGTGCTTCATCCTGATCTGCACCCTCTTCGTGCTGCCCGCCCTGCTCGACACGGTCCGGGGATTGCATCCGCCGCCCGCCGCCAAACCGGACCGCCCCGCATGACGCGGTCCGCGCCGGCCGCCTGCCTGCTCCTCCTGCTGCCGCTGTGGTACGGCGGGTGCGCCACCGCGCCGCGCGACCCCGCCGCTCGCGCCGAATTCGAGGCCAATCACGATCCCGTCGAGCCGCTCAACCGGAGGATCTTCGGCTTCAATCTCTTCCTCGACCGGATCCTGATCAAGCCCGTGGCCCAGGGATACCGTGACGCCGTACCCAAGGCCGTACGCCAGGACCTCCGCCATCTCCTCGATAACCTGCATGAGCCCGTGGTGTTCATCAACACGCTGCTGCAGGGGCGGTTCAAGGACGCCGGCACGACCGGATCCCGTTTTATCATCAATAGCACGATCGGCATCGCCGGCCTGGAGGACGTGGCCGCCGGCCACCACCTCCCAAGGCAGATCGGCGACTTTGGGCAGACGCTCTGGGCCTGGGGCTTTCCCGGGGGTCCCTACCTCATCGTCCCGGTCTTCGGTCCGACCAACCCGCGCGACGGAATCGGGCTGGGGGTCGATACCTTCGCCCTGGATCCCTGGCGCTATGTCGCCGCCGCGGACAACAATGCGATCACGATCAGCCGGGCGGTCCTGGACGGCATCGACCAGCGGGCCGACAGCATCGACACGCTGGATGAGCTGCAGAAGGAGGCGGTCGACTACTACGCCTCCTTCCGCAGCTACTTTCGGCAGCATCGCGAGGCGGAGCTGAGAAACAACGGCCCGACCGGGTCGCTGCCGCCTCCGGGCCTTTACGACGATCCCGGAAAGTAGCGAGCGGGACCGGCTAACGTGAGAGCTCGGCCGTCTTCTGACGCAGCAGCGCGACGAGGGCCGCGGCCCCGCCCTGGCGCAGGGTCGTGGAGTATTCCGACCGGCGGGCGGCCAGTTCACTGATCGTGCCGTTCAGATAGACGTCGATGATGCGCCAGCGGCCGTCGCCCTTGCGCATGAGGTAATCGAGCTGGACCGGATTGGGATCCCCGGTGAAGAGCTTGGTGTGAACAATGGCATCGCCGTCGGCCTGCAGCGCGGGGGCGGGATCGACCTCAAAGCGTTCGCCGGAGTAGCTTTTGAAACGCTGGGCATAGGTGGCGACGCTGTAGTCGCTGAAGGCGTCCACCAATTGCTGGCGGTCCGCCGGCGGGAGCGTTCGCCAGGAAGGGCCCACGACGATTCGGGTCATGAAGGCCAGATCCAAATCCTGCCGGATTTCGGGCGCGAGCAGTCCCAGCCGCCCCGCAAAGTCCAGGGAGGCGCCGCGCCGCATCGCCGTCAGCAGGGCGTCGCATAGGCTCCGGGCCGTGGCCGGGGCGGCCCCCTCCTCCGCCCGGACCGGCAGTTGCAAAGTCAACCCTGCCACCGAGGCGGCAAGGATGAGAAAAAGGCGGCGAGGGACCATGGATAATTTTTCTTAGAAAGAGGCTCTCCCGGATTGGACAAAGGTGTCAACCGCATCAATATGAGGGCCTTATCCCTAGGCCCAAGCCGCTAATGGACCAAACGATACCCGAGAATCAAATCGCCGATGATCTGCCCTGGCGCCCCGGAGGGACGGGAGCGGAAGAAGGCCGGCAGCACACATTCGTCGACACCATTACCGTGGGCTACCTGGTGGTGGTCGGGCTATTGATATTCTGTCTGCATGGCGACGCCGTTCCATTTTGGCCCGCCTATCTGGCCGCCCACGCGGCCGCTGTCGGGTTGGTTCTTGCGCTGCTCCAATCCCATGAAGCGCACCCTGGCAGCCGCGTGCTTGGGTTCCTTCGGGATTTCTACCCCATGCTGCTCTACGGTCCCTTCTACTGGGAAACCGCCAAGCTAAACCACATGCTGGCTCCGGGCTTCCTCGATCCATCCTTTATCCGCCTCGAGACCCGTCTGTTCGGACTCGAGCCCAGTGTCGCCTTCATGAACCGGCTGCCTTACCCGGCGGTGAGCGAGATCTTCTACGCGGCCTATTTCTCGTACTACGTGATGATTGCGGGCGTTGCGCTGGCCCTGTTCCTGCGGAGCCGCGCGCAGTTCTACCACTACGTTTCGGTCACCTCGTTTGTATTTTACGTCTGCTATCTCGCATATATCTTCGCGCCTGTCGCCGGACCGCTCATTCTCTCCGGAGGGATCGACGGTTATCGTTTGCCGGCGGACGTTCAGCCGGCCGCGGGGCCATTCTTTCCGGAGGCAATCCAGTCCGGACCCTTCTACCGCCTGATGGAGTGGGTTTATTATCCGTTTGAAGCGCCCGGGGCCTCGTTTCCCAGCAGCCACGTCGCGGTGTCCATTGTCACGGTCTATTTTTCCTTCCGGTATCTGCGGGGGATTCGCTGGCCGCACTTGGTCGCGGTGGTGCTGCTTTGCGCGGCCACCGTCTACTGCCGTTATCATTATATCGCCGATGTCGCAGCCGGAGGCTTGGCGGCGGCCGCCCTGATCCCTCTCGGCAATCGCCTTTACATCAAATTTGGAAAATCGGCCGCTGGCGCGGCGCCCGCCATTTCGGAATCTCAGGCTTCGGCTTCGACCCGCTCGGCGGCGAGACGGCGCCAGCGGCCGAGGATGCGTCGATAGAGGTCGTCGGGCGCCAGCCCGTGGGCGGCGCGCAGTTCGCCGGCGCTTGTGCCGTGCCCGATGAACGCGTCGGGCCAGCCGATGCGCTCGACGGCGGTCCCGCAGCCGGCCTCCTGCAGCGCCTCAAGGACGGCACTGCCAAATCCGCCCTCGAGGGCGTGGTCCTCCAGGGTGACCAGGAGGGGGACGACGGTTGCCTGCCGGATCAGCAAGGCGCGGTCCAGCGGCTTCGCGAAGCGGGCGTTCACGACGCCGACTGAGATGCGCTCCCGCTCGGCCAGCCGGGCGGCGATCTGGTTGGCCTCGGCCACCATCGGGCCCAAGGCCCAAATCATGATCTGCGAGCCCTCGGTCATAACCTCGGCGCGGCCCACGGTGAGGGTCGCCGGCTCGTCCTTGATTTTCGCGCCCGCGCCGGCACCCCGCGGATAGCGGATGAACGCGGGGCCGGCCAATTGCAGGCTGGTGTGCAGCATGTCCACGAGTTCGTCCTCGTCCTTGGGTTGCATAACCACGACTCCCGGCACGCAACGCAGGTAGGCGAGATCGAACAGGCCGTGATGGGTCGGGCCGTCGTTGGGCGACAGGCCGGCGCGGTCGAGGCAGAAGGTCACCGGCAGCGCCTGCAGCGCGACATCGTGGATGATCTGGTCGTAGGCGCGCTGCAGGAAGGTCGAGTATATCGCGCAAACCGGACGGAGACCCCGGGCGGCGAGCCCGGCGGCGAACAGGACGGCATGCTCCTCCGCGATCCCCACGTCGAAGAACTGGCGCGGCAGCTCGGCCGCCAGGGCGGAAAGGCCGGTGCCCGCGGGCATGGCGCCGGTGATGCCGACGATCCTGGCGTCGGACCGGGCAAAGCGGACCAGGGCGCGGCCGAACACGTCCTGGTAGGCCGGCGGCGTGCCGGGCGCAGGTTTGCGGCTCTCTCCGGTGACGGGATCGAAGGCGCCGAGTCCGTGAAATTTCTCGGGCGCGTTGCGCGCGGCGGCCAAGCCGTTGCCCTTGTCGGTCAGGACGTGGAGGAGGATCGGGCCGTCGGCCTGCTTGGCGAATTCGAGGTTCTTGGTCAGCTCTTCCAGGTTGTGGCCGTCGATCGGACCCAAGTAACGCAGGCCGAAATTCTCGAAGAGGTTCGAACCGACGAAAAAGTCCTTGGTCTCGCGCTTCCATTTGGAAATCAGCCGATGCAGGTCGTGGCCGTGCGGCAGGATCGCGAGGAGTTTTTCCAGGTCGTGGTGGATCTTGTTGTACGCGGGGCTCGTGCTCAGCCGGTTCAGGCAATGGGCCACGGCCCCGACGTTGCGGGCGATGGACCATTTGTTGTCGTTGAGGACGACGATCAGCCGCTTGGTGCAGGCGGTCACATTGTTCAGCGCCTCCATCGTGATGCCGCAGGTGAATGCGGCGTCGCCGCACACGGCGATCACGTGCTCCTTCGATCCGCTCAGGTCCCTCGCCACCGCCATGCCGAGCGCCGCGCTCAGGGCTGTACCGGCGTGGCCGGCGCCGAAGGCGTCGTGGGGGCCTTCGGACCGCGTGAGAAACCCGCTCGCCCCGCCCGTCTGGCGCAGCTGCCCGAAGAAGGCGCCGCCGCGCCCGGTCAGCAGCTTGTGCGCGTATCCCTGGTGCGAGACGTCGAAGAGAAAGCGATCGGTGCCTGAGTCGAACACGCGGTGCAGGGCGATCGTGAGGTCGACGACGCCGAGATTGGGCCCGACGTGGCCGCCGTTGGCGGCGGTGACGGCGATGATTTCGTCGCGAAGCTCCTGGGCCAGACGGGGAAGCTGCTCCGGGGTGAGAGCCTTGACGGCCGCCGGGCCGTCGATCCCCTTCAGAAGCCGGGACGGGCGCGAAACCCCGTTCGACTCCGTCGCATCCGCGACCGACCCAAGTTGGCCGAGGGCGGCCGAGAAGGTCAGGCTGGCGTCTTTGGCTTCCACGGCGGCAGAGAATGCATCCCCCGGGCGGAGATTCAAATAGTTTTCGCGGCCGCCCCCGGCTGTTCGCGCCCGGATCCGACCGGGGCGGCACGAGCCGCCATCAGCCGCATCAGCCCCCGCGGCTTCAGGTCGGGATCGAGGATGGTTCGGGGCTCGCCGAGGCTCCGGCAGACGGCTTCGGCGGCGAGGTGCCCTGACCGCGCGGCGCCTTCCATGGTCGAGGGCCACCCGGTGGCGGTCCAGTCGCCGGCCAGGAAGCAGTTCGGCCAGGGCGAGACCGACGGCGGCCGCGCGGCGTCGATGCCCGGGGGCACGCCGAAAGTGGCGTGCACCTCCTTGATCAGCGTGGCCTTGACGAGGCGCGCCGCGCGGGCGGCGGGAAAATACTCGGCCAGCTCGCGGACGGCCTGCGCGATGGCCTGCTCGCGGGCGAGCGCGGCAAAGCCGCGCGAGGCGCTGACCACCAGTTCCACATAGCTGCCGCTGTCCCCGCGGCAGGGCTGAAACCGGCCCTTGTTGAACATCCAGTGCATCTCGCGGTCCAGCAACACGGCGTGATCGAGCGTGGTGATCTCGCGGTCGAACCAGAGATGCACGCTGCAGATGGGCCAGTGCTCGTGACGTTCCAGCTGGGCCGCCAGCCGGCCGGCGCCTTCGGCTGGAGGCAAGTGCGGCAGCAGCCGGGCCATGGCCTCAAAGGGCAGCGCCAGCACCAGATAATCCGACACCAGGGGACCGGCCGGCGTGGAGAGCGTCCAGCGCGAGGATTCCTCGTCCCACGCCGCCGACTCCACCCGGGCGTTGTACTGGATACTGGAGCCGCGTTGCCGAAGAAATTCGGCGGCGGGCGCGTAGAGTTCACCGAGCGGCACCGTGCTCAGGCCCATGCGTCCCGCTTCCGCCGAGTTCATGAACAGCTCGCGGATCACCTTGGCCGCATAGGGCAGCGCGATTGAGTCGAGGTCAGCGTTCAACGCGCTGGCGATCACCAGGCGCCAGAAGCGGTTGAGCGCTCCTTCCGTCTGCCGCTGCCTGGCCAGCCAGGCGCCCAGGCTCTCGGTGGCATCGCCGGGCAGCGGGCGCAGGAGGCTGCGAAAGGCGCGCCCCAAGGCGAGCTTGTCCCGCAGAGTGAACGCCTTGGCAGCCAGTAATCGCGGAACGCCATGCAGCGGCGCCGGCAGCCAGGATGCGCCCAGGGCCGAACGCCGCCCCCCGGGCTCGACCAGGGTCATCTCACTGGTCCAGCGGATGCGGTCCGCCGCCCCGATCCGCCGGTAGAAGCCGGTGAGGTTGGTGCAGCAGCCGAAGAGCACGTGCTGGCAGTTGTCGATGACTTCGCCCACGCCCGGATGCAGAAAGGACGAGGCGCGGCCGCCCAGGTAGCTGCGCCGTTCGGCCAGCTGCACGCGCAGGCCGGCCTCGGCCAGGGCGCAGGCCGCGCTCAAGCCCGCCACGCCGCCACCCACGACGGTCACCGTCCTCCCAAAATTCTGCCGCGGGCGGCTCAAACCAATAGCCGCGCCATGGCCATGCGGGCCTGGCCCGTGGCCAGAATCCCCAGCTTTTGCGCCAGCGGCACGCTGGCGCGGCGGGAGAAGACGTCGTAGTCCGCGCGCCGGATGCGCTCGAGCAGGCGATAATAGATCGAAATGAGCACCCACATGGCGGGCCGGCTTTCCCGGTCGATCAGCGGCAGCAAGCGGCGGGCCGATCGGTAATAGCCTTCCGCGCGGCGGGCGATGTCCGCCAGCAGCGCGCGCTCGTTGGCCGTGGGGGGCGCGCCGGGCGCACGGTGCAGCAGGAAGTCCAGGGAAACGCCGTGCACCTTGAGGTCTTCGAGCGGCAGATACACGCGGTTGCGCCCCGCGTCCTCGGCCACATCGCGCAGGATGTTCGTGAGCTGAAAAGCCACCCCGGTCTCCTCGGCCAGCTTTTCCGCACTGCGGTCCTGGTAGCCGAAGATGCGGATGCAGATCAGGCCCACCACCGAGGCCACCTGGTAGCAATAACCGTAGAGGTCGGCGAACGTGGCATAAGTGTCTGGCTCACCGCCCGACACCGGCTTCAGGTCCATGGCGACGCCGGCCAACAGCTCGTCCAGCAGGTTGAGGGGAATCGCGAACCGCTCCACGGCATCGCCGACCGCAAGGAAGACCGGATCGCTCGTGTCTCCGCCCCGGCAAACCTCCCGCCAGGCCGTCAGCCACGCCTCCAGCCGGCGCCGGCGCTCCTCGCGCGGGAGGCTCTCATCATCCGCCAGGTCATCGGCCTGGCGCATGAACGCATAGATGGCGCAGATGGCATTGCGCCGCGGCGGCGGCAGGGCGATGAAGGCGTAATAAAAATTCTTCGCTTCGCTCCGGGCGATCGCCCGACACGCCGCATAGGCCTTGTCCAAATCGGGTCCGTCCAATGTTCGCCTCGCGCTCACGCCAGCTTCCCCCTGGATGGCCGGCGCAGGCGCAGGAAGGGCAGCGCCTTCCCCCCCACGGCCAGCAGCGCGAGCCTCAGCTTGGCGCTCCGCGAAAGCGTCGGCCGCGAACCCAGCACGTCGTAATCCTGCCGTTCGATGGCGCGCAAGATCTCCCGGCCGCCGCGGCTGAAAAGTTCCAAGTCCAGTGCCAGGTCCCGGCGAACCAGGCCGATCAGCGCGAGTCCCTCCTCGAAGAGGCCGTGCGCGATATCGACCTCCTGACGGAGCAGCGCGCGAAATTCCGGCGTGGCGACCCCCCGGGAGATCGTCTCTGCGCTCACGCCAAAGCGTAGCATGTCATCCTGGGGCAAGTAGATCCGACCCTTGGCGAAGTCCCGCCGCACATCTTGCCAGAAGTTGGCCAGCTGCAGCGCGCAGCAGGTGCAATCGGAGAGGCGGAACCGCTCCGCGTCCGCCTCGCCGCAGGCGTGGAGCACCAGGCGGCCCACGGGCGCGGCCGAATACCGGCAATAGGCCAGCACCTCCCGCATCGAAGCGTAGCGGGTAACCGTCTGATCCTGGCGAAAGGCCGTCAGCAGATCGGCGAACGGCTCCTTCGGGATGGCACAGGCGCGGATCGTCTCGGCCAGCGCCACAAAGACCGGATGACGCGCCCGACCCTCGTAGCAGGCATCCAGTTCGCGGCCCCAAAGGCCGAGGAGAGCCAGCGCCTGCGCCGGGTCTCCCACCTCGTCGGCCAGGTCGTCGGAGATGCGACAGAAGGCGTAGATCGCATGAAAATGGGGGCGCAGCGGCTTGGCCAGGAAGCACGAGGCGACGTGAAAGTTCTCGTAGTGCGATACAGCCAGCCGTCGGCAATACGCGTAGGCCTCCCCCGGCGTCGGCGCGACCTCGGGAATTCGATAGGAATCCGGCAGCGCGGACCAGCCGCGCTCAATCAGGGCTTGGTCGGCCGGTGGCAAGGTCGCGGGGGTCATGCGCGCGGGTGCTTCCGTCCGTGGACGATCACTGCTCTCATCATCTTCATTGTCGCGGGCAGGTTCATCCTATTCGGCCTCCGGGTGCGAGACAAGTTCAATCCTAATTCGGGCGCGGCCGCCCATCCCCTGGGGCGCGGCGCTGTTCCAGGACGGCGAGGAGGGAGATCCTGAGAGCCAAAGCGGCCCTTCGGCTATTTTCGCCCAACCGCAGCAATGCCAGCCAATGCCAAGGTCGGAGCAGGGCGAAGCCGACGAATCGCGCCCGCTGAAACCTTCCATCCCGTGAGATAAACCCGTTGAAATCAGGCAGTTGGTCGGCCATGCCATCGGAGACTCCCTTGATGCAATAAAAGGGAATGCGGCGCATCGCCGCCAAGCGCGCGATTCCCACCGCCTCCATGTCGACGAGGCCGGCGCCATGGGCGCCGGCCAGACGTCGCTTTTCCGTCTGGTCGGCCACCCTGTCGCTGGTCACCAGCCAAAGTTCCCCGAACTCCCCGGTCGCGCGGAAGCGTTCGCCGGTGCTGGGATCGATGACCCCGGATACGCGGTAGGCCCGCCCGGCCGCAAGTTCACCGCGCAAGGCCCCCGCCCAGCCGGTGGATAGGACCAAGTCGATCGCGCCGTCCCTCTCGATTTCGGCAAAAGCGCGCGCCGCCCGGTTCACGCCGGCGCCGGCGCAGGCCGCGATCCATTCGTCACCGCCGTGGCTCCGGCGCCAAAGTTCGACGCCTCCGCGGGATTCGCCCCGCCAGCCGCGCACCAGCGGACCCAATTCCGCCGCGAAGGCGGCAATGATGGCCATCCTGCTCATGCCGGCGGCGCGTAGCCGTGGGTCCTGAACCAGGCGATGGCCGCGCGCAGCGCCGGCTCGACGGGCGCGCAGCGGAAGCCCAGCTCCCGTTCCGCGCGGGCGCTGGAGGCAAACATCTTCTTTCGGCCCATGCGGACCTCCGCCAGCGTGGCCCGTGGCTCGCGCCCCCGGACGCGCCCGGTGATCCACTCCTCGAAAAGGGCGTAGGCGGCGGCAAGGGCAAAGGGAATCCTGACCGTGGGCGACGGCACGCCGGTGATCGCCGACATCCGGTCGAGCATCTGCTTAAGGGTCAGGTTTTCACCGCCCAAAATGTAGCGGCGGCCCGGGTGGCCCCGGGTGAGCGCATCCACGTGCGTGCGGGCGACCTCGCCCACATCCACGAGGTTGAGGCCGGTGTCCATATAGGCGGGAAATTTGCGGTTGAGAAAGTCCACCAGGATGCGCCCGGTGGGCGTGGGCTTGGCGTCATTCGGGCCGATGGGCGTGGTGGGGTTGAGGATGATGACCTGCTGGCCCGCCCGCGCGGCGGCGAGGGCCTCCTGTTCGGCCAAAAACTTGGACCGCTTGTAGTGGCCCACCATGTCGCCAAGGGAGACCGGCGTCTCCTCGGTGGCGATCAGGCCGTCGGTGCGGAAGCGCATCGTGGCGACGCTGGAAGTGTGGACGAACCGGGGCACGCGCGCTTCGCGGGCCAGGCGCAGCAGTTCGCGCGTGCCGTCCACGTTGGCCCGGTACATCGCCAGCGGGTCGCGAATCCAAAGGCGATAGTCGGCGGCGACGTGCATCACGGCATCGCAGCCGGCCAGCGCCGGTCGCAGCGACTCCGGCAGCGCCAGATCGCCCAGATGCGTCTCGCCGGCCAGGCCCTCGAGGTGGGCGAGATTGCTGCTCCGGCGGACCAACAGGCGCAGGTCGGCGCCCTGCGCGGCCAGGGCGCGGGCCACATGATACCCGACAAATCCGGTCGCGCCTGTGAGGAAGATCCTAATCCAGCGCCTCCGGATTCAACGCGATGCCCTTCTCGCCGGCGGCTTTGCGCTCACGGTATTTCTTGACCCAATCCTCCCACTGCTTCCCCGCGGCGCGGTCCTTGCCGCTGAACTCGAGGCGGGCTATCTCGGCGTAGCTCACCCCGCGCTTCTCCGGCGCGCCCGGGGTGAAATACTCCACCCGGGAATCGGCCAGGGTGGCACCGGTCCGGCAGTTGAAGATGAAAGCCTCGATGCGCTCGCCGCTCCCGAGGGTGAGCGTCACGTCCCCGCGATAATCCAAGGCCTGGCCGAGGGCCTGGCGCAGGTCGTCGGGATTGGCCAGCGCGGGAACCCATCCCTCGAGGTTTCGACGCTCGGCGCCCGGAGCCAGTTCCAGCGCCTCCACCTGATCCAGCGTGTATTTCGACGCCGAGGCGGTCATACGGTCGTCTCCTCCAGGCTCGGGGCGGAATTCCCCGCCGCCGCCGGCTCCCGCGCCGCGGCCTCGCGCAGCAGCTTCAGCGCCGACGCGTCGGGATATTTTCTGAAGGTCCCGCGCACCATGCCCCAAAAGCCGCGCACCGTGCTGAAGCCGTCCATCACCGCGGAAGGCTCGTAGCCGCAACTGACCATGCAGTTGGCGCACTTGGGATTGCCGCTGGCCGCGCCGTATTCCTCCCACCGCGTGGTATCGAGCAGTTCCTGAAAGCTCGCCGCGTAGCCGTCCTGCAGCAGGTAGCAGGGCCGCTGCCAGCCGAAGATGTTATAGGCCGGCGACCCCCAGGGCGTGCATTCGTATTTGCGGTCGCCCATCAGGAACTCGAGGAACAGCGGCGACATGTTGAACTTCCAGGTGGGCTTGCGATTGGAAAGGATGGCGCGGAACAGCCGGCGGGCGCGGGCGCGGCCCATGAAGTGATTCTGGTCCGGGGCCTTGTCGTAGCTGTAGCCGGGCGAAAGCACGATTCCCTCGACGCCCATGTCCATCACCTCGTCGAAGAAGCCGCGGACGGAGTTGGGATCGGTGCCATCGAAGAAGGTGGCGTTGGTGGTCACGCGAAAGCCCTGCTGGACAGCTTCCTTGATCGCCTCGACGGCGATGTCGTACCCGCCTTCGCGGCAGACCGAGAAGTCGTGATGCTCGCGCTGTCCATCCAGGTGCACCGAGAAAGTGAGGTACTTCGACGGCGTGAATTCCGGCAGGCGCCGCTTGAGCAGCAGGGCGTTGGTGCAGAGATAGACATACTTCCGGCGCGCGACGAGGCCATTGACGATCTCGACGATCTGCGGATGGAGCAGCGGCTCGCCGCCGGGCAGCGAGACCATCGGGGCGCCGCATTCCTCCACCGCGGCAAAGCACTCCGCCGGCGTGAGCTGTCGCTTGAGAATGTGCGGCGGATACTGCACCTTGCCGCAGCCGGCGCAGGCCAGGTTGCACCGGAAGAGCGGCTCCAGCATCAGCACCAGCGGATAGCGCTTCCGGCCGGCGAGCCGCTTCTTCAGCACGTAGGTGGCGACGGTCCACATCTGGGAGATCGGAATAGCCATATTCGGTGTGGGCTTTTAAATGCGCTCGAGGGCCCGCCGATAATCGGTGAGAGCCAGCAGTGGAAAGTATTGCCGATACAGGTGGTAGGCCAGGTAAAAGACCCGGGGAAATCCGGTGGCCGTGTAGTGCGCCTGTCGGGTTGGTCCGGTGCCGATGGACTCATCCCAGCTGCCGTCGGGCTGCTGCCGGCTGAGCAGCCAGCCGATCCCCCGGGCCACGGCCTCGGACTGCCGGTCGCCGGCGGCGAGCAGGCCCAGCACCGCCCAGGCCGTCTGCGACGGCGTGCTGGGGCCCAACCCGCGCGTCCCCGGGTCATCGTAGCTGCCGCAGGTCTCGCCCCAGCCGCCGTCGGAATTCTGCACCTGCCGGATCCATCCCGCGGCCCGCTGGATCCGCGATTCGTCCGGCCCGAGGCCGACGGCGGCGAGCCCCCGCAGGACCAGGAAGGTGCCATAGATGTAGTTCACCCCCCAACGGCCAAACCAGCTTCCGTCCGGCTCCTGCTGGGAAAGGATGAACGCCACGGCCCGCTCGACGCGCCGATCAGCGCGGGTGTGCCCGTAGGCCGCCAGCATCTCCAGCATGCGCGCGGTGATGTCCACCGTCGGCGGATCCAGCATCGCGTTGTGATCGGCGAAGGGAATGTTCTCGAAGATCATCTTCGTGCAGTCCTTGTCGAAGCTGCCCCACCCGCCGTTGCGGCACTGCATGGCGAATTCCCACCGGATGGCGCGCTGCGCGACCTCCCGCTGATGGTTCTCGCGGGGATGGTCGACCTGGTTCAGGGCGAGCAGGACCTGCGCCGTGTCGTCCGTGTCGGGATAGAACTCGTTGTTGAACTCGAAGTACCATCCGCTGGGCGCGGCCTGGGGGACCTTCACGGACCAGTCGCCCTTGTGCCGGACCTCCTTGGACAGCAGCCAATCCGCGGCCTTGACCAGGCGCGGGTCGCCGCGCGGCACGCCGGCCGCGGCCAAGGCGCAAATCGCCTGCGCCGTGTCCCAAACGGGCGAGACCGCCGGCTGCATGCGGAAAGTGGATTCGGGCGCCTCGGCCGTCCCCGGCTCCTCGATGCCCAGCTTCTCAAACTCGGCGCGGGCGCGGACCACCTGCGGATGGTCCTCCGCATACCCCAGACAGCGCAGCGCGATGATGGCGTTGAGCATCGCCGGATAGATGGCGCCCAGGCCGTCGGACATCTCCAACCGCTCCAGCATCCATTTTTCCGCACGGCGCAGGGCCAGCCGACGCAGAGGACGGAGGTGGATGGCCTCGGCCAGGTGCACGATCCGATCCAAGACGAGGAAGAAATTGCGCCAGGAGAGGATGGCCTGGCGGTTCATCCGCGGGCGCAGCCGGGCGTGGGCGCGGCCCCCGACAAAAAGCTCGTCGATGCCCTGCCCGGGCGGAATCTCCTTGAAGGGCTTCTTGGCGTAGAGAATTGCCAGCGGCACGAGGATCGAACGCGACCACGAGGAAATCTCGTAAATATTGAAGTAGAACCAGCTGGGGAACAGGACGATCTCGGGCGGGACGGCCGGCACGGCCTCGTAGTCGTATTGCCCCAGGGAGCAGAGATACATCTTCGTGAAGGTATTGCACTCCACGACGCCCCCATGCTCCAATATCCACCGGCGGCAACTCGCCAGCCGCGAATCGTCCGCGGCGATGCCCATGAGTTTGCAGGCCAGGTAGCACTTGACCGCGAGCGAGATATTGCCCGGACCTCCCGGGTAGAGGCTCCAGCTCCCATCCCCGTTCTGGCGGCGCAGGATCTCGGCGAGGGCGCGCTTCATGCGCTGCGGCTCCCCGCTTCCCAGCAGCGTGTGCAGATAGATATAGTCGGCCTCCAGCATCGAGTCGGCCTCGAGTTCGCCACACCAGTAGCCTTCGGGGTGCTGCCGGGAGAGCAGGAAGTCCCGTGAGCGGTCGATGGCCGCTTGCACCTCGGCCGGCTCCGGCGCCAACGGTCCAAATGCCGGTCCGGCGGTTTGCGTCGTCCCCTGCGAAAAGGTCATGTCGTTTTATAGCCTTCTATTTCCGCTCCGGACCGCCCGATTGGGATGGCCTCCGCGCTGGGTTTGATTTCAGCGCGCAACCCTAGCTGCAAGATGCAATTCGGCAAAGGATATTTTCTGCGATTTGCGGCCGTCAGCTATCGACAGGCTGCGAAACGCATCCTTAGTTTACGCGTACGAATGAGGCTGGTGGAGACAATCGATCACAAGGGCGGCATCGGACCGGCCATCGAGATCCTGGAGGCGCATCGCGCCGGAACGCCGCATCGCGCCATCAGCATTTTGGTCTGGAACCCCTCCCGCACCAAAATGCTCATCACCCGCCGCGCGGCGGTCAAGGCGACCTGGCCCGGGTTTTGGAGCAATGCCGTTTGCAGCCACCCGCTGCCCGCGGAGCCCTATGTGGCGGCGGCTCGCCGCCGGCTATATGAGGAGCTGCGGGTCCGCGGCGCCGTCGCGCCCGCGTTTCGCATGTTTTATGGGCCCGTGCGTTGTCCCATCTCCGGGGCGTTTGAGCACGAGCTCGATCACGTCTTCTACGCCCGGCTGGCGGAAGGCCAGCCGATCCGGCCGAACCGGGCGGAGGTCTCCGCCTCGCGCTGGGTGGACCGGGCGCAACTGGCTGCGCTGCAGCAGTCCGGCAAGATAACCCCTTGGTTCGCGATGATCCTGCAGCGCGTGCGCTGGGCCAAATAGCCCGCCCGTCCAACGCCGACCGGATCAGCGCCGGGTCCTAAGGGGACGGGTCGGCTCCCAGTGGGGTGTTCACCCCCTTATGCGTGCAGCCCGGTCTGGTAGACTCACCGCCGCCCAGAGGCCGCACGCCCATGATCGACTCTCCCCCACGACCCCAGGACGCCAAGCGCCCTGCCGGCGGCCCGGCGAAAGCCCTTTTCGAAATTCGCAAGCAGGAGGCCGTGCTGAAAGCCGGCGCCTTGCAGGACGCGATTCTCAACAGCGCCAATTTCTCGAGCATCGCCACCGATGCGGAGGGAGTCATTCAGATCTTCAACATCGGCGCCGAGCGGATGCTCGGCTTCGCGGCCGCCGACGTCCTGAACAAGATCACTCCGGCCGAGATTTCCGATCCGCAGGAGCTGATTGCGCGCGCCCGGGCGCTGAGCCTGGAACTGGGCACCGCCATCGCGCCGGGCTTCGAGGCCCTGGTCTTCAAGGCCTCGCGCGGGATCGAGGACATCTATGAGCTGACCTACATCCGCAAGGACGGGAGCCGCTTTCCGGCGGTCGTGTCGGTCACGGCCCTGCGCGACACCCACGATCATGGCGGCATCATCGGCTATCTGTTGATCGGCACGGACAACACCGCGCGCAAACAGGTCGAGGAAGAGCGGAAGCGGTTCGAACGGGCGCTCCAGGCGTCAAATGCCGAGCTGGAGAGCGCCAAGTCCGTGGCGGAAAAGGCCAATCTCGCCAAATCGGACTTCCTCTCGAGCATGAGCCACGAGCTGCGCAGCCCGCTCAATGCGATCCTCGGCTTCGCCCAGCTGATGGAATCGGCCTCCCCCGGCCCCACGCCCCAGCAGGCGCCCCGGATCGCGCAGATCCTCGAGTCGGGCTGGCATCTGCTGAAGCTGATCAATGAGATCCTCGATCTCTCCGTGATCGAATCGGGCCGGGTGTCGCTGTCGCCTGAGCCCGTGTCCTTGAGCGCGGTCATCCTGGAGTGCCAGGACATGATGGGCGCACAGGCGCACCAACGCGGCATCCGCATGACCTTTCCCCGCTTCGACCAGCCCGTCTTTGTCTGGGCGGACCGGACCCGCCTGAAGCAGATCGTGATCAACCTCCTCTCCAATGCGATCAAGTACAACCAGGAGCGGGGGACCGTGGTCGTCGACTGCGTCCCGGTCAGCCCGGGTCGGATCCGCATCAGCGTCAAGGATACCGGCCCGGGATTGAATCCGGAAAAGCTGGCGCAGCTCTTCCAGCCCTTCAACCGCCTGGGCCAGGAGGGCGGCGCGATCGTGGGCACCGGCATCGGGCTGGTGGTGACAAAGCAGCTGGCCGAGCTGATGCAGGGCACCATCGGCGTGGAGAGCATGGTTGGAACCGGCAGCACGTTCTGGTGCGAACTGGCCCTGGCGGCCCAGGCCCGGCCCGAGACCGGGAAGAGCGACACGGACGCCTATGTCCAGCGCCGCAGCCCGCCCGGCACGCGGCGGCGGACGCTGCTCTATATCGAGGACAACCCGGCGAACATGATGCTGGTCGAGCAGCTCATCGCGCAGCGTTCCGACCTCAGCCTGTTGACGGCCATCACGGGCATGCTCGGCCTGGGTCTCGCGCGGGCGACCCTGCCGGATGTCATCCTGATGGACATCAATCTTCCGGGAATCAGCGGCGTCGATGCGCTGCAAGTCCTGCGCGAGGATCCGCTCACCGCGCATATCCCCGTGGTGGCCCTCAGCGCCAACGCCATGTTGCGCGACATCCAGCTGGGGCTGGATTTGGGCTTCTTCCGCTATCTGACCAAGCCGATCAAGGTCAGGGAGTTCATGGAGACCCTGGACCTGGCGCTGGACTTCGCCCGCCAGCCGCTCGCGCGGGCCAACTGACACCCGGGCCAGCGATGACCAGCGCCGCCGACATCTTCGCCGCCCGGATCCTGATCGTCGACGATCTGGCCTTCAACGTCGCCTTGCTGGTGCAAATGCTGGAAGCCGCCGGTTATACCGGCGTGACCTCGACGCAGGACCCGTACGCGGTCGGCGAACTCCAGCGCAAGAACCACTACGACCTGATCCTGCTCGACCTGCAGATGCCCAGTCTGGACGGATTCCAGGTGATGGCGGACCTGCAGCACGGCGAAGGCGACGGCTCTCCGCCGATCCTCGCGATCACCGCCCAGCCGGACCACAAGGCGAACGCCCTGAAGGCCGGGGCGAAGGATTTCATCAGCAAGCCCTTCGAACTCGCGGAAGTATTGCTCCGCGTACGCAATTTGCTCGAAGTCCGCCTGGGCCGGAGCGAGAACGTCCTCAACCAGGCCCGGCTCGAAAATTCGCAGCGGATCGCCGCTCTGGGCGACTGGGACTACGACTTTGCCCATCACCGGCTGGTCTGGTCGGACGAGGTCTACCGGATCCTCGGCCTCCCGCGGCAGGACTTTCCGGCCAGCTCCGAGAGCTTTTACCAATTGGTGCATCCCGAGGACCTCGAAGTCGTCCGCCGGGAAAAGAAGGCGGCCGCGGAAGGCTTCCGGCGCGTGGATTTCGAGCACCGCATCGTCCGGCCCGATGGCGCCGTGCGGTATGTGCACCAGATCGCCGAGCTGTTCTTCGACGACGAGGGGCGGCCGCTCCGGGAATCGGGCACGATCCAGGATATCACGGAGCGGCGCAAGGCCGAGATCGTCATCCGGGAAAGCGAGGAGCGCTACCGGAAGATGGTCATGCTATCCCCCGATGCGCATCTGGTCGATGTCGACGAACGCATCACGTTCGTCAACCAGACGTTCTGTCGGATGATGGGGGCGTCCGACCCGACGCAATATCTGGGCCGGCCCTCCCTCGAGGTGGTCCATCCCGCTTGGCATGCGCTCATGCGCGAACTGCGCGGGAAGCTCTGCGGCGACCAACCGGTCGCGCCCTCCGAGATGCAATTTGTCCGCCTCGACGGAACCCCGGTGGACGTCGAGGTGGCCTGCGTGGCGTTTGGATTTCGCGGCCAGCAGGAAATCCAGTTGGCGGCCCGCGACATTTCCGCCCGCAAGAAAATGGAGGCGCAGTACCTGCGGGCCCAGCGCCTGGAGAGCATCGGGACCCTCGCCGGCGGCATCGCCCACGATCTGAACAACGTGCTCGCCCCGATTATGATGTCGATCGCGCTGCTCAAGCTCGAAGGGGACGATGACCCGACCCGCCGCAAGATCCTCGACATCATCCAGCTCAGCAGCCAGCGCGGGGCCGACCTCGTGCGGCAGGTCCTCTCCTTCGCGCGCGGAGTGGACGGGGAGAGGCTCGTGCTCCATGTGCGCCAACTGTTGGCCGATCTCGAGGCCATCACTTCCGGGACCTTCCCCCGCAGCATACGGATCGTGACGCATGTGCCCCGCGACCTCCGGCCGATCCGGGGCGACCCGACCCAGCTGCATCAGGTCCTCCTCAACCTCGCCGTCAACAGCCGCGACGCCATGCCGCACGGGGGCACCCTCACGCTGACGGCGGCCAATGTCGCCGTCGACGGTCAGGACGCCGGCATCGGCCCGGAGGCCAAGGCCGGTCCCTATGTCCTGCTCGAGGTGACCGACACAGGCACCGGCATTCCGCGCGAAGTGCGCGAGCGCATCTTCGAGCCGTTCTTCACGACCAAGGAATTTGGCCAGGGCACCGGCATCGGCCTCACCACGGCCCATACGATTGTGAAGAGCCACGGCGGCTTTATCCAAGTCGAGAGCCAGGTCGGCCGCGGCACGACCTTCAAGATCTATCTGCCGGCCGACTTGACCGCTCCGTCTGCCGAGCCCGCGGCGCCCGCGGCGATCGCTGTTCCCCGCGGCCGGGACGAACTGGTGCTGGTGGTCGACGACGAGGAAGCCATCCGTGACATCACCCGCCGGACCCTCGAGACCTTCGGTTATCGCGTCATCACGGCCAAGGACGGAGCCCAGGGAGTGGCCCTCTATGCCCGGCAACCCCAAGAGATCGCCGTCGTGATCACCGACTTGATGATGCCCTCCATGGATGGCACGGCGATGATCCAGGTGCTCACGCGCATCAATCCCGCCGTCAAGATCATCGCGGCCAGCGGTCTGGCCGTGGCCGAGAATATTGCCAAGGCCCTCGGGGCCGGAGCCCAGGAATTTCTGCCGAAACCCTATGCCGGACCGCGCCTGAGACAGGTCGTTCGGAATGTTATCGACCGCCCGGCCGTCCTCCAGCCCCGCTGAGGCGACGGTCCCGGATCCGCCCTTGGGATTTTCGGAAAAATCACGCCGCGGCATGGCCTGAAATCCGGCCCTTGCTGTCCATAGGAGCCGGGGCCCCTCCCCTTCACCATGAAGCTATCCGCCACCCATCTCAAGCGTTACAAGCAGATTGCGACCCTGCTTTGGAAATACGGACGCTCGGACCTCGTGCAGCATATGGGCGCGGACGACGGCTTCGATCCGCAGGAATTGAAGGCCAGCGCCACCGACGCGGCCCCCGAGCAGTTGGCGGATGACCTGGAGGCGATGGGGCCGACCTATGTGAAACTCGGCCAAGTGCTGGCGGGGCGGCCCGATCTCCTGCCCGATCCCTACCTCAAGGCGCTCGCGCGACTCGAGGACAAGGTGAAGCCCTTCTCCTTCGAGGAGGTCGAGCAGATCGTGATGACAGAATTGGGCGCGAGGATCTCCAAGGCGTTCTCCCGTTTTGACATCGAGCCGATCGCCGCCGCCTCGCTGGGCCAGGTTCATTTCGCGGCCCTGCGCGATGGCCGGTCGGTGGTCGTCAAGGTTCAGCGGCCGGAGATCCGGCGCCAGATCGCCGAGGACTTCGAGGTGCTCGCGGAAATCGCGGCCTTTATCGAGGAGCACAATGAAACCGCCCGCCGCTACCGCTTGGGCGCCGTGCTAGCCGAGTTTCGCACCACGATCCGGCAGGAGCTCGACTACGAGCAGGAGGCGCAAAACCTGATCGCGGTCGGCAAAAATCTGAAGGAATTCAAGTTGATCCAGATCCCCCAGCCGATCCTCGACTATAGCACCCATAGCGTGCTCACGATGGAATATATTCCCGGCCGCAAGGTGACCGCCCTGGGGCCCCTGGCCCAGCTCGATCTCAAGGGCGCCCCGCTCGCCGAGGAGCTGTTCCGGGCCTATCTCAAGCAAGTCCTGGTCGACGGCATCTTTCACGCGGATCCCCATCCCGGAAATGTCTTCATCACGGATGACGGCCGCATCGCGCTGCTGGACCTGGGCATGGTCGGCCATACCGCCCCGGCGATGCAGGAACATCTGCTCAAGGTGCTGCTCGCGGTCAGCGAGGGCAAAGGGGACGAGGCGGCCGAGGCGGTGATCCAGATGAGCGAAAAGACCGAGACCTTCGAGCCGCACGAATTTCGCCGGCAGGTCAGTCAGTTGGTCGCGCTGCGCCGGAATCAGGGCCTGCAGGAGCTGAATGTCGGCCGATCGCTCCTGGATGTCAGCCGCTACGCGCGGGAGAGCGGACTCTGGGTTCCGAGCGAAATGGCGCTGCTCGGCAAGACCCTGCTGCAACTGAACGAGGTCGGCCGCATCCTCGATCCGACCTTTGACCCCAATGCCTCCATCCGTCGCAACGCGGGGGATCTGACCTCGAAGCGCTTTCGCCAAGAGGCCAGCGAGGGCAGCGTCGTGCGGACCTTGCTCGAGATGAAGGACTTCACGGTCAACCTCCCCTCGCGGCTGAACCGCATCATGGACGCGATCGCCAACGCCGAACTCGAGGTCAAGGTGAGGACGACCGACGCAAAAATGGTCGTGGATGGGATCGAGAAGGTGGCCAACCGGATCACCAAAGGTCTCCTCCTCGCCGCCCTGATCATCGGCGCGGCTCTCCTGATGCGGATCGACACCCCGTGGCGGATCCTGGGCTATCCAGGATTAGCCATCCTCTGCTTCATCGCCGCGGTGGTGTGCGCGATCAGCCTTCTCTACAACATCTCGGCCGAGGATCGCCGGACCCGCAAGAGCCGGCCACGCTAGCGATCGCGCGGCCGGCGAAGCCTTGGGTGCCGGGTCCGGCCTAGAACATATAGCTTAGGCTCACCTTGGTCAGAACCGGCGCCGCCAGCTGGTTGCCGGTAAAGTGCTGGTAGGCCGCCAGCTCGATGTCCGCGTAGGCCATGAGACGCCCCCAATCGAGCTCGACTCCGGGAGCGAGCAGAAGGCGCTGGAAACCCGAAGCCACGGGATCCGCGGCGTTGGCGCCCGTGTCCCGGGACCGGTCGGAGACCTTCGCCTGCGCCACCGGGGTGATCTTGAGTCCGCCCAGCATCCAGCCGCGATAGTAGATCCCAATCGCGGCATCGGCCTCCGCGCCGGGGCGATATTGGTCCCGGGCAAGCACCGGCAGGTCCAGCACCACCTGAGAAAACCAGGTCCAGCTGCCGTCCCCCATCAGGATCCCGCGATGAAAGCCCCCGAGGAGCACGTCTGTGCTGCCCGTGCCTATTTCCGAGTCGCGGTCGACATCGCCAAAGGCGTCATTGTGCGTCGAGTCTCCGGTCGGGAGCTTGAGCCCGAAGGTGACTCCCGTCGAGAGGTCCGCTGAAAACCCGGTGTAGATGCCCTGGACCCGCAGGTCGCCGGGACCGCTCCAGTTCGATGTGACGATCTCTTGGCCGGTGGCGCCGCCGGTGGTCACAAAATGCCGCGAATCATAAGGCATTTCGATCTGAAGTCCCCAGCTGCGGTCGAACATGTCCTGCAGGCCCGCGGTGACGAAGTCGGTCCGGATATCCTTGTCCGGGTTGTCGGCGGCGGGCGCCTTCGCGCTGCCGCTCCAATTGCTGTTCTGGTCCTGGTAATAGCTATCCAGAAACAGGGTTTGACCGGCGCTATCCGGAAACATGGAACTGGTGCCGACCTCGTAGATGCCGCAACCGCAGGCGCAGGCGTGGCCGAGACGGGGCCCCGCGCCCAGGAGGAGGACGAGGGATAAGCTAAAGGGGAAAAGCCGGAAGCGAGCGGCCGGAGGCCGGGCGACCGAAGATGCGTGGGAAAAAGCTGCTGGGAAATTCATGGCAATTCTGCACGAACATGGAAAGGGGCCGGAATAATCCCGGCGGAAGGTCAAATGACGTCGCGAAGGGCAAAGGGCGGATCCCGCGGAAAGAGAAACGCAGGAACGCGCGCCAAGCCGTCGCCACGGGAAAGTCCGCGCCCATCCGCCGTGCGGCGGACGGGCCGGACGCGCTCAGCGCCTAGGCCAAAACCGCCCGGGGCGGTCGCACCGGCACGGGCTCGACGCGGGCGGGAGCCGACTCCGGCCCCGCGCTGGGCCAGGTCCCCGGACGGGCCGGAAAGGCCAAAGGCACCAGCGTGGAAAAGGCCAGCACCAGCTTCTCGGCGGATCGGGCGGCAGCCGGAGGCGCGTCGCGCCGCTCCGAGGCCTTGGCCTTGGCGACGGCGACGCAGAGCTCGCAGGGCTTGGCCGGATCAAAAGTGGCCCGAAGGGCGGCTCCGACCGGCAGCGCGCAGGCGTAACCCGCAAACATCCGCGTCCAGGCAAAGACCTGCACCGCATCCAGCATTGCGCCGTTGGCGCAAATCCAGGCAATGCCCAGGCAGAGGATGGAGAAGCTGCGCCGCACGCCGGACAAATAATCCCGCCACGGGCTTCTACAATACCAAAAGACTCATTCGACCCGGCCCACCCGGACCGGCACCGCCTCGGCCGCCTCGGGCAGGGAGAGGAGAGCCTCCATCAGCTCGGCGACGCGATCGCGAAAATAGTTGCGGCTGTTCTCGTCGATCTGGCGCGGCTTGGTGTCGATCACGCAAAGGCAGGCGATGGTGTGCCCCTGGAGGGTCCGCAAAGGCATCACGGCAAAGAAACGCACACCCCGCTCCTGCAGGAAGGTGTTGGCGGCAAAACGCGGCTCCTTCATCACGTCCTCCACCACCACCAAGCCGCTGCTGGTCGCGCCCAGGCCGAACAAAAAAGCTTCGCGCGGGGCGTCGGACGAATAGGCGAAGCCGGGCATGCGCATCGCCCGGACTTTCCAGAATTGCTGGTCCTGGTTCACGATGGTCACGAGGGAGGTCGGCACGTCGAAGGCATGCGCGAGATCGCGGGTCACGGTGTCGCACCAATCCTCCGGCGCGGCGTCCAGCAGCCCCAGGCGGCGCTCTATCTCGGCAGCCGGCGTCGCGGCTTCGGCCGGTCCGGCGGCCGGCGGCGCCATCCCTTCACCCCGGCTATAGCGTTCGATCTGGGAGACCGCGTCAGTCAGCCGCGTGACCACCTCGCTCGGCTCGAGTTGACGCAGGCGGTGCTTGAGTTTGCCCGCGTCGGCCTCTCCGCTCCAGACGCCGATGATGAGCGTCAGGCCGGGACAATGCTCCCGCAGGTGCCGGCTCACCTGCCGGGCGGCCACCAGCGTGGAGGGCGGCAGCGCGGAGACGAAAGCGACCTTGATGTTCTCCGGCTTGAATTGCGCGATGAATTCCGCGGGCCCGGCGATCGCCGGGCTCACCTCCGCCCGAATGCCGCGCTCGCGCAGCAGGTGCTGCACCATCAGGGCCGCCAGCTCGTCCGCCTCGTCGCGGGCGGGAATGCCCAGGACCAACCAGGGATGGTCCGGCCGGGAGATGGGAGTCGGCAGCCTTTCCTCCTCGGCGCTGCGGCGCTGCAATTCGAGGATCAGCTCGCGGCTGGACTGGAAGATGAATTTTTGCCGGACCTCGGCCAGCGTGCCGGTGTGGCGATCCTCCTCCTCCATGATGAGCGCGGGAATGAAGACGTCATTGTAAAATTCCGCCAGGGAGCATTCCTCGACGGTCTTGACGGCGAGGTTGAGCATCCCGTCGGCGTCCATGGCCAGCATCCGCTCGTAGAGAAGGGCGGGAGGCTGCAGGACCGGCGCCGAGCTCAAAAGCGTGCTGAATATCTCGAGGCCCGGCAGGTGCTTGCCGAGCACCATCAGGCACACCGTCAGCGGCGTCGAAAGCAGGAGACCCGCCGGGCCCCAGAGCCAAGTCCAGAACACCGCCGCGACCATCAGCGCCAGGCTGGAAATGCCCGTGCGGACCCCGTAGACCCATACCTCGATTATGTTGGCGGTCACCGCTTCGGCCGCCATGAAGAGGCCCAACGTGAGGAACAGCTTGGTCCAGCCAGGATCGATCGCGATGGCGAGGACGAGCGGACAGGCGGCCGCGAGCCAGGGACCCAGATAGGGAATGAAGCGCAGCAAGGTGGAAAGGAAGCCCCAGAGCGCGGCATTGGGGATCCCGATCAGCCACAGGCCCAAGCCGACGGGCACGCCGTAACTTGCGTTCACCACCAGCTGCATCATCAGGTAGCGCGAGACCCGCTGCGCCGCGTCATCGAGGGCCTGGGTGGCGACGTTGAGGCTTCCCGTGCTCGTCATCTTGATGAAGCGCGACCGCAGGTCCTCCCGGTGCATCAGCATGGCGATGACAAAGACGATCACGATGGCCGCGGTGGCGAGGGGACCCAGGATGGCTCCGAGGAAGGCGCTGCCCATGTCGAACATCGAGCTGCGCGCCGGCTCGACCTCCACCTGGACGGGAGCGCGCCCGTCAGCCGCTCCGGGGGGAGGAACATCGGACGCCTTTAGGTCCTTTTGGATCTTTGCCACCATCGTCGCCGCCTCCGCCAGCGCCGCGGGTGTGCGCGGCTGGCGAAAGCGGCTGATTTTTGCCTCTATGTTCTCCTCATACTTGGGCAACGCCTGGACGACGTTCAGCGTCTGCTGGGTCACCATCCAGGCGATGCCGGCAAAGAGTCCCAGGCCCAGAACAGACGTCACGATCACGGCCAGGGTCCGCCCCAGGCCCAGGCGAATCAGGCGCATGACGAGCGGCGAAAGCAGGAAGGCCAGGAGCGCGGCGAGGGCCAGCGGGATCACGATGTCCTTCGCCCAGCGCAACATGCCCACGACCAAACAGAAGGTCGCAAACGCGGCGAACTTCGAAAGCCGGCCGAAGGTCTCGTTTTCGGTCATGCTGGGGGTCGGGTCTCATAGACAGACAAAGCCGCGCTAGGTACCCGCCGATCGCGCCGGCAACGGGCGCGGCAGCGCCGCCTTCGAGGCCGCGGTCAGGGCGCCGGCCGGTCGGTGCGAAATGGCGCCGCAGGCAGGCCGGCGGCGTTGTAGAGATTGCAGCCTTCGGGGTAGCTGGCCCAGGCATAGCGGGCGGCGGTCGGCGCGGGCACACCCGGGGCTTGGACGACGATCGTGGCGCCTTCGATCTTCGCCTCGGCCGGGACAAACTTCCCGTCGGCTCCCGCCACGACAAAGGTTTGCAGCGGCCCTCCCCGGGCGACCAGGCCTCCGCCGAGATGGGTGAAGCCCAGCCTCAGGGCGCCACCCTCGATCGTCATCGATTGGTATTCGGGGCCCGAGGATTCGATCTGCCGCCCATAGACGCGGGATAGCGCGATTCGCGTCAGCCGGTCGCCGACGTCCTGCTTGTCCTTGGGATGCACATTATGCCGATCGCCGATGTCGACCGTGACGGCCATGGCGGTCGCCGGCAGCGCCAGCGCCGCGGCCTGCAGCTCGCGCACCTCCGGGCTGTTGCTGGAGGCATCCTGGGCCGAGAGCTGGCAAAAGTAGAAGGGCAGTTCGCTGCCCCACAGCTTCCGCCAGTCCCGGATCAGCGTCTCGTTCCACATCGGAAACAGTTCATGCCGCCCGGTGATCGATTCGCCCTGGTACCAGAGGATGCCGCGGATGGCATAGGGTACGAATGGGGCGATCATGCCGTTGTAGAGGACGGTCGGGTTGTGCTGGTCCGCCACCGGATGGGGGCCCGGGCGGCGCGGAGCGCGCTGCTGGGCGGCGCGGGCCTTCTCGGCCGCCGCCTGCCACTGGGCCAGCTCATCCGCGGAGGGCGGCACATAGGCCCGGACCTTGGCGTCGAAGGCTTCGAGCTCCGGCGCGAGCCGCGGGTCCGCCGCAATGGCCTCGCGCCGAATCCACGCCTGCGCGGTGCTGGCGCCGTAGGTCAGGGTGACGATGCCGACCGGCACATGGAGAGCCCGTTGGAGATCGCGTGCGAAGAAATAGCCGATGGCGGAAAACTCGCGGACGTTTTCGGGGGTGCAGATCTTCCAAGAGCCGCCCACCTCCGTGCGCGGATCGTAGCTGCGCGTCCATTCGCCTGTGAACATCCGGATCTGCGGATAATTGGCGGCCGCCACCTCCGCCGCCTCGTCATTCACCCCCGCAAAGTAGTATTTCGGCGTCCTGGCCACCGTGAAATCCATGTTCGACTGCCCCGAGGCCAGCCAGACCTCGCCGATCAGGATATCGGTCAACCGCACCCGATCGTCGGTTTCCTCCACCGCCATCTCGTAGGGTCCGCCCGCTGGCATTGGCGCCAGCTGGATTTTCCAGCGCCCATCGGCGTCCGCCGTCGTCGTCACGGCCTGTCCGTTGAACCGCACCGTGATCGGCTCGCCCGCGGTGGAGCACGTTCCCCAGACCGGGACAGGCTCCTCGCGCTGCAGAACCATGTGGTCGGTGAAGGGGCTGGCGAGCTTGATGGCCGCAAAAACGGGCAGCGAACCGGCCGTGAGCGCGGCCAAGACGGCCAGGGGGCGGAGGGGATTCATCGGGAGGCGGCTCAACCGCCCGGGGCCAGAATTTTCAGAAATTCCGCTTCGTCAAGCACCGGCACGCCGAGCGCGCCTGCCTTGGCGAGCTTCGAGCCCGGGTCGGAGCCCGCGAGGACGTAGCTCGTCTTCTTGCTGACGCTGCCGCTCACCTTCCCTCCCGCGGCCTCGATCCGGGCGGCCGCCTCCTCCCGCGTCAGGTTCGGCAGGGTACCGGTGAGTACAAAGGTCTTGCCCACCAGGGCGCCGCCGGCTGCGGCCTTG
>Ga0302325_10003470_pt1 | contig 37154 bp, 35 predicted proteins | sample Palsa_T0_2_FD_201948 | JGI IMG/M metagenome (GOLD analysis project Ga0302325, IMG submission 201948) | Peat permafrost microbial communities from Stordalen Mire near Abisko, Sweden - Palsa_T0_2 | ecosystem: Environmental > Terrestrial > Soil > Palsa > Peat permafrost | place: Sweden: Abisko...
CGGCAGGTCGCCGGCACGCGGGCCGGCGATGCCGGGGTAGACCGGGCGGCGTAAAGGCCGGCTCGGGCCGGCTCGGGCCGGCGTGGGCCGGCGTGGGCCGGGCCGACGGCTCGGGCCGGCGTGGGCCGGCGTGGGCCGGGCCGACGGCGGGGGCCGGCGTGGGCCGGCGTGGGCCGGGCCGACGGCGGGGGCCGGCGTGGGCCGGCGTGGGCCGGCTCCGGCCGGCCCAGGTCGCCCGGGATGACGGTCGGCCGTAGCATCGGCGGCCATGTCGGTCTCCTACGCCATCCAGGACCACGTCGCAGTCATCACGTTCGACGACGGGAAAGCCAACGTCTATACCCATGAGGCACTGGAACGCCTCGGCGAGGCCCTCGACCAGGCGGAGACCGACCCGGATGCTCGGGCTGTCTTGCTCGTAGGGCGGCCGGGCCGCTTCTCGGCCGGATTCGATCTCGCCACCATGACCTCCGGCGCCGTGGAGATGCGGGCCCTGGTTGCCGCCGGCGGCCGGTTCGTCGCCCGCCTCCTTCTGGAACCGCTTCCGGTGGTCGCGGCCTGCACTGGTCACGCCTTGGCGGCGGGCGCGCTGGTGCTGATGGCCGCGGATTACCGTATCGGGGCGACCGGGGACTACAAACTTGGCCTCAACGAGGTGGCCATCGGGATGCCGCTGCCCGTCTGGGCGGTCGAACTGGCCCGCTACCGGATGCCGGCCGCCCGGTTTGATCGGATCATCCTCGGCGCCATAGGCGATCCCGAGGATGCCTGCGCCACCGGCCTCCTCGACCGGGTGGTCACTCCCGAGCACCTCCTGAGTGAGGCGACCGCGACCGCCGTCCGTCTGGCGGCCCTGAGCACCGGCGCGGTGGCCGGAACCAAGACGCGGGCTCGAGCCGAAGTCGCCCGCAGGATGCTGGAGGGAATGGACGAGGACCTCATCAGCCTCAGCGCCCCAGCGCCCACCAGCGGGTAGGGGCGGCGGGAACACTGGCTGGTCCTAAGAGGCGGACGAGTTGGGCGTCCCGCTCCTGGCCCTCGCGCCAACCTGGGTCCGAGCTCCAAACAGCGGAGAACAATCGACGACCACACCCGGCGATCGCCCACAGCATTTCGTTCGCCCACTGGTCCCCGCGAAAGTCATCGGAACTTGGTAGCACACCCGTTTCTCGGTAACAGAGACGACCAATTGATGTCGTGTCTGCTACAAAGATGCGGAAATGCGCCAAGAACATTGGCGGTTATAGTATATAAACCACTGAAACTACATTATAGGTGGTCCAGCAAGAGTGGCCGGGGGAAAGGGCACGACGCCAGCCTGCCCGCGCCCGCCGGCCCCCGCCGGCCCCGCCGGCCCCCGCCGGCGCCACCGGCCCCCGCCGGCGCCACCCGGCGGTTCAGCCGTTGAGCGCCAACCCAGCCGCCAGCGAGGCGCCCAGCTCCCGGGCCGCGGCCAGGTCCCCCGGACCAGGGTCGCTGGCCACCACCAGGGGAGCTTGGGCGGCGCGCCAGCCCAGCCCGGTTGTAATGGTGTCGAGGGCCCGGAGGGCGCCGGTGGCGTCGTTGTTGGCGTGCAGGTACACCCCAAAAGGGCGACGGCGGGTGGCCTCCAGGCACGGGTAGTAGATCTGATCGAAGAAATGCTTGAGGGCCCCGGATAGGTAGCCCAGGTTGACGGGGCCGCCGAGCAGGTAGCCGTCCGCCTCGAGCACGTCCACCGCGGTGGCGGTCAGAGCCGGTCGTACCACCACGTCGACCCCCTCTATCGAGGGATCGGTGGCGCCATCCATGACTGCCAGGTGTAGGGCGTGGGTGGACGGGGAGACCGTGTGGTGCACCACCAGCAGGGTCTTTGTCACCGGTGACTGCTCATCGGGTGACTGTTCACGGGGTGAGTGGGGCTGGGTGAGTGCGGCCGGGACCGGCCCGGTCCTCGGGGTGTCGGCTCATCGGGTGACAGCGCTGTCGGCGGCGCCGGCATAGATCTCGCAGGCCCGCCAGCAGTACCAGGCCGCCACCGACCGGTAGGGACGGAGGGGGTCACCCAGCGGGCCCAACTCCTTGGCGGTCGGCATCGGCACTCCCCATGCCAGCCCGTAGCCCTTGCGCACGCCGAGGTCGCCGGTCGGCCACACGTCGAGCCGGCGCAGCTGAAAGATCAGGAACATGTGCGCCGTCCACTCCCCGATGCCCCGCACCGCCGTCAGGCGGGTGACCACCTCCTCGTCGGGCTCGCGGGCCAGGCCCTTCGGGTCGAGTACGACCGTGCCGTCGAGGACCTTGGCCGCCAGGTCCCGGAGCGAGGCGGCCTTGTTGGCGGACAGGCCGGCGGCCCGGAGAACCTCGGGCGACAAGACCAAGAGCGCCTCGGGTGCGACCTGGCCGTCGAGAGCCGCGACGAGCCTGCCGTGAATGGTGGCCGCGGCCGCTCCGGCCAGCTGCTGGTAGGTGATCGACCGGACCAGAGCCGCGAAGTGCGTGTCCTGGGGAGGGCGAAGTCGAATCGGCCCGGCCGCCGCCACCAGGGCGGCCATGACCGCGCTCCGCTCCACCAGCTCGTGTTCCGCGGCGGCATAGGAAACCCGAGGGCTCATCCGCGGCCCGTCCCGGCCTCTCCGCCCGGCCCGGCCCCTCCGCCCGGCCCGGCCCCTCCGCCCGGCCCGGCCCCTCCGCCAGGCCCGGGCTGTGCGCCAGCGCGACTGGCCCCGCCGGCCCCGTCCCCGGGGAGGCGGGCCTCCCGCAGAGCCGATCGCCGGACCTTGCCGGCGTCGTCGCGGAGCGGCTCCGGGCTGCGCTCGAATGTGCGGGGCAGCTTGTAGCCCACCAGCCGGTCGGCCAGATGGGCCCGAAGCTCCTCGTCGGTGACGTCCGCATGGGTTTCGACGATGGCGTGCACGACACTCCCGTAGTCCTCGTCCGGCAACCCGATCACGCACGCCGACAGCACGGCCGGGTGCTCGTCGAGCGCCGCTTCCACCTCGGCGGGATATACGTTGGAGCCGCCGACGAGGATCATGTCGGTCTGGCGATCGGCCAGGTAGAGGTACCCGTCCTCGTCGAAGCTGCCCATGTCTCCCAGCGACTCCCACCCCTGCCGCGCCACCGGCTCAGCCCCGATGTAGCGGTAGGTGACCCGGTCCGCCGATGGGCGCATCCAGATCTCCCCGACGACCCCCGGCGGCAGGATCTCACCGTCGGGCCCGGTGACCCGCATCTCCCCCATCACGACACGGCCGACCGACCCGCGGTGGGCTAGCCACTCCGCCCCGTCGATGGCCGTCGCCGCCTGCCCCTCGGTCCCGGCGTACAACTCGGCGATCACCTCGGGGCCGAGCCAGTCGATCCAGGCGTGCTTGACGTGAGGCGGACAGGGGGCGGCCAGGTGGTAGGCGGTGCGCACCGACGACATGTCCCGGGCCTGCCGCTCGTCGTCGGGCAGCCGCAGGATCCGGGACATCATGGTGGGCACCAGGTACATGTAGGTCACCCGGTGCTGCTCGACCAGCTCCAGGCAACGCGATGCGTCGAAGCGTTCCATCACCACCACGTGCCCGCCTCGAAGCAGGGCGGTCAGGGAAAAAAGAAAGGGGCCGTTGTGGTACAGCGGCCCAGTACACAGGAACGTCTCGCGCTCGTCGATCCGCAAGAGCGGTCCGCCGCCAGCCACGAACTCCATGACCGCCGGCGTGGTCGCCACGATTAACTTCGGCCGGCCCGTGCTGCCACCCGAGGTCATGGCCTTCCAATACGGCGACACCAACGGCGGCAGAGAGCTGTCGTCGATCCCGTCAAGGGACTCGCTCCCGGAGATCCACGGGCGCCCGTCTCCCGGGTCGAGACCGACGACCGCGACCGGATCGGCTACCTCGATGAGGGCGGCGAGCTCCGGTGGGGGTAGGCGGTACGACACGGGTTGCGGCACGGCGCCAAGTTTCCAGATGGCCAGGACCGCCTCGTAGAACGCCACGCCGTTGGGGAGACCGATCGTGACCGTGTCACCCGCACTGACGCCGAGCGACGCCAGCCGGCGGGCCAGCTGGTTGGACCGCCGGGCCAGGTAGTTCCGGCTATAGGTCTGACCTCTAAATGTTACGGCCGCCGCGTCCGGCTCGGCTGCGGCCAACTGGTCGAAGCCGACGCCCAGGGGCGTCAGGGTTGCGCTTTCGCTCATCGGCCAGCACCCTACCTATGCCAATGTGCCGCTGGGACGGCTACGCCTCTTTGCCGATCGCCGCACTCACTGTTGATGGGAGGTCGCCCATGATGGCGTCTGACGGTGGCACCGGCACCCTGCCGAGGAACGCCACCGCGAACACCTCCTGGCCGTCAAGGACGAAGGCGAGCCCGAGTTGCTCCGTCAGGCCGTCTAGCTGGAACTGACCCTGGTACAGGCTCGACGCATCCCCGACGGCCGGCATGCTGCCGGCGCCCAGGGATATCCGCAGCTGCGTGCCGTCGAGCGACACGGCAAACAACAAGCAGTCCGCCATGGTGGCGGTGAGTGAACGATAGACCGCGGCGGCGGTCGAGCCCGGATACGACAACACCACTTCGGTGACGTCCGGCACCTGGCCCAGGTTGGAGACGACAACGAGCCCGGTGACGGCGCGGCCGCTCTGGGACGGCGCCGGAAGCAGGCCCGCCAGGCAGGGGGCCGAAGCGAGGAAAGCGGCGGCCGCCTCGGGGTCCGGCGTGTAGAAGCCGCCCAGGTCGGTCGGCGTGAGCAGGTTGGCCGCCAGGACCGCGGAGCTGGCCCCGGCGGGTTCAGGCGCGGTGGTCGGCGGCGGCCGGGTGGTGGTGGACCGATTTGTCGACGGGGGCCGGCTGGTCGTGCCGGCCGGCCGATGCGCCGGGGTGGTGTGGGCCGCGACCCCTGCCAGGCCGGCCACCACGATCGAGGTGGCGAGCGCCAGGATCCACCAGTGGCTGGCTCTCACGGGGTGTCACGGTAGCGTCGCAGCCGGCTTGGGCCGGAGCGCGCCAAGACCCGACCAACACGCCGAGTGGCGTGCCGGCCGGGCCCCAACATCGATCAGAACTGCCTAGGGCTCAGATAGCCCGAACGTTGGCGGCCTGCAAGCCCTTCGGGCCCTGGTTAGTGTCGAACTCGACCTTCTGCCCCTCTTCGAGGTTGCGATACCCCTCGCCAGCGATAGCGCTGAAGTGTACGAACACGTCAGGGCCGCCAGCGTCCTGGGTGATGAAGCCGAAGCCTTTATCGCCGTTGAACCACTTAACGGTGCCAGTTGCCATAGCGATCCCCTCCTTTCCTGGCCGGAGTCGACCTGTGGGTCTGGCAGGTCGCGGCCTGACTCACACCTCGTGAGTCGGAGGGAATGTCAGCCATGCTGGTGTAGCCCTCGTCAACAGGGTAACACGGCTGGCGACTCTGCGCCGCCAAGTGCCTTCGCCGAAACAAACCTGGCGTCAAGGCAGAAGGCGGCGACGAAACTGGAAATGAGATCCGCGACGGGAGGAGCGGGACGTGGGCCCACGCCCGCTATCGACCTGCGGATCGGCCCGGCCCCTGGCGAGGTCCGTGCTGACGGCGGGCCGGCTGCCCGGGCGCCGGCTTGGTCGGCCTATGGGACGAGGCGGACCGTTGGGGCCCGCTGGCGCCACCCTGGCGAGCCTCGCCCGGACGGCCGCTCGCGCCACCGCGTCGAGGTTCGCCCGGACGGCCGCTGCCGCCACCCTGGCGGAACTCGGTCGGACGCCCGCTGCCGCCACCCTGGCGGAGCTCGCCCGGACGCCCGCTCGCGCCACCCCGTCGAGGTTCACCCGGACGGCCGCGGCCGCCACCCTGCCGGAACTCGGCCGGATGCCCGCTGGCACCACCCTGCCGGGGCGGGGCCGGACGCCGTTCGGCACCTTGCGAGCCGCGCTCGCCCGGGCGCCGGACCACCGCCGGCGTGGCGATCACGGGAAGCCCGCCCACATCGGGGTTGGACAGGCCCGGCTCCAGACCGAGCTCGCGCTGCATTTTCTTGGCGACCGTGGCCTGCTCAGAACTCACCAGGCTGACGACGATCCCGTCCGCACCGGCTCGACCCGTTCGGCCGGACCGGTGGATGTAGTCGGTGGCGTCGCCCGGTGGGTCGTAGTGCACGATCAGGGGTACCGCATCGACGTGAATACCCCGAGCGGCTACGTCGGTGGCCACCAGGGCGTGCACCCGGCCGGCCCGGAACGCCGCCAGGGCGCGCTCGCGCTGGGCCTGGCTGCGGTCGCCATGGATGGCGGCCACCTGGATGCCGGATCGGGACAGGCGCTCAGACAGACGATCGGCGCCCCGCTTCGTCCGGCAGAACACCATGGCCGGGCCGCGCGCCGCCACTACCTCAGCGGTGATCGCCAGGCGGTCTTGTGAATCAGCATGCCAAAAGCGGTGGTGCACTTGCCCGTCGTTGTCCTCGTCGACAAGGACGTCATGGCGCGCCGGCGAGCGCTGGTAGTCACGGACCAGCTTGTCGACCGGACCTTCGAGGGTGGCAGAAAAGAGCATGGTTTGGCGGTCTCCACGGGTTCGATCGAGGAGCCGGCGGACGGATGGGAGGAAACCCATGTCGGCCATCCGATCGGCCTCGTCGACGACCACCAGGGAAACGAACGAGAGGTCGACATCCCGCTGTTCGATCAGGTCCTCGAGCCGACCGGGGCAGGCCACCAGGACGTGCACCCCGCGCCGCAAGGCGGCCCGTTGCTTGCCGTAGCTCACTCCCCCGTACACGGAGGCGACCCTCGCTCCGACGGCCGCGGCGAGGGGCGCCAGGGCGACCTCCACTTGGGCGGCCAGCTCACGCGTGGGCACCAGGATCAGGGCATCCGGACGGCCACCGTCGCGGCGATTGCGTTCGTGACGACTGGCACACGACTCGAGCCGGGCCAGCACCGCCAAGCCGAACGCCAGGGTCTTGCCGGACCCGGTCGGGGCCATGCCGCACACGTCCCGGCCGGCGAGGGCATCCGGCAACGTGGCCACCTGAATCGGGAACGGAACGAGGATTCCGCCCCGCTCGAGCGCGCTTACCAGCGGGGCGGGCACGCCCAGATCGACAAAAGTGCAATCGGGGTCGGATGCCCCCGAGACGGGGCGGGTAGGGGTTATAGACACAGGACTCCAGTCGGCCAGTGTGAGGAAGCAGGCCGTCTCGAGTAGGTCTCGTGGGCCCCGCCGGTAACTAGAGACCGGCGACCGCCGGGCGGGGGCCCAGCGACAACCCGATCAGATTACCAGAGATAACCGCCCAGGATGCCGGTTCCACGCATCCGGAGCCTCCGACCGATCGACACAGGCCCCCATTACGTGGCACACTTCACGTGACGGGATACACGCGCAGTCGATAACCGATGGCGCTTGACCGGGAGACGAGGTCCAGTTGTCCATCACCGAGGCGCTCCTCGACCCCGCCGCCACCGAAGCCGCCGAGGATCCCGATCTAGCCGACCTGGCTGGCCGAAAGACGATGTTCGAGCAGGTGACGCTCTCCCTCTTCATCGTCATCCCGTTCCTGGCGGTGCTGGCGGCCATCCCGATCATGTGGACCTGGGGCCTTTTGACCTGGCGAGACGCGACCATCGCGATCGTCATGTACGCCATCACTGGCCACGGCGTCACCGTGGGGTTCCACCGGTACTTCACCCACCGGGCCTTCCGGGCCAAGCAATGGGTTCGCGTCACCCTCGCCGTCGCCGGCAGCATGGCCATCCAGGGTTCCGTCATCCAGTGGGTGTCCGACCACCGCAAGCATCACCGGTTTTCCGATCGCGAGGGGGATCCCCACTCGCCATGGCGCTACGGCAACAGCGTCCGGGCCCTGGCCAAGGGCTTCATGTACGCCCACGTGGGCTGGTTATTTGACTGGGAGAAGACCAGCGAGAAGCGTTATGCGCCGGAGTTGCTGGCGGACAAGGCCATCCGTCGGGTTTCAAGGACGTTCCCTATCTGGGTCGCGGTGTCCATGCTGATCCCGCCTCTGGTCGGCGGACTGTGGTCCTGGTCGTGGATGGGCGCCCTGACGGCCTTCTTCTGGGGCAGCCTGGTACGCGTCGCTCTCTTGCACCATGTCACCTTCTCCATCAACTCGGTGTGCCATATCACCGGGCGTCGTCCCTTCAAGACGCGGGACCGCAGCCAGAACGTGTGGTGGCTGGCGATCCCGTCCATGGGCGAGTCATGGCACAACTTCCACCACGCCGAGCCCACCTCGGCCCGCCACGGCGTGCGCTTCATGGAGATCGACACCAGCGCCATCGTCATCAAGGCGATGGAGAAGCTGCGCTGGGTGCAGGACGTCCGCTGGCCTGACGCCGCCATCATCGCCCGCCGGCGCCTGGCCGCCGGCACCTCCGGCTGAGCCTCTCCCCAATTCGGACTGCGGTCGACAAATCGGACCGGTCGATGCAAGGCCGGAGCCGAGGCGTTACCCTGACCGAGACAGCAAGGGGGATGGCATGACATACACCCGCGTGGTGGTAGGAACCGACGGTTCGGCAACCGCGGACAGGGCGGTGGAGACCGCCGCGGACCTGGCCCGGCAACTCAAAGCCGAGTTGCACGTGGTGACGGCGTACAAGTCGTCGGGGGGTGGGATCGGTGCGGCCTCAGGGGCCGCCATGGCCGAATCCGGCGCGGCCGAGGGTCTGCAGAGCGAGGCCGCCAACCAGATCGCGGCCAAAGCGGCGGCGACGTGGGGCGAGGGGCTCACCACCGGATCCCACGCCGTCTCGGGCTCGGCTGCCGACGCCATCCTGGAGGTCGCCGAGAAGATCGGCGCCGACCTGGTCGTGGTCGGCAGCAAGGGAATGCAGGGCGCCCGCCGGGTCCTCGGCTCCGTGCCGAACTCGGTCGCCCACGGGGCCAGCTGCTCGGTCCTGGTGGTGAAGACGGACTGAGCCCCCGGGCCGCTACACCCGCTCGGCGTGGCGCGGCCGGCCGAAGTCCAGCCTTGGCAGCGGCATCCCTGAGACACCCGCCTCGGTGCGCACCGCGAGCACCTGGTGCAACTCGATGCGCCGCTGGGCGAAGCCCAGGCGCGATCCGGCCAGGTACAGACGCCACACTCGGGCCCGGCCTTCGCCCACCTCGGCCACCGCTTCGTCCCAGTGGTCGTCGAGGTTGGCTCCCCAGGCCGCGCACGTGCGGGCGTAATGCTCCCGGAAGTTCTCCTCGTGGCGAACCTCGAGCCCGTTATCCTGGAGGGCCGACACGATGGTGCCGACCGCCTCCAGTTCGCCATCGGGAAACACGTAACGGTTGATGAATCCACCGGTGCGGGCCGGCGCCGAAGTGACTGGCCTAGTGATGCAGTGATTGAGTAGCCGGCCTTGCGGCCGCAGCTTGCCAGCCAGAAACCGAGCATACGCGGAAAGGTTTTTGGCCCCAATGTGCTCGGTGAGTCCGATGCTGCTGATGGCATCGAAGCCGGTCTCGGCGACGTTGCGATAGTCGTCATGGCGGATCTCGGCCAGGTCGGACAGGCCCAAGTCGGCGATCCGCTTCTGACCGTACTCGGCCTGCTGGCGAGACAGGGTCACCCCGATCACCTGAACCCCGTACTGCCGGGCCGCGTGCACCACCATGGCCCCCCACCCGCATCCGACGTCCAGGAGGCGCTGTCCTGGTTGCAGGTCGAGCTTGCGGCAGACCAGGTCGATCTTGTCCTCCTGGGCCTCGTCGAGCAACGCTCCCTCGTGCGGGTAGACCGCGCAGGTGTAGGCCATGGTCGGCCCGAGGATCCACTCGTAGAACCGGTTGGACACGTCGTAGTGGTGGCTGATGGCCTTCGAATCGCGCGTCACCGAATGGCGCAGGCCCCACCAAAGCCCGGGATGGGTTTCCTCCCGGGGCGGGGCCAGCGGCTTGAGGATCCACGGACCGAGCCGGCGGAGCACCTCGAATCGATGGGCCGAGGAGAGCGATCCGACCCGGTCGCCGGCCAGCATCTCCAGGGCGGCGAACAGGTCGCCCTCGACGTCGAGAAAGCCCGACACGTACGCCCGGGCCAGACCCAGGTCGCTCGGCGCGGTGGCGACGTACCGCAGGGCCCGAGGGTCGCGGATCACGAGCCGGCTGACCGGATCATCCGGACCGGCGGTGCTTCCGTCGTAGGCCGCGAAGCCAAGGGGGCTCCCCACGCCGACGACTCCGGCGAGGACGGGCGCTATCTGCGATCGAGCTGCCATCTTTTTCCAAACTCCTTGTGCTCAGCGGTTACGGACACACTTGGCATAAAGGTCGAGAAGACGTCCAGACGGGTCGTAGCGTTTTTTCAGGGCCCGGTACGCCGGGCCGTTGTAGAGGTCCCAGAATCGGTCCTCATCGTAGAAGGCGGTCGAATAGAGGGATTTCCGCCCACCGAGGCGGCCTACTTCATCTTCTACCCAACGATTGTGGTGAGCGGGGTCCATTCCCGGCTGCAGCGGGAGGGTTGACCAGAATCCGACGTTGACGTAGAGGGTTGCGGGGTCCAGGCGGTACAGCTGCCACGTGGCGTCGGGGTCGCGCTGGCGCAACGGGCACAGCCAGAACGGGGAGATCGGCACCTCGCGGGTGAATCCGGCCACGAACTCCGCCAGCTGGTCGACGGGGAGCTCCACGTCCTGGATCACGTTCTCCCGGGGCGGCAGGCCCCGCCGGCGGTCGATGGCGGCCTTGAACCCGAACCGCGCTTCGAAGGCGAGGATCCGCCAGTACACGTCGCTGCGGAGGAACCGCCGGCCCGCCAGGCGACGGACCCACGTCCGCTGAGCGCCGAAGGCCCGGGAGCACCAGAACCAGTCGGTGTCCCAGCGCCAGAGATAGTCCCGCACGGCCAGCCAATCCTCGCGGCGGGCCTGGATCGACTGGTAGTAGATCTCGGATCGGGTGTAGTCGCTGGTCGCGGGGGCGCTGTCGGCCCCCGAGCCCAGCGTGAGGTAGCACTCGTCAGGGGAAAAAACGGTGCCGTCGACGAAGTCGACCGCCTCTCCGCCGTAGCGGCGGGTGGCGTCGACAGACGTGAGCGTCTCGACGAGGCCGGCGATATCGGTGAAGGGCACATGGCGCAGGTGGACAAAGGGGCGGACCGCTTCCAGCTCAATCCGGGCCCTCAGGGCATAGCCGAGGGTGCCGTACGAATTGGGAAAGCCGTAGAAGAGATCGGCGTGGTCGCCATCCCGTCTCGCCGTCACGACCTGCCCGTCGCCGGTCAGAATGTCCAGCTCGATCACCGACTCGTGGGGCATCCCGTTGCGCCACGACGAGCTCTCGATGCCGAGGCCCGTGATGGCGCCCCCGAGGGTGATCGTCTTGAGCTCGGGCACTACCAGCGGCATGAGGCCGTGCGGGAGGGTGGCGTCGACGAGGTGCTCGTAGGTGGTCATGCCCTGTACGTCAGCGGTGCGAGCGACCGGGTCGATCTCGATGACGCCATCGAAGGCTTTGACGTCGAGACCGGGCGAACCGTTCTTTGCCCGGGGGCGGAACAGGTTGGACGTCTTCTTGGCCAACCGCACCGGTTGGCCCGCCGGAATCGCCGCGTACTGCGCCCGCAGGCGCTCGACCCGATCGTGGTAGGCGCCCCACGCCGGCCCGGACCGGACAGCCGTCCCTGTGGGGGCAAGGGTCATGGCCGACAAACTACCTCGTCGGGCCGTCGGTTCGGTCCGTCCGTTGGGAGCTGACCCGGGCGGTGCAGCCCGTTCTGTGTGCGACGTGGTGGCTGTCAGCCACCAAATCGCACACAACGCGCGGATCGCACACACGATGGACTCGGGTCGGACGGCCGGACGGCCGGTCCGGCGCCGGCGCCCTCAGCCGACGATGTCCCAGACCATCTGGTCGCCGCCGGCGGCGGCGCCGGCCCCCGTCCCTTCCTCGGTGGCCCGGCGGAGGAGGCTGGCCGGCGAGTGCTTGTCGATGTGGCCGATGAGCCCGCTGTAGATCCCATAGCCGACGAGCTCCTGGAGACGGGCCGGCATGCGCGCCACCATCGAGGAGGGGATCCCCAACTGCTGGTTCTCCTGCTGGCGGATGTAGCCGGCGCAGTAGTTCATGGCGATCCCGATCCGGCGGTCCCCGGTGCGATTGGCCCCTCCTCCGTGCCAGAGGCTGCCATGCCAGACCAGCACGCTTCCCCGGCGCATGACCGCCGGCTCGGACTCATAGGGCTGGCCGTAGTTGGGGGATGCGTCCGCCAGGTGCGATGCGGAGATGACCCGGGTGGCTCCGTTCTCCTCGGTGAAGTCGGTCAGAGCCCACATGGTGTTGCACACCGTCGGCGGATGCGGTTTCGGGATAGGGATGAGCTGGTCGTCGGCATGGATCGGTTGGGCCACCTCGGCCGGACCGATGTTGATCGACGACAGCGACGACACCAGACAACCGCTGTCGAGGACGCCCTCTACGACCGGCAATACGGCCGGGTGGACCGGGACCTGCCACCACAGCTCGCCGCGGGCCAGCAGGTTGTAGATCCGGAGCGTCCGGGTGCCCTCGAAGGAGTTCTCGGAGGGACGGACGTCGAGGTCGCGCTCGAGCCGGGCCAGATCCTCGGCCAGGGCCTCGACGAGCGATGGATCGATAGCATCCTCGAGCACCGTCCAGCCCTTGTTGGCGATCTCAGCCACGTGGCCGGCGACACCGTTGGTTGCCATCCCACCGTCATAGCACTCGCGCTCACCACCGGTATGCCGCCAGGGCCGTCTTCACACTCGCCAATCTGGCGGGCCGCGGGCCGGCCCTTCCATCGCGGCCCGGGCGATCCCTGCCTACCGCCGGCCAGCGAGCCGCCGGCGAGCGGCAGCAGTGAGAGCGACATAGCGGCCATCCGGGCCCCGCCGCCACGCCGGCCCCGCGCCCGACAATCCCTCAGCCGGCAGATCACCGGGGTACGGGCGGTACCACGTCGTCAACGGCACCTCGTCGACGACGCGCACCACGTCCGGACCGGCCGATCGCTCCAGAGCCCGCAGGGCCTGGGTCAATTCCTCGGCAGTGAGCGTTCCGCCCGGCAAGAGGCTGATCGCACTGACGGTGATCGGCGCCACGACGGGAGGCGCCAGCTCGTAGGTGACCGCCATGTCCACCCCGGGCAACATCCCCAGGGCGTCGTCGACGAGGGCGGGAAAGAGCGGTCCGGCCGGGGTAATCACGACCGAGCCAACCCGTCCGGCCAGCCAGTGGTCGCCGTCGGAGTCCCGCCAGAAGAGGTCCCCGGTCAACCGCCAGGCATCGCCGCCGGCGAACACGCCGCGGAGCGGCGCGTCGGCGCCTGCTTCGGCGGGATGGACCCCGACGAGGAGCATGCCGACCTCGCCCACCTCCGCGGCCCGGACAAGCCCTCCGTCGCCAATCTGCAACTGGCCCGACGTTACGTCGCAGGCGGCCACCCGCAGATCGGCGCCTCCCGGTAGTGGTCGGCCCATGGCACCCGGCTTGTGGGTCGCCACGTTGGCCAGCACCGCCTCCCCTTCGATCGGAGCGTAGAACTCCACGACGCGGGCCGGGCCCAGCCGCCGGTCTACTCGGGTCCACAAGCCGCGGGGCATGCCCGACCCGATGAACAGACGAATGGGGTGGTGCTGCTCCCGCCGGTCTACCGACGCCTCGACCACCTCTCGTAGCAGAGACCAGGTGTACGAGACGACGGTGGCCCCGTAGCGCCGGACCTCCTCCCAGAAGACGCCCGGTGAGAACTCCCGGCTGAGGGCCAGCCGGGCACCGCCGGCGACTGCGCCGCCGACCGCAGTCAAAAGGCCAGAAGGGTGATGCAGCGGGGTGGTGGCGTACACGGTGTCGGACGAGGAGATAGCCGCGGCCGAGGCAGTCCCGAACGCGGAGAGCGCCCAGCGGTGATTGCTGATGTGGCGGGCGCGCGTGGCGTCGCCCTCACCGCTGAACATCACGAAGGCCAGATCGCGAGCGCGGCCCGGGTTCGGCCGGTACCAGCGCGGCAGGATGACCGTGTCCGGATCGACCCCCTCGAGGTCGAGTGCCCCTGCCGGCAGCGGCTCGGATCGGCCCGCCGCCCCGAGGACCACGACCGGCACGCCACCCTCGGTCAGTGCCGCCGACGCGTGGTCCGGATCGGTGATCACCCTTATGGCCCCGCCGAGCGCAATCTGGCGGCGGAAGGCTCCATCGGGTCGGAGCAACACCGCGACGGCACCTAGTCGGTTGAGGGCGGCCACGACCACGAAGGCGCTGGGCCGGGTGGTCATCAGCACCCCGATCGGCTCGCCCTGGCGAACCCCGATGCTGATCAGGCCTCGCACCACGCTGTCGATTCGATGCTTGGTATCGGTCCGGCTGTGGGTCCGATCCCCAAACAGGAAGCACGGGGCGCTCGGGTCACGTCCAGCCTGCTCATCGAGCAGGGCTCCGAAGGAGACCCGGGTGTCCGCCCGCATCTGCTCGAGCCGAGCCAGCCTCGGCAGTTGGGTGACCGCCTCGACGGAGAGCGTCCGGACCCCCCGCATCGCCCGGGACGTCGATGACGCCACCGCCCGGGCGGTGCCGGCGCCGACCTCGGCGGCCAGCGTCGCTCCGTAGGTCAATCCGGCGAGCGCGGCGCCGGCACCCCCGCCCCGGGTCGCCTCACCGTCGGGCGCGTCGCTGTCGCGGAGACGTGTCACCACGTCCGGTCGGTCCCCGTCGCCGTGCTGCCAGTGGATCCACCCGGCCACGGCCGGCCAGGTATGGGCGGCGGCGTACGAACCGACTACGAGCCCGAAGTGTCCGGCAGGGACGGCCATCTCGTAGACGTCGGCGTTGGGCGCGGCCCGGGCGATGGGGCGGACCACTGGCGGGGGGGCGATGTCGTCGTTTTCGCCGACCACGGCAAAGACTGGGCAGGTGATGTCCGCGAGCGTTACCAACTGGTCGCCGATGACGAACCCGCCGGAGAGCATCCGGTTGTGCGCCACGAATTGCTCGAGCAGCTCGGCGAGAGCCGGCCCCGCGTATCCGACCCAGCCCTCCCGGGCCAGAAACTGACGCTGCCGCTCGCGCTCCGCCAGCCGCTCGCGGTCGTGAAGCTGGGCCAGGAACTCGATCCGCTGGCGGACCGACTTGACCGGGTCGAGCAGCCGGAATCCGATCCGGGTGGCCCAGGCCGGGAGGCCCCTGCTGCCGAGCAGGCCGGCGGCCAGCTCCGCAGCTCGAGTCACGACCTCCTCGGGCAGGCCGAGGGGATCCATCTTGGCGGTGTCGACCGGGCTGCCGAAGGTGACGAGCGAAACGATGCCCCGCCCACGACGGTAGGCCGCGGTCTGGTAGCAGAACATGCCGCCCTGCGAGTACCCGCACAGGTGGACTGGCCGCCCGGTCGCCAGTCCGACCTGGTCCACGGCCTGATCGACGGCGACCACGTGGTCGCTGAGCGTGCGCTGCCGGCCGCCTTCCTCCCGCTCGGGGGCGCCGAAGTCGACCACCCACGGGTCGACACCGAGCCCGTGCAGGATGCCGACGGCGCTGGTGCGGGCGGCCACGTCATACACGTCCGCGGCGATCATCAGCGGCGGGACCATGACCGCGACTGGCCATCCGGTCGTATCAGTAGCGGAAAAATAGTGGCGGAGGCGATGGTTGCGACCCTCCCCGTCCACCACGAACGGCGCGGGTTGATCGTCGACGGCGAGCCCCCCGAGCGCCAGTATCTCAAGGCCGTTGACCACCGCGTCTCCCAGCCGCGGGAGGTTGAGCGCCAGGCGTCCCAGCGGACCGGTCACGACAGGGACGCTAGCGCCCATCACCCACCTGCGGACCGGGTTCCCTAGGCTGCGAGAATGAATGACCTGACCAGCGCCATCCCCGATGGCGGCATCAGCGTCCGCGCCGTGGCGCTGATGGACATCGGCCTGCGCACCGCCGTGGCGTCGCTGGTCACCGCCAGCGCGGCCCCCATGGCCCTGTCCCGGTCAAGCAGATCGGGGGAGAAGGCGGCCATCGATTTCTACGCCACCCTGGGCGCCGGCGCGGACGTGGCGTCGATCTTCACCCCTCCGCCTCCGGATGTCGAGGTGCGGGCTCGCCGGATGGGCCGGCTGGCGTGGGCACCCAGGGTCGGTCACGTTGACTCGCTCACCTTCAAGAGCCCCTATCAGGTGCGCAATCCCGCCCTGCGCCGCAGCTACGCAGCCCACCCGCGCAACGCCATCGCCCGCGCCCAGCACTGGCGCCACGACGACGGGCCGCGACCGACGATCATCGTCCTGCACGGGTTCGCCGGTTCGCCCTACTGGTTCAACAGCACCTTCTTCAGCCTCCCCTGGTTCTACGGGCATGGCTGCGACGTGGTCCTCTTCACCCTGCCGTTCCACGGGGGGCGCGGCGACGTCACGGCCCCCTTCAACGGGTACGGTCTGTTTGCCGAAGGTTTGGGGCATTTCGCCGAGGCCATGCTGCAAAGCGTCTGCGACCTCAGGGTGATCGTGGACTACCTCAACGCCAACGGCGTCGACCACGTTGGGATGACGGGCCTGTCGCTCGGGGGGTACGTCACCGCCCTCATGGCCGCAGTGGAGCCGCGCTTGCACGTCGCCATCCCCAACGCGGCGGTGACCGATCTGGCCAGCCTGATGGACGACTGGTTCCCGGCCGGCGCTCTCCTGCGGCGCGGCCTCCAACAAGCCGGGATCAGCCAGCCGGAGTACCGGGCGGCCATGGGGCTGCACAGCCCGCTTCGCTACCCGCCGGTGTTGGCGCGCGACCGTCTGTTCGTGATCGGCGGTCTCGGCGACCGCCTTGCTCCCCCCGAACAATCCGCACTTCTGTGGGAGCATTGGGGCCGCCCCCGGATCCACTGGTATCCCGGCGGCCATATCCTGCACATCGGTCGGGCCCGCTACCTTCGCGAGGTCGGCCGCTTTCTCAAAGACACCGGTTTCAGCCCAGGTTGACCCCAGGAGGCCACGGATGCAGAGGACCGAGATCGACCTGTCCGACATGGAGTTCTGGAGCCGCCCGCTCGACGAGCGGGCCGCGGCCTTCGCCGCTCTGCGCGCCCAGCCTGGCTTGGCGTTCTTCGCCGAGTTCGAGCCGCCGCCCCCGCTGGTGCAAGGCCCCGGCTACTACTGCCTGACCCGCCATGCCGAAGTCGTCGAGGCCAGCCGGCATCCCGAGCTGTTCTGCAGCGGTCAGGGCACCAACATCGGAGACATGCCGGCCGAATTCCTAGAGTTCTTCGGGTCAATGATCAACCTGGACGATCCCCGACACGCCCGGTTCCGCCGCATCGTGTCCCGGGTGTTTACCCCTCGCTTCCTCGAATCGCTCAAGGCGGATGTCTCGCAGATCGCCAAGGAGATCGTGGCCGGCATCGCGCCGCGGGGTCAGTGCGACTTCGTCACCGAAGTCGCAGCCCTACTGCCGTTGCGCGTCATCGTGGACCTGATGGGGATTCCCCGGAGCGAGGAGAAATTTATCTTCGACCGGACCAACGTCATCCTCGGCTTCACCGACCCGGAGTACGTCCCCGCCGGCGAGCCCGAGGCGGTGATCGGCGCCCTACTGACCGCCGGGGCGGAGCTGGCCGGGGTGGTACGCGAAATCGGCGAGGATCGGGTTCGCAACCCGCAGGACGACATCACCACGGCCCTGGTCACTGCCGAGGTCGACGGCGAGAAGCTCACGACCGCCGAGCTGGCATCCTTTTTCATCCTGCTTGTCGTTGCCGGCAACGAGACAACTCGAAACGCCATCGCCCACGGGATGCACCTCCTCACCGAGCACCCCGAGCAACGCGCCCTCTGGCAGGCCGACTTCGACACGCTGGCACCGACCGCGGTCGAGGAGATCGTTCGCACCGCCTCGCCGGTCATCCACTTCCGGCGCACGGTTACCACTGACGGGGCCCGTATCGGCGACCACACATTCTCGGAGGGCGACAAGGTGGTGCTGTGGTACTGGTCGGCCAACCGCGACGAAGCCGTCTTCGCTGCGCCTAAGCGGTTCGACATTGCCCGCAAACCAAATGACCACGTCGGCTTCGGTGGCCCCGGCCCCCACTTCTGCCTCGGCGCCCATTTGGCTCGCCGGGAGATCGCCATGGCCTTCCAAGAGGTGTTCAGGGCCCTGCCCGATATCCACACGACGGGCGAGCCGGATCGCCTGCTCTCCGCTTTTATCAACGGCATCAAACACCTGCCGGTGGAGTGGACACCGGCCGAAGTCCGGCCGTAGGCGGGCGTCGGACCGCAGGTCATTGAGGATGCGTCGCGGCCCGGCCGTCGTCGCAACCTGCCTCGCGATGGTGGTCGCCGCCGGATGCGGCGGTAGCTCGATGGGGAGCAAGGTCGATCCGCAGGCCTTGCTGGTCGAGGCCAAGGCAACCATCGACGCCAGCCATTCGGCGCACTTCGTCCTGACGAGTCATGGGTTCAGCGGGGGTGCCATCAGCATCACCGGAGGTGACGGTGACCTCGTCCGGCCCGACGAGATACAAGGATCGTTTACGGTAGCGCTCAGGGGCTTCAGGGTCGACATAAAGGTGGTGTCCAAGGGTGGCGTCTTCGAGGTGCTGCTCCCGTTCCAGGCCAGCTACCGCCGAACCAACCCGGCCAACTACGGGCTGGACGACCCGGCCCAGCTTCTCGATCCCGTCCACGGCCTGAGCAACCTTCTCGTCTTGGCCACGGGCGCCCACTTGACCGGTCAGGAGCGGATCGCCGGCGAGCTGCTGGACGAGGTCACCGCAGCCGTTCCGGGCTCGTCCATTCCCGTGCTGCCCGACGTCAACCCATCCCAACCGGTCACGCTAGTGGCGGCCATCGACCCCAAGTCCCGTCAGGTCCGGCAGATCACCCTGACCGGCCCCTTCCTCAGTGCCACCAGTGACAGCACGTTCGTAGTCACCCTGACCAAGTACGACGAAGCGGTGACGGTCACGTTGCCGCCGACCTGAGCGCCCGGGGCACTGAGAGCCATGCGGGCGGCGCGCCAGGACCGGTGGCGACTGGCCTTGGCCGCCTTGGCGGTTCTCCTCGCCGCGGCTGACACCTACGTGGTGGTGGTGGCTCTCCCGTCGATCATGGACGGGGTGGGGGTCGGGTTGGATCGGTTGCAACGGGCGACGCCGATCATCAGCGGCTTCCTGCTCGGCTACACCGCGGTGCTCCCGCTCATCGGGAGGCTCGCCGACCTCGCCGGCACCGAGCCGGTATTCGCCGGCTGCCTGTCCGCGTTCGGCGCCGGTTCGGTGGTGACGGCCACATCGCATTCACTACCGGTCGTGGTCGCGGGCCGGGCGCTGCAGGGACTGGGCGGCGGTGGTCTGGTGCCGGTCACCCTGGCCATGGTCGCGGCCCGCTGGCCGCCCGACGCCCGCGGCCTGCCGCTGGGGTTGATCGGCGCCTTGCAGGAGCTCGGCAGCGTGATCGGCCCCCTGTACGGCGCCGGCATCGTGGCCGTCGCCTCTTGGCGAGCCATCTTCTGGATCAACGTGCCGGTGGCGCTGCTCATCGGTGTCGGGTTCCGGCTGGCCGGGGGCGGGCCCGGGTTCCGGCTGACCGGCGACCGACCGGCCGCCGGTGAATCCGGCGTCCTCGGGGCCGCTGGCTCCGCGGCGCCGACCCCCCCGCCGTTTCGTGTTCGTTTTGTTGGCTGTCCACCAACAAAACGTGCACAACGCGCGGATCGAACCCGTCTCGATGCGGCGGACTCCCGGCCCGACATAGTGGGGGCGGCGCTGGCAGTGATCGGTGCCGTCGGGCTGGGGGTGGGTCTCGACGCGCCGTCGAGGCTGGCAAATGGTGCCACCTACGGGCGGGCGTGGGCACCCGCGGCGGCCGGGGCCTGGGCCCCATTCACCACTCCGATCGTGCTGGCTTCCGCCGGCGTCCTTTTGGCCTTCGCCTGCTGGGAAGGGTTTGCCCCGGACCGCGTCCGGCGCTTGGTTCGCCTAGACCGGGCCCGAGGGGTGCTGGCCCGCGCCGACCTACCGGGCGCGTTGATCCTGGCCGCGATACTCGGGTGCGTGGTCGTGCTGTTCTCGACAGCCAACCCGAGTACGCAGGTCGTGGCTTCGAGCGCGCCGCTGCTCGTCCCGGCCATCGTCGTGCTCATCGGTGCCTTCTGGTGGCGCCAGCGCCGGGCGGCCTCTCCCCTAATCGAACCCGGCGCCCTCGCCGCCCGCCCGGCTTGGGGAGCTTTGGCGGTCAATTTAGCCCTCGGTGGGGCTCTCATGGCCGCCTTGGTGGACGTGCCCCTCTTCGCCCGGGCCACGGTCGACCCGAACTCGGAGGTGGCGGCGGCGCTGGTCCTGGTCCGCTTCCTGGTCGCGGTCCCGGTCGGGGCCGTGATCGGCGGCGCCCTGTGCCGGCGCCGGGCCTTGGCCCCGGTGATCGCCGGCGCCGGGATGGCTCTGGCGGCCGGCGCCTTCGTGGCCATGGCCTCGTGGTCTGCCACGGCCCTCGGCGGTGGCCCTCGGTGGAGCGACGCCGAACTGCTCGTCTGCGGGTTCGGATTCGGGCTTGCCATCGCCCCGGTCAACGTCGCCATCCTGGGCGCGGTGCAGCCGACCATGCACGCCCTCGCCAGCGCGCTGGCGGTCGTGGCCCGCACCATCGGGATGCTGGCCGGACTGTCCGCCCTCACTGCCATCGCGCTCCACCGTTTCTACCGGGCCCAGGCCCGGATCGGTTCGCCGCTGACGCTCTGCCCGACCCATCCGGAGTCCTGTCCCGCCTACGACAGCGCCACAACCCACGCCCTGCTCGGCGAGCTGCACACCATCTTCGCCGGCGCCGCCCTCTGCGCTGGCGTGGCGTGCGTCCTGGCCTTGGTCCTGCTGGCTGGGCGCGCCAGTCAGACCGTCAATGCTGATGGCGCGGACACCACCACGTCGTCCGCCCTCCCACGACTGCTCGGCTGAGCTCGGAGTGATCGCGGGGGCAACGGCCTCCCGGACGGCGCTCCGGCTGCAGATCGCCCAGGTGCGAACCGCCGCGGCGGATCAACTCCGCCAGTCCGCTCGACAGATGATGGTGGAGACGGCGCAGTTCGTTGGCGGTGAGCGAGCTGGCCGGCCGTCCCGGCGCCAGCCCAGCCCTCCAGAGCACCTCGTCTGCGATCAGGTTGCCGATTCCGGCCAGACGGGTCTGATCGAGCAGGCGCGCCTTCAGCGCGACCGCACTCCCAGCGAGCGCCCGCCGGACGTCGGCTGGCGTGGCGGTCAGGGCGTCAGGGCCGAGCCGGTCCTCGTCGGGGTCCAGCTCGACTGCCCCGAGGCGCCGGGGGTCTCGCATTGCCAGCCACCCGCCGTCGCTGAAGTGCAAGGTAAAGCGGTCGTGCCGGGTCTCGTCACCCGTTGGCGCATACAGCAGCCGGTCGACACTGGCGCGCCCGTCCACGATGAGCCGGCCGCTCATGCCGAAGTGCAACCCGAGTACTACGTCTGCCTCGGCACCGGGACGGCCGGCGTCGAGGAGCATCAGCTTCCCGCGTCGCCGCGCCGACACCAGTCGTCGGCCGACCAGCGCGGCCGTCGCGGCGGCGGCCACCAGACCCCGCTTCAGGTACCAGGCGTCCTCGGCATCCACGACCACGATCTCCCGTCCGAGGGCGCAACGCTCGGCCAGGGCCCGATACCCCTCGACCTCCGGCAACTCCGGCACGGTGGTGGACCCTAGTCATCGACGCCAAGGACTCCCCGCGGAGGTCAGCGCCCTCAGGTGCCGACCAATTGCAGAGCCCGACCGAACACTGCGTCGAGCATCGGCTCGGTCAGCCTGCCGGTGAAGGTGTTCTGCTGGCTGGGATGGTACGAGCAGATCACCACTCGGCCGTCACCTGCCACCGCCTCGACGCCGTGGCCGAAGCGGGGCCGGCGGGTGACGTCGAGAGCACGGCACACCACGTCGTAGGCGAACTGACCGAGCGCGACCACCACCCGGACGGAGGCGAGCAGGACCAGCTCACGCTCGAGGAACGGCAAGCAACGGTCGCGCTCCTCCGGCGTGGGCCGGTTGGCAGGCGGCGCGCATCGGACGGACGCTGTCACCCACACATCGTGGAGATGAAGGCCGTCGTCACGACGTGTCGAAGTCGGTTGGTTAGCCAGCCCGGTGCGGTGCAACGAGGCGAAGAGCCATTCGCCCGAGCGGTCACCGGTGAATATCCGTCCGGTCCGGTTGGCTCCGTGCGCGGCCGGAGCCAGACCCACGATGGCGATGGCGGCATCGGCGTCGCCGAAACCCGGCACGGGCCGGCCCCAGTACTCTTCGTCCCGAAAGGCAGCCCGGCGGGTTGCGGCCACCTCCTCCCGCCACTCGACCAGCCGCGGGCAGGCGCGGCACTCCACGATCTCGCCCTCGAGCTGCGCCAGCCCGGCGCGCCCGGCCTGAGCCTGGCCGCCTCTCACACCGGACACACTAGGTTGGCGAAGCGAGATGGCGACTCCGACCAAGCCCAAGCCGCCCCCTCCTACGCTGGTCCTGCTGGTACGCCACGGCGCCACACCGAGTACGGGCCAGGTGCTTCCGGGGCGCGCTCCGGGTCTGCATCTGGCTGATGCCGGCCGAGGGCAGGCTGCCCGCTTGGCCGAGCGATTGGCAGCGTGGGCTCCAGCAGCCGGAAATCGGCCTCGGATCGCCGCCGTGTATGCCTCTCCCCTCGAACGTACCCAGGAGACCGCCGCTCCCATCGCGGCGGCCCTCGGACTACGGGTCCGGGTGGCGCGCGGGTTGATCGAATGCGACTTCGGTGAATGGACCGGCGAGACTCTCAAGAAGCTGATGAAGCTCCCTGAATGGGCGACGGTGCAGCGCTACCCGAGCGGGTTCCGCTTTCCCGGCGGAGAGTCATTCTCGGGGATGCAGGCCCGCATGGTCGCCACCGTGGCGGACCTGCGCGTGCGCCACCGGGGCGAGACGATCGTGGCCGTCTCACACGCCGATCCCATCAAGGCAGTCGTGGCCGACGCCCTCGGCACCCACCTCGATCTGTTCCAGCGGATCGTCATCTCCCCCTGCTCGGTGACCGCTATCAGCTATGGGCCGACCGGCCCCATCGTGCTCGCGGTCAACTCGACCGGGGCGCTCGCAGAGCTGGCCCCGTCATGAACGGCCTACCCGCCCTGGTGAGTCGGACATGAGCCGCTCGTTCGAACTGCCCGATGTCGAGTGGGCGACCATCGGTACGGTCGGACCCCCCGGGCAGCGCACCTTCTACCTCCAGGCCCGCCAGGACGACCAGCTGATCACGCTGAAGCTGGAGAAGCAGCAGGTCGCCGCCATCGCCCAGTTCCTCGGTGAGATCCTCTCTGACCTGCCAGTCCCGGATCCCCTGCCCGACGACGCGGCCATGGCCCTGGCAGAGCCCGTGCTGGCGGAATGGGTGGTCGGCGGCCTGCAACTCGCCTATGACAGCGCGGCCGACCGCGTCGTGATCCTCGCCGAGGAGATCGGCGAGGTCGCCGACGAGGCCGACGCGCCCGATCCGGAGGAGATCGGCGGGATGCAAATCCGGGCTGAGCACCCTGCCGCCGACGACGACGAGCGAGGTGTGGGACGGCTGAGCCTGACGCGGACCCTTGCGGCTGCCATCGTCCGGCGAGGGTGGGATCTGGTCAGCGCCGGCCGTCCCACCTGTTCTCTCTGCGGTCATCCCATCGATCCGGAAGGTCACTCATGTCCGCGGACAAACGGCCACCGCCCGCCCGATCCCTGAACCTCCTCGTATCGGGACGTGTCGAGATCCAGGGTCGGATGCCTTGGAGCAGCAACGGGACCTTTCTGGTCTCGGTGACCGACGGCGAGGACACCACTATGGCGATCTACAAACCGCGTCGAGCCGAGCGGCCGCTCTGGGACTTCCCTGACGGTCTGTACTACCGCGAAGTCGCCGCCTACGAGTTGGCGGAGGCCCTGGAGTGGCGTTTCGTGCCCGAGACCGTGTCCCGTCCCGATGGCCCCCTCGGCGCCGGATCGCTGCAGCGATTCGTCAACGCCGACTTCGAGCAGCACTACTTCACACTGCTCGAGAATGAGGCCCATCACGCTGGCCTGAAGCAGATGGCGACCTTCGACGCCATCGCCAACAACGCCGATCGCAAAGGCGGCCACTGTCTGCTCGACGCCGACGGCCATCTGTGGGGTATCGACCACGGTTTGTGCTTCCATCCCGACCCGAAGCTGCGCACCGTCATCTGGGACTTCGCCGGCGATCCTCTCGCCGAAAGCGACCGGCGGGATCTCCAGGCGCTGGCCCGGCGCGGGCTCCCGCCGGCGGTGACCGCGCTGCTCCACGATGACGAGCGACGCGCCCTCGAAGCCCGCATCGCCGCGATCCTGAGGGCCGGACAATTGCCCCAGCCTCGCAATGACCACCCTTACCCCTGGCCGCTGGTCTGAGTCTGACCGCCGGCGGTCCGCCGCCCCGGCCGGACAGATGCATCATCAAGACGGACAGACCTCGCGGCTGGAGCCGTCCGCGGGCGGGAGGTCTGTCCGTTTGGATGCCAAATTGGGCCCCCGGGGGAACAGACCTCGGGCCCGGAGCCGCCCGCCCGCCGGCGCGAGGTCTGTCCGTTTCCCGGCGCGGCGGTACCGAGCCCCGATGGGCGACGGCGACGAGCGACCCGGACCGGCGGCCAGCCATCAGCGATCAGCGATCAACGGCCGCGGTGGCTGGCGACTGGCGGCTGACAGCCGGCATTTGGCGGCTGTCAGCCGGCGATAAGCGCTCAGCGGCGTTGCTGCAACGCCTCGATCAGTTTGGGCAGGACCTTGTTGACATCCCCGACGATACCCAGGTCGGCGATGGAGAAGATTGGGGCTTCGGCATCCTTGTTGACGGCAATGATGTTCTTGGCGCTCTTCATCCCCACCATGTGCTGGGTCGCACCGGAGATGCCCGCGGCGATATATACGGTTGGCTTGACCGTCTTGCCGGTCTGGCCAACCTGATGCGAGTAGGGCACCCAGCCGGCGTCGACGATGGCGCGTGACGCACCGGCGGCGCCGCCCAGCAGCTTGGCCAGCTCCTCGATCAACTTGTAGCCGTCGGCGCTCCCGAGCCCGCGTCCGCCGGACACCACCACTGCCGCCTCGTCCAGCTTCGGGCCTTCGCTCTCCTCCACGTGGGAGGCCAACACGGTTGCACCGCCCTCGGCGCCCAGGGCCGGGACATCCCAGGTGTCGACCGCGGCCGGACCGCCGTCGCCGGGCTCGGCGGCGAAGGACTTGGCCCGGATCACGTAGATCCCAGGCCCGTCGCCAGCGAAGCGGGCCTTGAGGATCTCGGTCCCGCCGAAGATGCCGTGCTCGGTCACCAGACCGCCGTCGCTCGCCTCGAGACCGACGACGTTGGTCAGCACCGGCCGGTCGATGCGGGCCGAGAGGCGACCGGCGATGTCCCGGCCGTCGTAGCTTTGCGGCACCAGGATGGCGTCCGGCGTGTTTCCGGCCGCCACCTGCGCCGCAGCTGCCGCCGCCACCGCCGGCCCCGGCAGACCGCCGCCGAGGTCGCCGGCGGTGTGCAACGCCGAAGCGCCGTGGGCGCCGACCTCCGCGGCCAGCGGCGCCGCGTCACCCCAGGTGATGCCTTCCACCGTCCCGCCGAGGTCGCGAGCCTTGCTCAGCAGTTCCAAGGAGCCGGCCGCCACCTTGTCGCCGGTGCGGTCGACGACGACCCAGATCTTGTCCAATGCCATTTGCTTTCGCGCGCCTCTCTTGCTCAGATGACCTTGAGTTGCTCGAGGAACGCCACGATCTTCTCGTACCCGTCGCCCTCGTCCACCACGATCTCTCCCGCCGCTCGGGCCTCGGCCGGCTGCACCGACACCACCTCCTGGCGAGCACCGCCGGCGCCCACCTGCCCGGCGTCGATGCCGAGATCAGCGACGGTCAACTGATCGACCGGCTTGCCCTTTGCGGCCATGATGCCCTTGAAGGACGGGTACCGCGGTTCGACCACGCCGGCGGTGACAGTGATGAGGGCCGGCAGCGGCACCTCCACCTCGTCGTAGCCGGCCTCCGTCTGGCGCTCCACGTGGACCTTGCCGTCGCCAACGGTCACCTTTTTTGAAAAAGTGACCGATGGGAACCCGAGCAACTCGGCCACCTGCACCGGGAGGGTGCCGGTATACCCGTCCGTCGACTCGGTGGCCGCTATGACCAGATCGGGCTCGGCGCGCTTGATGGCCGCCGCCAGCACCTTGGCGGTGCTGAGGGCATCCGACCCGGCCAACGCCGGGTCGCTCACCAGGATGGCTCGGGCCGCCCCCATGGCGAGGGCCGTACGCAGCCCGCTGGTCTCGTTGTTCGGCGCCATTGATACCAGGGTTACCTCGCCACCGCCGGCCTGATCCGCCAGTTGCAGGCCCATCTCCACGCCAAACGAATCGGACTCGTCGAGGATCAACTTGCCTTCTCGCACGAGCGTGTGGGTAGCCGGATCAAGCCGAGCCGGGGCCGCCGGATCGGGGATCTGCTTGACGCAGACGACAACGTTCATTCCTTCATTGTTCTCCACCGCTCGCGAGTGGCGCCAACCGGACCCGGGCAGGCTGCTACGGTCCGCGAGTCGTGGCCGCAAGCGACGAAGTGCGACTAGTGGTTCCTGCCATGCCGGAATTCCTCCGCCTGGCCCGGGTGACCGCGGCCGGTCTGGCGGGCCGGCTCGGGTTCAACTACGACGAAGTCGAGGACCTGCGCCTCGCCATCGACGAGCTGTGTTTTGGGTTGACCGGTCCGACCGGACGGCTCGGGACGGTGGAGCTGCGATATGGGCTCAGTGACGAGGGTCTCGTCGTCGAGGGGAAGGGGCACTTCGACGACGACTTGGCGCCGGCTGTCCTCAGTCAGCTGTCAACGGTGATCCTGGACGCCCTCGTCGACGAGCACCATCTCGGGACCGGCCCGCTGGGTCCGGAGTTTCGCCTGGTCAAACGGCACCAGGACGGTTCGGCGCGCGCCGGTGGCTGAGCGGGACTCCATGCGTGAGACGTTCGCCGAATACGCGCGGACTGGTGACATCGCCCTGCGTGACCAGTTGGTCATGGCCCACATGGGGCTCGCCGCCTACCTGGCCCGCCGTTTCGCCAACCGCGGTCAGCCCCTCGACGACCTGATCCAGGTGGCGTCGCTGGGCTTACTCAAGGCGGTCGAACGGTTCGATCCCAGTCTGGGGATCGAGTTCTCGACCTACGCCACGACCACCATCGTCGGCGAGCTGAAGCGCCACCTGCGCGACAAAGGCTGGGCGGTCCGCGCCCCCAGGCGGATGCAGGAGCTGTATCTGACCCTCAGCCAGGTTGTCGACACCCTCGGCCAGGAGCTGGGCCGTTCCCCAAACATCGCCGAGCTGGCGGCCGAGGTGCAGGCGTCCGAGGAGGACGTCCTCGAGGCCCTCGAAGCCGGACAGGCCTACCGCTTCGCGTCGCTCGACGCCCCCAGGTCTGACACGGACACTCCCGAACCACTCGGCGACCGGCTCGGGCAGGAGGATGTCGACCTGGCTCGGGCCGAGGAGCGAGCCACGCTGCTGCCGCTCCTCGAACAGCTGCCGACGCGTCAGCGCCAAGTCGTCCAGTTGCGGTTTTTCGAGGGTCTAACCCAGTCGGAGATCGCCCGCCGTCTCGGCATCTCCCAGATGCAGGTCTCGCGCCTTCTCACCAGGAGCGTGGCGCAACTCCGTTCGTTCGCCAAACAACCCAAACAGCCAAAGAAGAGCTGAGTTTGCGGCTGCTGTTGATTGTCAACGCCTCGGCGTCGTCGGTCACCGCCCGGGCCCGGGTGGTCATCCAGAAGTCGCTCGCCGCGGATCACGAGGTGAGCGTGGCCGAGACCAGCCGGCGCGGCCACGCCACGCGGTTGGCGCAGGGAGCGGTCGCGAAGGGCACCGAGGCCGTGGTAGTCCTCGGCGGGGACGGTACGCTCAACGAGGCCGCCAACGGGCTGGCCGGCTCGGAATGTGCGCTCGGGGTCCTTCCAGGTGGTTCGACGAACGTGTTCGCCCGCACCATCGGCATGACCAACGACCCCATCGAGGCCACCGGAGAACTGCTGGCAGCCCTCGGGAGCGGCCCCGGCGGGATCCGCACCATCAGCGTCGGCAACGTCAATGGACGGCACTTTCTCTTCCACGTCGGGGTCGGTTTCGACGCTGCCGTGGTGGCCCAGGTCGAGAAGCGCTCCGCGCTCAAGCGCTACCTGGGCCACGCCTTCTTCGCCTACACCGCCTTCGACACCTGGGCCCGTCATTACGACCGCCGCCATCCCCACTTCGCGGCGGAGCTGCACCGGCGCGACGGCGAGACGGTCAGCGTCGACGACGGTTACTTCGCCATCTGCTTGAAGACCAACCCCTACACGTTCCTCGGCGAGCGGCCATTCAACGTGGCGCCGGGCACGGGGCTGGACACACCGTTGAGCGTGGCCGTCCTGCGGTCCATCAGTGCCGTCAACCTGCTCGGCCTGACGGCCGTGGCCCTACGAGGCGGAGCTGGCTTCAGCCGCCACCGCAAGGTCAGCGTGGTCGATGACGTGGTCCGAGCGGTCATCAGCCCGTACGCGCCGGTCCCCTACCAGGTCGACGGCGATTACCTCGGAGATAGCGAACATCTCGACTTCAGATGGGAACCTGACCATCTCCGCCTGATCGTTCCTTTTCTCGGAGGGCCAGGCTGACCTGGGAGTTTCCCTGAAATTTGGACCCCCGAAGCCTTGCATTTGCCGTCATCGCGCTTTACGCTGGCGGATCGCTGCGGGTGGCCGCACCTTTTTGGGCGTTACCCCGTACGTGAACGCTTTCACAATCTCCCCCGAGGAAAAGAGGTGGCGTGGGCGTGGCCCTCACCTGGAGCCGAAATATTGAGTGGGACGTTGACGACTGGCGAGACCAGTCAGCATGCCGTGACACCGACCCTGACCTCTTCTTCCCCATCGGCAGTACCGGCCCGGCCATTGAGCAGATCGACGCGGCGAAGTCGGTGTGCATGCAGTGCGAGGCCCAGAGGTCCTGTCTGGAGTTCGCTTTGGCGACCAACCAGGAGTCAGGGATCTGGGGTGGGACCTCCGAGGACGAGCGCCGCAAGCTCCGCAAGGCCTGGCTAGCTCGTCAGCGCCGGGCCTCGTAGGCCTCACCCGACTGGCGGCACTGGTATCGCAGGGCCCCAGGACCGCTGAGATTGCCGATCTGGGGTCAACAGATCGGCAATCTCACCGACCTGGGCCGCTCTCTCCCTCTCCCATGCCGCGCCAAAGCATTGAGAGCTTCGGCATTCATCCGAGAATCGTGACTGAGACCGTGCCACTTGCTTGGTAGATGCCGTTGACAGTGATCGAGTAGACACCGGCGGGGACAGGGGTCTGAGGACACTCCGGGTTCGGCAGGATCATCGGCGCCGAGGGCTCGAAGGTGCAACGGTCCTGGTCCCAGTCAATGGCGAGGGACTCCGACGACCGCGCCGGGTAGACAACTCTCGGAGTTGGGACTATCGCGGCCGGGCAGGAGTACGCGTCGAAAGGGGCGTCCGGACCAGCTCCTGAGTCCCACACCAGCTGGCCCGCGGCGTCGGCTGCCGTTGCCTCCCCGCCGCAGTTGTCGGTTGGCGACCCGATACACGTCGGACCCAGGTTCGTCCGCGTGACCGTGATAACGATGACCTGCCCTCGGTAGTAGGTGGGTTTGTTGGTCTTGATGGTGGTAGCGAAGTGGGCGCAGTCCGGCGCGTTCGTGGTACTCGTGGTCGAGGTGGTCGAGGTGGTCGAGGTGGTCGAGGTGGTCGAGGTGGTCGTCGGGGCTGACGCTGGAGCATTGGCCAGGCTGGAAACGACCGGTGTTCTCGGTGTGGACACGGTCTGACTACCGGCGCCGCACCCCGTCAGAGCGATGATCGATGCGGCCACAACACGAGGCATTCGTAGGCGGGTCCACAGGAGTGGGCTGGTTCCAACTCGACGATGCACGCAACTGAGACGTGGGCGCGCCCCGGATCAGTTCCCGGCGGCACGCCCGATGCCGGGAATCACGCGGAGAGGAGACGGAGTGGAGGGCGGTGGAACGAGATGCTGCCCTCGTTGATACAGGGGCAGCATCTCGCTTACAACCGATCCTCCGCTCCCGCGCCGGGGGTCGAGGTTTCCCCTACAAGTTCTCGAGGTCGTCGGAGGGGTGGTCGACCGGGATCACCACCTCCACCACTGTCCCCCCGTCGCTGCGCATGGTGATGGTCCCTCCCATCTGGGTGCCGACCAGGCCGCGCACGATGGACAGCCCGAGGCTGGTCGTGTCGTTGATGGAGAATCCGGGTGGCAGGCCCACTCCGTTGTCGCGCACCGTGACCCGCAACTCGGCGTCGGTGCGGTACAGCTCGACATCCACCAGCAAGGGCCGCTCGCCGCCCGGGGCCGTCTCGCTGTCGAGGTCGCCGTTGCCATGGAGCTCGGGGCCGGCGTCTGATTCGCCGGTTCCTTCGGGCCAGGCGTGCTCGGCGGCGTTCTGGAGGAGCTCGGTGATGACCACCGCAAGAGGAGTGGCCACTGAGGCTTGCAGCTCACCCGCCTCGCCGCGGTAGTCGATGATCACCGGGCGGTCGTCCCGGCCGAGATCCTCCGCCATACGAACCAAGGACGGAAGAATGTCGTTGAAATCGACCTCGTCGGCGGTGTCGCGCGACAGGATCTCGTGCACCACCGCGATACTCCGGACCCGACGCTCCGACTCCTCCAGGGCGTGGCGGGCCTGACCCGCCGGCATTCGCCGCGACTGCAGACGGAGCAACGAAGAGATGGTCTGGAGGTTGTTCTTGACCCGATGGTGCACCTCTCGGATGGCGGCGTCCTTGGACAACAAGAGACGGTCCCGCAGGCGCAGGTCGCTCACATCCCGCATGAGGACCAGGGCGCCGGTCATGCTGGCGTTGTCGAGCAGCGGGATGCAGCGCAGCGCCAGCGCGGTGTCGCCACCGTCGATCTCCTCGGTGTACGGCAGCCGGGTCTGGTAGGCCAGCGACACCGCGGACTGATCGAGACCAGCCTCGTCCAGACGCACCCCCTCGAGGCCGGAGTACACCCCCATGCGGTGCAAGGCGTTGACCGCGTTGGGCGACGCGTAATCCACCCGGGCACTGGCGTCGAGCACCAACACCCCGTCGCCCACACGCGGCGCCTCGGTGGTGACCACCTCGTCCACCGGGAAGGGGAACGCCCCTTGCGACAGCATGCGGGCCAGACGGTCGAAGACCTCGATGTAGACCCGTTCGAGCTGCCCGGGCCGTCGGCCGACCGACAACGCGGACTCCCGAGTCATCAAGGCCACCAGCTGGTCCTGCCAGCGCACCGGAATGCACACCAGCCGGGCATGCTCGCTTCGGCTCTGGATGACTACCTCCCCCTCCACCACGCTGCCGAGGTTCCAGGCCCGGGCTAACAGCGGCCGGTCGTCAGCCTCCAGGACTCTCCCGACCAGGTCCTCGAGGTGGAGGGTCTGGCTGGTGGTCGGTCTGACCTGGCCGAGCACCACGAACAGCTCCGAGGGGCTTCGGAGCGGCACGAACAGGAGGAGGTCGGCAAAGCACAGGTCCGACAGCACGCCCCATCCCGCGACCAAGCGCTGCAGATGGCCGACCACCGGCCCTTCCAGGTCAGTGTGCTCTTGTACCAGTTCGGCGAGGGTGGCCACCGCGGACCGGCCGTCCGCTGCCTACGTCCAGATCCGCTCGCCGAGGCGGAGCAGTCCGGGTAGGTCGTGGATGTCGGCGTCGAACTCCGGCACGGTCACCACTACGTCCGGCCGGCCCTCCAGCTCTCGGCGCAGTCCGGCCTCCCGTCGGGCGACCACGGCGAAGTTGCGGAAGTTCTCTCCCACCTCCGCCAGCACCCGGACCAGCTGGGCCTCGTCCGTCTCCAGGAACTCGGCCAGGCCGTCGGTCCTGGCCAGTTCGGCGGCATCATCGCAGAGGCGGGCCGCTCGGGCTTCGGCTGCGTCGTCGAGGAGGTAGTCCGGCAGGACCTTGTTGAGGACCAGGGCACCCAGATGGAACTTCTTCTGCGTCAGCACCTGGATGAAGAACTCTGCCTCCCGTACCGGGGCCGCCTCGAGCGTGCTGACGACCACGAAGGTGGTGCGCCGATCGCGCAGCAGTCGCTCCACCGCCCGAGCCCGCTCCACGAAGCCGGAGTACATGGTCTGGAAGAGGATGAAGAACTCGGCAATGTCCTGCAGGAACTGCGATCCGAGGACCCGATCGGCGACCTGGTAGAAGGGCCGGGAGGCCATGTTGACCATGCGGCTGCGGTACGGGGCGATGAGTAGCCGCAGCAGGCGGGAGGAGAAGAACTCGGCCATCCGTTGGGGGGCTTCGATAAAGTCGATGGCGTTTCGTGTCGGAGGGGTGTCGACGACGATCAGGTCGAAGTTGCCTTCCGAGTGAATCTCGTAGAGACGCTCCATGGCGATGTAGTCGTGGCTCTGGATGAACTTGCCGGAGATGTTCTGGTAGAGGGGGTTGGCCAGGATCCGCGACACCGTCTCGGGGTCAGGGGCGTGACGGCGCACCAGATCATCCCAACTCTGTTTGGTGTCGAGCATGGCCGCCCACAGCTCGCCGCGGGGGCGAACCCCGCTGGACTTGAACGCCTCGGGTGGGACTCGCTTCTCGACGTTGCCGAAACCGTCGAGCCCCAGGGCATTCGCCAGCCGCCGCGCCGGGTCGACCGTCACTACGAGCACCTTGCCCCCGTGGCGCACCGCTGCCATCGCGGCCGCGGCCGCGGCGGTGGTGGTCTTGCCCACTCCACCGGACCCGCACGCGATCACGATCTCCTTGGCGGCGAAGAGGGCCTCGATGCTGTCCGGGGGGGCGTTGGAGGCGCCCGACCGCTGTGAGTCTCGACTGGCCATGAGACGTCAGTACCCCAGCTCGGCCGACAAGGCGTCGGCGAGCTGGTGGGTCGCACGCAGCCCGTGACTGCGGAAGAACAGGTACGGCAGGTAGAGCAGCGGCACGCTGGGGTCGATGGCGTCGCGGAGCGTTTCGAGGTGTTCGGTTCGGGCCCGTCGCATGGTGACCGTGAGTCGGGCTGCGTCCATGAGCGAGGCGGTCGCACCGCCGACGAGGGCATCGAGCCGCTCCTCGCCCTCGGGCGTCGCCAGTCGGTCGAAGACCTCTTCTTCGCCTCTGCCGAACAGCTCGGGCAGGACCCGGTTGACCACGACCGCGGCCAGGTCGACCTTGGTCTCTTCATGGAGACGGGCAGTGAGCTCGAGGGTCTCATTCACCGGCATCTCGGCCGGAGTGGCCACGACCACCAGGCCGGTCGTGGCGGGGTCGTCGAGGATGTCGAGCATCCACCCCGTCTGTTGGCGGACCAACCCCACCTGCACCAGCTGGTTGATGGCCTGCGGGGCGGCCAGTTGGCTCACGATGTGGCCGCTGGCGGAGGCGTCGACGATGATCAGGTCGTAGTGCTCCTCCTTGACCTCCCAGCACAGCTTGCCGACCGTGACGATCTCCTTCACACCAGGGGCAGCGGAGGCCACGAAGTCGAACATCTTGGCCAGCGGCCCGATGCGGGCCACCAATGGCAGCTTGAGCTGCAACGAGAGGTACTGCTTGAGGGAAGCCTCGGTGTCCATCGACATCGCCCACAGCCTGGGGGCGATCTCCCGCTCCTCGAAGCGGGTAGGGGCGGTCTCGAAGAAGTCCGCCAGGTTGCCCTTGTCGTCCACCTCGCAGACGAGCGTCCGCTTACCCCGGTCGGCCGCCAGCCAAGCCAGGGCGGCGGCAATGGTGGTCTTGCCGACGCCCCCCTTGCCGGTAACGAAGACCAGTTTGCGTTCGAGCAGATCTACCAAGCGCCGGCCCTATCGGACCGCGGCGCCGAAGCCGACCCGACGGTCCTCGCTGCCTGTGTTGAGCTCGATGTAGGCGACGCTCCCCGCGGGCACGCCCACCCGCCGGCCCCGCCGGTCCGTGAGCCACAACATCCCGGTCCCGCCGAGGGCCTTCTCGATCTGGGCTACGAGGGCGTCGGGGTCGGTCCCTTCAGCCAGCTCGACCTCGATCTCCTTGGGGGTATGCGTGACACCGATGCGGACGTCCACTAGTGGGTTCTCCTTGGAAGCGACGAGGACCGTCCCATCGTAGGTCTCTTCACCAGCCCAAAGGGCCAGCCGGGGCCGCGGCTCCCGGTTGTAGCGTGCAAGCCGTGCCGGATCAGGACGCCACTCGGGCGGATCGGTGGGCGGCGACGATGGCCGGCCAGCGCGTCGGCGTCGCAGTCCGCCAGGCTCACGCCGGTGGAGAGGCCGTACTTGTCGGCCCGTTCGAGCCGCTCGATCGCGAGGGTCGCGAAGCGGCCGAGGACGCCGGCATGGCCCCCGGCGCGACCCGGGCGGTGGACGCCGGCACCCGAGCCCGGCCCGAGGAGCCCGACCCGTGGCGGACCTGCTTCGAGCGGGACCGGGACCGGATCCTGCACTCGGCGGCGTTCCGCCGGCTGGCCGGCAAGACCCAGGTCTTTATCTTCCCAGCCGACCACCAACGCACCCGGCTCACCCACGCCCTCGAAGTGGCCCAGGTCGCCACCGCCATCGCCCGCGCCTGCCGGCTCAACGTGGCGCTCGTGGAGGCCATCGCCCTGGGCCACGACTGCGGTCACGGGCCCGGCGGTCACGCCTCCGAGGACGCGTTGGGCCTGTTCGTCCCCGGCTTCGACCACGCCGTGTGGGGTGCTGACGTCACCGCTGCCCCGCTCAACCTGTGCGCCGAAACCCTCGACGGGATCCGCAACCACTCCTGGTCGCGCCCGTCCCCGTTCACCCCGGAAGGCCAGGTCGTCGGAGTGGCGGACCGGGTGGCCTATTGCGCACACGACTTGGAGGATGCCCTCCACGCCGGCGTGATCTCCGCCGGCGACCTGCCCGCCGAAGTGACCGACTGGTGCGGGACGAGTCGGTCGGCCCAGCTCCGGGCCTTCATCACCGACATCGTCGAGACCACGGCCGGCGCCGGCCTGGTGGGGCTCTCCGACGCCGCCGCGGACGCCCTCGCCGCCCTCCGACGCTTCAACCATGAGCGCATCTACCTCCGGCCCGAATCCCGCCGGCAGGCCGACTCGGTCATCGCCCTGCTGCGTGCGCTCGTCGACCACTATCTGACCTGTCCGGGCGACTTGCCCGAATCGGCGAGGTCCGCGGCGGACCGATCCGACCCACTGCACGCCGCGGTGGCCCACGTGGATGGCATGACCGACCGGTTCGCGTGCGCCCAGGCGGTGGCCTTGCTCGACTGGCCTCCTGACCGCCTGCCCCGTGGGCTCGACCTGGGCTGATTCGGGGCGGCTCAGATGGCCGGCGGGCGGTCAATAGGATCGCTCCCATTCGCAACCTGACGAGGGAGGCCTGACATGGGTCTGGTCCGCAAGACGAACCTGCACGACCTGGCCCAGCGCGTAACGAGACATCCGGTACCGCCCGACGTGTGGTCCCACCTGCCTCCGCACGTTCTGGAGAGCCTGCCGGAGGATGTGAAGGCGAAACTGCCGAAGGAGGCCAGCCAGGCCGCCTCCGCCGCCGAAAACGGGTTGGCTGCCCAAGAGCCGCTGCGTCGAACGGGCTACGCGGCTGCGGATCAGGTGCACCTCCCCCAGCATTTTCTGTCTACGACCGGGGTCGGGGCCGAGGACGCCTACGACCTGATCTCCAGCGACCTGCTGCTGGACGGGAGCGCCCGCCTCAATCTGGCCACGTTCGTCACCACGTCGATGCCGCCGCTCGCCGCCCGGCTCATGGCGGAGACCGCCGACAAGAACATGATCGACAAGGACGAGTACCCCCAGACCGCCGAGATCGAGGCTCGCTGCATCAACATCATCGCCAACCTCTGGAACTCGCCCCACGAGGAAGAAGCCACCGGTTGCTCTACCACAGGCTCGAGCGAAGCGGTCATGCTCGCGGCTCTCGCCCTCAAATGGAAGTGGCGGAAGCGCCAGCAGGCCGCCGGCAAGTCTGCGGACCGTCCCAACCTCGTCACCGGCGCCAACGTGCAGGTGTGCTGGGAGAAATTCTGCCGGTACTGGGACGTCGAGGCCCGTCTGGTGCCTCTAGAGGGCGACCGACTGCACCTGACGGCTGAGGAAGCGGTCAAGCATTGCGACGAGAACACCATCGGCGTGGCTGCCGTGCTCGGCTCGACCTTCGACGGCAGCTACGAGCCGGTCAAGGAGATCGCCGCCGCACTGGACCAGCTGCAGGAACAGACCGGCCTGGACATCCCGATCCACGTCGACGCCGCGTCCGGCGGGTTCGTGGCCCCGTTCCTGCATCCAGATCTGGAATGGGACTTCCGCATCCCCCGGGTCCAATCCATCAACGCGTCCGGCCACAAATACGGGCTGGTGTACCCCGGTGTGGGCTGGGCCATCTGGCGGGACCCGGACGCCCTACCCGAGGAGCTGATCTTCGACGTCAACTACCTGGGCGGGCACATGCCGACGTTCTCGCTCAACTTCTCCCGGCCGGGTAGCGAGGTGGTGGCCCAGTACTTCATGTTCGCCAGCCTGGGCTTCGAGGGATACCGGCGGGTGCAGCAGCGCTCGTCGGAGATCGCTCAGTACCTCGCCGGCGAGATCGCCAACATCGGCCCCTACCGGCTCATCAGCGACGGCAGCCAACTCCCCGTGTTTGCCTTCGCCCTCAACCCAGACATCACCAAGTACACGGTGTTCGAGGTCTCGGACCGTCTACGAGAGCGCGGCTGGCAGGTCCCCGCCTACACCTTCCCCGAAAATCTCCAGGATCTGGCCGTGCTGCGGGTGGTGGTGCGGGCCGGTATGAGCTTCGACATGGCCGATTCACTCCTCGACGACCTGCGCGCCCGCACCGACTCCCTCGAAGCCCTCGAACATCCGGTGCCTGCTGGCGCGTCCGGAGCCAAAGACGTCTTCGCCCACTGAATGCCGGCCACGAAGACGACTGGCGCCATCCCGATGAGATACGTGGTGCTGGGCGCCGGGGCCATCGGCGGGGTCGTGGGTGGCCGCTTGTTTCAAGCCGGTTGCGACGTCACCTTGATCGCCCGTGGCGCCCATCTCGAGGTGCTCAAATCCCGAGGACTCCGGATCGAGTCGCCGGCCGGCTCCGACCTGCTTTCCTGTCCGGCTGTAGGCCAGCCGCGTGAGGTCGATTGGCGTGACGATCACGTCGTGCTGATGGCGGTGAAGAGCCAACA
>Ga0302325_10003472_pt1 | contig 37147 bp, 33 predicted proteins | sample Palsa_T0_2_FD_201948 | JGI IMG/M metagenome (GOLD analysis project Ga0302325, IMG submission 201948) | Peat permafrost microbial communities from Stordalen Mire near Abisko, Sweden - Palsa_T0_2 | ecosystem: Environmental > Terrestrial > Soil > Palsa > Peat permafrost | place: Sweden: Abisko...
TTTCCATTGGCTTTTGGTTGGTCCATCCCAAGCTTTCCACACCTTTGTACTTACAAAGTACAGCCTTTTCTCACTCTTTTTCCTCAGCGGACTTTCGGTACACACTCTAAGAGCGCGCACACATTTCCGGTTTCATACTGCGGAATTCTCCGTTATCTCCTCCGTTCTCAAGCCGCATGAAAACCCTCCTCATCCTCGCTCTTCTCGCTTTCGCCACCCTGACCGCCCGCGCGGAAAACTGGCCGCAATGGCGCGGCCCGCTGCTCAACGGCACGTCGCCCGAGACGGGCCTGCCGATGACGTGGACGCGTGAGACCGCAAAATGGTCCGCTCCCATGCCCGGCCCCAGCGGCGCGTCGCCCATCGTTTGGGGCGACACCATTTTCGTGACCAGCCCGGACGAGAACAAGAATCTCGACCTCCTGGCGTTGAATCGGAAGGACGGATCCGTCCGTTGGAAAAAGGAAATCGGCACGGGCGACATCACCAAGGGCCGGGCGAATATGGCTTCGCCGTCGCCGGTGACAGATGGGAAGACGGTCTACGTGCTGTTTGGCACCGGCGATTTCGCCGCGCTGGACTTCAGCGGCAAAGTGCTGTGGAGCCGGAACCTTTCCTCGGAGTACGGCCGCCTGTCTTTCAACTGGATTTACGGTTCGAGTCCGCTGCTTTGGCAGGGCAAGCTCTATCTTCAGGTGCTGCAGCGCAATCCCGCGCCGCCCGATTACCCCGGACAAGCCGGCGGCGATCCGGCGCGAGAGAGTTTTCTGCTCTGCGTCGATCCGGCCACGGGTAAGAACATTTGGAAAGTGACGCGGACGACGACGGCGCACGATGAATCGCAGGAAAGCTTCGGCACTCCCGTCCCGGCCGTGGGCAAGGACGGCAAGACGCAGCTCCTCATCTCGGGTGGCGATTGCGTGAGCGGACACGATCCGGCGACCGGCGCCGAGTTGTGGCGCGGCTACGGGCTCAACCCGACCAAGCGCGGCGACATGCGCCTGGTCCCGAGTCCGGTGAGCGTCGACGGCCTGGCCGTGGCCGCGGGTCCCAAAAAAGGGCCGCTGCTCGCCTTTCGCACGGACATGAAGGGCGACATCTCCGACACGGGTGTGACCTGGCGTTTTGAGGAAAAAAGGACCCCGGACGTCTGCACGCCGGTTTACTACCAGGGCAAACTCTTCGTCCTCGACGGCGACTCGCACACGCTCACGGCACTCGACCCGAAGACCGGCGAGAAGAAATGGCAGGGCGAAATTCCCACGCGCGCGGTGGTGCGCAGCTCTCCGGTCGCGGCGGACGGCAAGCTCTACTTTATCGACGAGAAGAACAACGTCTTTGTCACCGGCACGGGCGACCAGTTCGAAGTGCTCGCGAACATCCCCATGGGCGACAGCGAAGGCACTCGGGCCACCATCGCGATCAGCAACGGCGATCTTTTCATCCGTACGCCCCAGGCCCTCTACTGCGTGGGAAAATAGCACGGCCTGACTCCCGGACGCGCGGACGGGAACGAACGCCAGCGCGACGTTCGCGTTCAGCGGGCGTCCAGGATCTCCCGGTCGCCGCGCCGCCGGCAGCCTCTTCACGCCGATGGAATGCCGCATTTGCAGTCCGGAGGATGCAGGCTACACGGGAAGGATGCGTCGCCTTCTTGTTTGCCTTGCGGTAGCGGTTTTGGCCGCCCCGGGCATCCGGGCAGAGTCGTTCGAGACCGCTTACTGGGTATGGCATCGGGCGCAGCCACTTTCCGCAGAGGAACAAGCGGAACTTACGCAGCAGAAGGTGCGGACGCTCTATTGGAGTGTCGGCGAAGTGGAGTATCGCGGCGGCCACTGGCGATGGAAAAGTGCGCCCCTGGATGTGAGTGGGTCGGATGGGTCGGCGAAGCCGGATTCGGCGGTGGACCGGCCTCCGGCAGAACCTGCCAACGGCCAGGCGGCTGAAGCCGACGCTCGGCGAAACGCGCATGGTCCCGCAGTCGCGGGAGGGGCAACCCGCCGCTCCCTGGAGGGTGTCGCACCGGGGTTTCACGTCGTGCCGGTGGTGCGCCTGTCGGCTGAAGATCGGGCGCCTTTTGCCCCAGCCGCACAGGCGGAGCTGATGGAAAGACTGCGGACGGTTGCGGGCGCGGGCGAGTTGCAGATCGATTTCGATTGTCCGGACCGGTTGCTCGCCGAGTACGCGTCGGCACTGGCCAATCTTCGAGCGACGGTGCCGCACCTTTCGATCACGGCGTTGACCCATTGGCCGCGGCTACGGGATTTTCCGAAGCTGGTGCGCAGCGTCGAGGAAATCGCCCCCATGTTTTACGACATGCAGGCCGATCCCACGGGAGTCGGCATTGCGTCACCACCACCGCCGCTCCTCGATCCGGAGCAGATCGGGACGGCACTGCGAGCCTGGAGGGGGTGTCCGATTCCGTGGCGCGCGGGGTTGCCGTCATTTGCCCGGCTGACGGTCTTCGACCGCACCGGGCTGTCCCGCGGCCAGATTCCCAACTGGTCGTGGGAAGATTTCTGTTTTCACAAAAACCTGCGGACCCTCGGGCCGACGCACCTGGGTGTGACTCTGTTTCGCGCCGACGACGATATCCGCGTGGCGCGCACGCCGGTGGCAAAGGATGAGCTCGTGGCTTCGCGTTTCGTGGATCGCGGAACGTTGGCCCAGGTGCTGGGGCAGGCACGGGAGGCGGGCGCGGCGGGCGCGATCTTCTTCCGTCTCGCGGATGGAACCGATCCCGCGGGGTGGTCGGCGGCGGATTTAGGCGCGCTCACCACACCGGGGACGCCGCGATTGATTCTCCGGGCGTCGGCGAACGAGCGGCTCGATTTGGTCAATGATTCGGCATTTGATCTTCCCGCGCGGCTGTCCGGCACAAAGAGCGACCGGGACCGGGGTTACGCGCTGGAGATCGATGCTCCGGGTCCGTTGTTTCGCGAAGCATTGGCCGGCGATTTCTGGCGCGTCACCAGCCACGTGAACCCGGACGCCGACCCGCCTGTGCCGGTAGCGGTGCCCCTGGCGACGCGGGTGACCTACTGGTTCAGCCATTTGCCGGCGCAATCGCGGTTGCAAACCGGCTTGCTTAAACTCGCGCCGGGCGCAACGCTCGCGCAGACCCGTTACCGAATCCTCAACTGCGAAGGAGCCACCGCATGGAAACCTGTTCAGCCGCCCGTCGACCATCTCGCCTCACCCTGAAGCCAGCGACGCACTAAAAATGTAAGAAATGGATGGATGCGCCCGTTTTTCACTGACACACCAATTGGCGGCTCTGGCCGTAGAGATGAAACACGCACAACCCCTGCCCGGCGTACGAATGAAATGAAGACACCTTTTTCGGTTTCTTCGTTCCTCTCGTTCCCAAGCTCCAGCTTGGGAACGCCATTGATCTGCGAAGCTTTAGCTTCGTTGGGCGCCTCGAAGCTGGGGCTTCGCAGACACAGGCGTTCCCAAGCTGGCGTTTGGGAACGAGTCGGCTTTTTGAGACGTTGTTTCGTCGCCGCAGCGGCATTTGCCGTGCTGCGCGCATCCGCGCTCGCCTCGGGTGGCTTTTATGAGGAGCCGTTGTATACGCTCCCGGACTACCTGAAGCTGGACCAGCTTCCGGCGAAATCGATCCATGACATTCACCAGGAAACGACCAGGACCGGCGTCGCGATTCCCGAGATCCACTTTGCCGCCGAATTGCTCGGGCTGACGAAGAAGCCCGGCCCGGAAGCACTCGCTTCCCTGGACAAAATGATCGCCGCAGCACGAGCGAAGGCGAATTATCCGCTCCTCAACCTCCTCCACGACTTGCGCGATCTCTTCGCGGGCCCGGCGACGGCCGCCGAGACACAAGCATATCTCGACTGGCGCATGGAACAGGCGGACCGGTTTGGCATCGCCCTTGAAGAGGGCAAGCGTGAAGAACCGTCCAAACCCGCGGACCAGGATCAGGCCCCGAAGCCGCCGAATCGTGAATTGATCGCGGATATCGAGCGCCACCTGGCCAAGGCTTCCCCGGCGCTCAAGCCACATTGGCTCTATTTGCGCGGCGCGGCGGAGTACGCCGGGCATGAAATCGCCAAAAGCCAGGTGTGGTTTTTCAAGGTGACCACGGACTTTCCGAAGAGCCCGCGCGCCGAGGTGGCGCTCTACATGGCGGCGCGCTGCCAGATGTGGCGCACGCGCAGCCAGGACTACACGCAGCAGGACATGAAACTCAACGCCGCCGAGCGGCCCCCGGCCAAAAAGCTCTTCGATGAATATTTCGCCAAATATCCGCAAGGAAGTCATCTGGGGGACATGCTCGGCTGGTATGGCGCTTTTGCTTTCGACGGCCGTGATTTCAGCACCGCCCTCCGCTGCTATGCGCAGCAACTCGACCTGCCGGATCATCCGGAACTGGCGGACATGGCCGCGAAAATGATCGAGAAGACGCTCTCGCACGTTGCCTCGGACCCGAAGGACAAGTCCTTTGCCGAAGTCGCGAAATTCCCGAGTGTGGCCCAGGCGTTGGTCTATCTCGTCATCAACACCAGCGAGTCCGATAACTTCAACGGCAAGTTCGATTCGGTCGACGAGGTCCGCGGCTGGCGCAAAAACGTGCTGCCGCGGCTGGCCGCGGCGATTGCCGCGCAGAGCAAACTCTACCAATCCACGGAATGGAAACCGCGCTATCTGGCGATGCTGGCGGATGCGGCGAGTGGGGCCGGGCAGCAGAAGCAGGCCATCAAGCTTCTCGACAGCGCCGGCGCAACCGTCGAGCAGAGCGACGATTTGCTGATGGCGCGAGGAGTTGTCCTGCACCGGGCCAGGCGGCCAGCCGAAGCGGTGAAGGCCCTGGAGACGCTGCTCGATAAATTCCCGGATAGTCCGCTGGCCCGCGGTGCGCGCCTGCGGCTGGGTCTGGCGCTGACCGACGATCACCGCGCCGGGCAGGCCGTGCTCGCCCTGACCAAATTACTCCCCGTACCAAAGGACGCCACCAAGACGCCGGACGACGCGAACACCTATCCCACCGAAGACGAGGATTATCAGGATACCGGCGAGTCTCCGATCCTTTATCCAATCAAAATCAGCCAGGTGCGCGCGCTCATCGACACCCTGCTCAATTTTGCGCCGGTCGAGGAACTGGCAGCCGCGGCGCAGACGCCCAAGCTTGATCCGGTGCAGCGCCTGCAGTTTACCGAAACCATTGCGCAACGGCTACTGGCCAGGGAGCAATTCGACGAGGCGAAGAAGTACCTGACGCCCGCGCAGTTTGGCCTGGTCGCGGCCTCACTGGAGACGCTCACCGAGGCCGCGCGCAACGCCAAAGAACCGGCCGCGCATGCCGCGGCCTGCCTCAAGCTCGGCGACGCCTGGGCGGCCGCGCGGGGCAAGCTGCTCACGTATCCGATCGACACCATGGAGGAGCGCCGAAAAGTTTATTTCTACTTCCCCGCGATCGCAAACACCCTCCGGGCGGACAGCGCGCCGTTCATCGGAGCGACTGGTAATTACAAGCTCGATCTCGAAAATCGCGACGAACTGCGCCACGCCTTCAACTGGTGGCTCGAAGCCTCTGATAAGCAGCCCGGAACCCCGCTCACCGCCCAGGCGCTTTGGCGGGCGCTCAAGTCCATGCCGCAAATCGCTGACGTCTCACCGTACACCGTCGAGCGCGCCGCAACGCGCAAGTGGGACGACGTGGCGCGCAAGCTCTATGCCCGCCTGCGCGCCGAATGCCCGGATTCCATCGAGGCGAAGCGTTATGCCGTGTTCTGGAATTTCTCCCTGCCGAAAAAGGCGAACCCGGATGAAGATACTTCTCCCAACTCTCGCGACGCGGCCGGCGGGAAGTTTACCGGTGCCGCCGTCCTGGGCATCGAGCAGTGGGGCATGGGTGAATCGCGGGAAGATGACGCGCTCGTCAAGGAGATCGATAGCTTGGAATCCGAAGCCGGCGCCGCCAGCGCCGATAGCGCCCGGGCAAAAGCGGAAGCGTTGCGCGCAGCGGCGCGTCGGACCTATACCAACCAATACGACGCCCGCTGGGTGAACCTCGTCGATGACCTGGCGCTGTTTCTTTCCGAACCCGACCCCGGCCCCGCCGTCCGCAAGCGCTACGCGGCGCTGCGTTTCCGCTTTGTTCGCGGGTCGGCCGTCGGGGGCAGTTATCACGACGATTCCAACGACAAGGACCCCGACGCAACTTTGAATAACGAGATCAAGGCGGCGCTGGCCGATCCGGCGACCAAGTCCGTGGCGGATTACTTTGAGTTTCTCCGCCTGGCCATCATTGCGAACCATCTCACTTCCGTGGATTTGAATCCCAATGCCAAGAAGGCGGACGAAGATGATTGGAAAGACGTCGATACCTACACGACGCGGGATTACCCGCAGCTCGAGAAAGCGGCCCACGCCTTTCTGGAAAAATATCCGCGCAGCAGGAAGCGCGAGGCGGCGATGCTGCTCTCTGCGCGGGCGGTCTTTCGGGCTTCCCAGCAAATCGCGTTGCGGAAACTGGTGATGTGGCCGCAAGGAGCGCGCTGGGAAGGCGGCTATGAGTTTCGTTACACGCAGCAGGAACCCTTCGATGCGAAACGCGTGCTGGGCGCCCTCGACGAGTACGATCGCGCTTTTCCAAAGGGTCTCTACGGGCCGGACATCCGCAATTACCGGGCCGCAGTCGCCTTCCGGCAGCACGAATGGAAGACTTCTCTCGATCTCACCATCGCGCAACTCAAGGACCAGGCCAACCCCGGCCTCAATGAAGAAGCCGCCAACCGGCTCGGCGATCTCTTCGCACAACTCGCCGACGAGCGCTACCGCACGGATGTGCTCGCCGCGATCAAGGAAAATATCCGCTCACAGGAGTATCTGGTAAAATTTCTCGCCGACAATTCCGACACCAATCCGCTGCTGTATCTGAAGTCCTGGGTGCGCGAACAAGTGGCCGCGAAATAGCCCGGTCAGCGGGCAGGTCCTGCTGGCCGGCACGAAAAAGAAGTGCGCCGCCACTACTTCCTGACCTCGACGCTGGGCAGAAAGACAGTCAGGACACCGATCAGCGGGAGGTAGCCGCAGAAGCCATAGACCGCTTCAATACCGGTGGCATCGGCCACCCGGCCAAGGACGGCGGAGCCGAGGCCAGCGAAGCCAAACGCCAGGCCGAAAAACAGCCCCGCAATGAGCCCGACTTTGCCGGGCATCAATTCCTGCGCGTAAACCAGGATGGCGGAAAAGGCCGAGGCCAGAATCAAGCCGATCACGATCGTCAGCAGCATGGTGGTCTGCAAATCCGCGTGCGGCAGCCAAAGGGTGAACGGCGCGACGCCGAGGATGGACGCCCAAATGACTTTCTTGCGTCCAATGCGATCTCCAACGGGTCCGCCGATAATCGTGCCCAAAGCCACGGCAAAGAGGAAAACGAACAGGTAAATCTGCGATGTCTGCACGCTGACCTTAAAACGCTCGATGAGGTAGAGCGTATAGTAGCTGGTCATGCTTGTGAGGTAGACATACTTCGAAAAAATGAGCGCCACGAGGACCAGCAAAGCGCGGATGACAGTCGGTCTGGAAAAAGGCGCCGGCAGATCGGGAGCGGCGAGGCGTTTCTCTCTTCGGGCCAATTCCAGGTGACGGCTCATCCAGCCGCCGATTTGCCACAGGACAACCATGCCCAAACCGGCGGCCAGCGAGAACCACGCCGTGGAACCCTGGCCACGCGGCACAATGATTGCCGCGGCGAGCAAGGGACCCAGAGAGCTGCCCGCGTTGCCGCCCACTTGAAATAAGGACTGGGCAAAACCGCGTTTTCCGCCGGAAGCCATATAGGCGACGCGCGAGGCTTCGGGGTGAAAAACGGCCGAGCCCATGCCCACCATCGCGGCCGCGCCGGCGACCATCGCAAAATTGCGCGACACGGACAGAAACAGCAGACCAACCAGGCTGAATCCCATGCCAGCCGCCAGCGAATAGGGCAACGGCCGGCGATCCGTGAATCGGCCAACCAACGGCTGCAACAAGGACGCGGTGCATTGAAACGTGAGGGTGATCAATCCAAGCTGCGCGTAGCTCAAGCGGAGCCCTTCCTTGAACACCGGATATAGTGACGGAATCAGCGCCTGAATGGTGTCGTTGAGAAGATGCGAAAAGCTGATGGCCAGCAGTACGGTAAGCGCCGTTTGCTCCGCCACGCGCGTGGCCGGTGCCGTTTCAGGATGCGTCGAAGTGTTCATGCAATGAACCCGAGACCTTTGCGCCGGATCTCCGTTTTCACAACCGCCGTTTACGGCGCTGCTGATCCGGTCGCGTGACATTCTTGCGTCACCGCGTGTGCGCACGTAGGCTTTCGGCAATGGCCGACGAAGTGATTTCACCCTTTCCCCAAGGCGCACGCATCGATTTTTATGAAGACACCCTATTTTGACAAAGACGAGGCTGGCGCCGGCGCGATCCCGGCGCGCGATCAAGTCCGGCCGGAAGACACCTGGGACCTCACGCTCCTCTATCCCACACCCGCCGAGTGGCAGGCCGCTTTCGAAAAACTCCAGCAGGATTACCTCCAGATCGGGAAATGGAAGGGGCGCGTGGGCGAGTCCGCGCAGACCCTTCGCGAGATTATGGAGTTTGAAAAGGAACTCGGCCAGCGCATCGAGCGCCTGGCGCACTACGCTTCGCTGAAGACCTCCGAGGACAGTTCGGACAACGCCAACCTCGTTCGCGAAGGCCAGCTCGAAAACCTGTTCACGCTCATCGGCGAGTCGCAGGCATTCGTCGAACCGGAAATCATGGCGGTCCCGGATGCGGAGTTTGAGAAGTATCTGCGCGACCCGGTGCTGGCCGAATGGCGGATCCCGCTGCGCAAGCGCCGCCGGCTCAAGCCGCACACCTTGAGCGCCGCCGAGGAGCGGCTGCTGGCGCTCGGCCAGAGCGCGCTCAGCGGGCATCGCGAGACCTTTTCCCAACTGACCGACGTGGACATGAAGTTCGGCGTGATTCTCGACGAGAAGGGTATCGAGCGGCAGCTTTCGCAATCCAGCTACGGTTCATTCATGGTCAAGCGCGACGCGGAATTACGAAAGCGCGCATGGCATCAATTCTACGCGGAATTCGACGCGCACAAGTTCACCGTTGCCTCGACGCTGGCCAGCTCGATCAAGGCCGATGTTTTTCGCGCCCGCGCCCGCAATTATCCCAGTGCCCGGGAAGGCGCCCTCTTTTACGACGATGTGCCGGTGAGCGTTTACGACAATCTCATCGCCACCGTGCGGGCGAATCTTGCGCCGCTCTTCCGCTACCTCGAACTGCGCCGCCGCGTGCTCGGACTGAAGGAGATCCACGCCTGCGACACCAATGTGCCGATCGTGCCGAACATCGACACCGAGATTTCCTGGGGCGAGGCTTGCGACAAGATCCTCGCCGCACTCGCGCCACTCGGCGACGAGTACGTGCAGACCCTCGGCGCCGGGCTGCGGGGCCGCTGGTGCGATCGTTACGAGAACAAGGGCAAACGCAGCGGCGCGTTCAGTTCCTCGAGTTACGGCAACCCGCCGTACATTCTCATGAATTACAAGCAGGACGTTTTCTCCGACGTCTACACCCTCGCGCACGAGGCCGGCCACTCGATGCATACCTGGAACTCGCAGCGCACCCAACCCTTTCAGACCTACGACTACCCGATCTTCCTCGCGGAAGTCGCGAGTACCTTCAACGAGGAACTCCTCACCCATTACCTGCTGGAGCATACCGAGGACAAGGCCATGCGCGCCTACCTCATCAATCGCCAGATCGATGACATCCGCGCCACGGTCGTCCGCCAGACAATGTTCGCGGAATTCGAGAAAGTCGCGCACGCCCGGGAGGAATCCGGCGAACCGCTTACGCTGGAGACGTTCCGCGGGATGTACCGCGAATTGCTCGAGGTCTATTTCGGACCGGACTTCGTGATCGACAGCGCCCTGGAACTCGAATGCCTGCGCATCCCGCATTTCTACAGCGCCTTCTACGTTTACAAGTACGCCACGGGATTGAGCGCCGCGGTGGCGCTCGCCGGGCAGGTGCTGGAAACCGGCGATGCCACGCGCTATCTTGGCTTCCTGAAATCGGGCGGATCGGAGTTTCCGATTCCGACTTTGCAAAAAGCCGGCGTCGATATGTCCAGTCCCGCACCCGTCGAGGCCACGCTCCAGCTTTTTGCCCGGCGCGTCGAGGAACTCGAAACGCTGCTCAGTTAGAGATTGGCAATGCTCGAAGGCCACGAACGCATCCTGCTCGCCGCCCAGGGATACTGTGAACTCGGCATGTTTGACGACGCCCTGGCGGAAATCGGTTCCCTACCGGCGGAGCTTGAGGACCACGTCACGGTGGTCGAATTGCGCACCGTTGTCCTGATGCAGGCGAAGCGCTGGAAACCCGCACTGACCGCGAGCCGCGCGCTCTGCCGTGCGGCCCCGGAAAAGACCACCGGTTTCATCCACGCCGCCTTTTGCCTGCACGCCCTCGGGCGGACGGCCGAGGCGCGCGACACGTTGCTGGCGGGCCCGGAACTGCTCCACGCCGAACCCACCTTTCACTACAACCTCGCCTGTTACGAATGCACCCTGGGCAATCTCGACGTGGCCCGGCTGCACCTCGAAAAGAGCTTCGAACTCAACAAGGATTTCCGGGAGTACGCGAGAAGCGATCCCGATTTGGCGGCGCTGCGGGAGTGAAGCGGCTTCGCCGGAACATCCAACATCCAACATCCAACATCCAATGGGCTCCGCAGCGAACGCCTCAGAAAAGAACAGGAGTAAGAAAAGACCCAAGTGCGCACACGCAGGATGCCCCGGCAATCCGATATGGCTTGCCTCGGTTGATGAAGCGAAGTAGGAATATCCTACATGACTACCGTGCTCTCACAAAAAGGACAGCTCGTCCTACCCGGGCCCGTGCGGCAAAAGATGCGTTTGGTTCCCGGCGACGATTTTGAGGTCGCGATTGAAGACGAAGACACGATCACACTCCGACGCATTTCACACCCTGCCAACCGGGGTCTGGTCAATCTTCTGCTCGCCTGCCCGTCCCCCTTCGCAATTCCAGAACGCGAGGCCGACGATTCCCAAGCCCTGGCGCTGTGAGTTTTTTGGTGGACACAAATGTCTTCAGCGAGCTCGTGAAGACCAAGCCGGAGGCACAGGTCGCGGTTTGGCTGCGCGAAAACGAAAAGGATCTCTACATAAGCACCGTAACGATTGGCGAAATCCGTCGAGGCATTGAAAGACTGCCGAATGGCAGGCGCAAAACGCAACTCCGCGCATGGCTGCAAGCCCTCTGCGATTGCATGAAAGGCCGCGTTCTCAGTTTTAACACGAGCACGGCTCACGTTTGGGGACAACTCAAGGCAAAATGGGATCGTGCAGGGATTGCCGTTTCGTCTCTTGACAGTCAGATCGCCGCCACGGCGCAACGCTATCAACTTACTCTCGTTACACGAAACACGGCGGACTTCGTCAAGACTGGTGTGAAACTGCTGAACCCGTTTGCGTCGTGAGGTTCCGGTTTATCCTCGTCCTGGCAGCAGCCCTGCTCCTTGACCCAGTCATCTGCACCGCCTTCGAAATCCGCGTGGGCGGCGGGGAGAAGGACCTGGCGCGTTACCAGGAATACGGCTCGACCATCACACCGATGGGAGACGTGGGAAAACTGGCGACTTACGCGGAGGTTGCACCGGGCTGCATCCCTGCGGATTCGCCGTTGGGAGAGCAGATCGCGCGCAACCGGCGATCATTCCAAAAAGATTGCGACGCGGCGGCGAAAGCGGGTCTGAAGGTGTGCATCGGCACCGATGAAGTCACGCTGCCGCGCGCGGTTTTCGCGCGGTTTAAATCGGAGCTGTCGCGCGATGGCAAATCCGACACGCTCAACTTCGAGAGCGAGAAGTTCTGGGAGATTTATCGCGCCAAGTACCGCGAGGTGCTCAATGCCTTCCCCGCGATCGCCTATGTGATGATTCGGACGGGCGAAAATTACGCGAACCGCACCACCGATTACATGGGCCACACGGTGGTCGAGCACGAGATCGACGATGGGTATTTCAAAAGAATGCAGCGGCTCATCAACGAGACGCGCAAGGTGGTCGTGGATGAATGCGGCCGGAAGCTCATCTGGCGGACCTGGGACCTCGGCAATGACGGCTTCCACGCCAGCCCGCAGGTCTACGACCGCATCATGGCGGGGGTCACCGAGCACCACGGATTGATCATGGCGGTGAAGCATGTGCAGACGGACTTCTGGCGCTACAACGACTTCAATCCGAACATCGGGCGTGGCGGCGTGGACCAGATCGTCGAGTTCCAATGCGCGCGCGAATACGAAGGCAAGGGAGCGTTCCCGAATTATCTTGGCGAGTTGTTTGCCACGGACATGCGCCACGCGCGCGATCTCGGCGTGAAGGGCATCTGGCTTTGGGATTTCGGCGGTGGGAGCGGCGGGCCGAAGCTGAAGAACGATCGTTGGGTGCGGGCGAACATTTTTGCCGGCGCGCGACTGGCGGACAATCCCGACCGCGATCCGAAAGAGGTCGCCTTGGAATGGGCGGGGAAGGAATTTGGCGCGAAAGCCGCGCCGCGAATTGCGGACATGCTCATGCTCTCGAGTGAGTGCGTGCGCAAGATGGTCTACGTCGAGCCCTACGCGCTGAAACACAAAGGCTGGATGCCCAGCCGCGGTCTCATGCGCGACGACATCATTCGCGGCGAACGGCGCATGGCGCTTCACGGGGGGCTCGACTTGATCTACGAAGGGTCGAAGGACGCGTTTGACGCCGCCTTGCAGGAGAAACTGGACGCGCTCGATCTCGCCCGGCGGATGCTTCGCCTCTATGATGATGCGAAGCCCGCGATCGTGGCCGACCGCGGCGAGCCGACCTTTGAAGAGGGGCGCGGCAGTCTCGTCTACCTGGAATCGCTGACCGAGGTGATGTGCCATTACATCCGCGGCATGTTCCTCTTTTACCGCTGGCAGGAAACTCACGATGCGCCAACCGCCCGGCGCGCCCAGGATGAACTCTCTCAATGGCGTGAGGCCTGGAAGCGATACAACACCGAGATCCCGCAGCTTCCGGGTGCGCCATCGCTCTACCGATCGCAGTACGGTCCAGAGGCGAGCACCAGTGAGGGTGCGATGGTCGAGACGTGCGAGAAGGCGCAGGCGGCGCTGACAGCCCGGTAGGAGAGGCCGGCGTTCGAGAACGCCGAACACCCAACACCCGCCCGCATCGCTACGTCCCGCAGTCGCGGGATTGCGGGCAGGTCCAATTGCTCCGTACCGGCCGTCGTTCTTCTGAAACGGAGTGCGGCCATGTCGGTCCGGAGAACGATTCCTGACTACATGGAAGATTGCCAGTCTGCCAGTCCCGCAAAACTGCCCACGGAGCGATTGCCGCTGATCCTGCTCGCCGACGACGAGGCGGTAGCGCGGCGTTTGCTCGGAGACGCGCTTCAGCGATCCGGATTCGAAGTGTGCGAGGCGGCCGATGGTGAGGAAGCTTTGCGCAGGGCGATGAACGACGGGCCCGACTTGATCGTGCTCGATTGCGATATGCCGCACCTGACCGGCGCCGAAATCTGCCACCGGTTGCGGACCAGCGAGCGCACTGAATTGCAAGGGCTCCCGGTCATCATGCTCACCGCCCACGCGGGCGAAGCCGAGGAAATCCGTTGTCTGCAAGCCGGGGCGAACGATTTCGTGACGAAGCCGGTGAGCCGCAACGTCCTGGTGGCGCGCATTCGTACGCAACTGCGCTTGCAATCGATGGCCGACGAGTTGCGCGACCGAAACGCGGAGCTGGCTCGCTGGCGTACGGAACACGAGGCCGATCTTTCCGCGGCGCACGCCACCCAGCAGGTTTTCATCCCGCACGTGGCGCCCGCGGTCGCCGGGTGGTCCGTTCAGACCCTCTATCAACCGGTGATCAAGATCGGTGGCGATGTCTTTGGCTGGCGGCCGGCGGGCAATGAACGCTGGCTCTTCTGGCTGGCGGATGCGACCGGCCACGGCGCGGCGGCCGCGCTTTTCACGGCGCTCGCCGCCCAGCTCTTTCGCCAGGCGTGTGATGCCGAGCAGGAGCCCGCGGCGATTTTGGGCGCGGTCAACCGCGAATTTCACAAGGTGTTCGCCGGCCGCGCTTTCATGAGCGCGTGCTGTGCGTTGGTCGATCCGCACGGCAGCCTGACTTTCTCCGGTGCTGGACATCCGCCACTCCTGGTTCGGCGGGGCAACGGCCTTGTCGAATCGTTCGGACCGCACGGGACCGTTCTCGGCCTCAAGGAAGGCGAGGAGTTCGCGCAAGGCCAAACCGGATTGCGCGATGGCGACACGGCGCTGCTCTATTCCGATGGTCTGTTCGCGCTGAAGGGGCCTGGCGATGAGCGTTTCTCGCATGAAAAGCTCCGCGCCGTTCTGTCGGGCGCCGAGCCCGGCGAGGGCTTTCTCGGCGGCCTGCTCAGGCGTCTGCGGGCCGCGTCCAACGGTAATCCTGGCGAAGACGACATCGCCGCCATCGCACTGAGAAAAGTCTCCTGAGTCGCCTGCTCAGTTGTGGGCCGGCGCCCATTCTTCGGCGCCGCCGAGTGAGAGGATGCCTGTGCGAATCTTGCGCACGGCGAGCTCCAGCCGCGTCTTGATCGTGCCGAGCGGAATTCCCGTTTTTGCGGCGATTTCACGCTGGCTCAGGCCCCGATAGTAGGCGAGCTGGAGCGCCTCGCGTTGGGACACAGGCAGCGTCGCCAGCAGCCGCCGGAAAACCTCCGAGCGATCGGCCGCATTCACGTCCTCTTCGACGCCATGAAAGCGGGTGATGTGCGGCTCGTGCTCGGTTTCGAGGCGAAGACGCTCCTCGGCGCGGGCATAAGCCTGGCGCCGGCGCACCCGATCGATCGCCCGGCGACGGGCCAGCGTGACCAGCCAGCCGAGGACTTTTCCTTTCGTCTCGTCGTAGCTTTGGGCGCGATTCCACATCTCCAGAAAAACCTCCTGGAGGAGGTCATCGACGTCCGATTCGTTGTGGACCACGCGGGAAATCACTGTGCGCAGGATCGGCGTGTGCCGATGGTACATTGCGGCCAGCGCGGCTTCATCCCGCCCCTGGATCCGCGCCATGAGTTGCTCGTCGGTTACTTCACTCGAGGCAAACGACGCAACGTGATGATGATCAAATTCGTAGAGCATGATGTTTCGGAATGGTGGATTGAATTAGCCGTAGGCTTTCTATTGCCATCCGCATGCCACCGACCGTTTACTCTGGAGGAGCGCACTTCGGCCCCAAAAGAGTGTAATTATTTAATACAACAGTGTATTAAACCAGGACACGGTGTGGTCGGCGGCGGCCAATCACTTCGCTCCGGAGTTCGCCGCGGCTGGCGAATCGGATGCCGGAATGGTTCGCCAGACACCTCCGCGCGTCAGCGCAGCTAGATCGATCTGCGGTTCGCGGAAAAAGAGCGGCGCGGTGTGTCCGTCGGGATCATGTTTTGGCGCGGTCCAGTAGGCGATCTGGAAAGTGGCGGCTTTCGCGCGCGGCGGCACTTCCAAAGCAAGCTCTCCGTTGACCAGTCGCCACGTCGAACCGTCCGGGTCGCCGGCGGCCCAGATCATGACCTCACCGCGGTCGCCGTGGACCCAGGGGGTGGACTGCATCACGCGTTCCTTGTCTTCGAGGCCAGGCACTTCCCCCTCGGCCCTCTTGTGCGCCGGAAAGTTGACCGGGCCGTCTGGCTGCGGGCTCCCGGCGATCAGGATGCGGATGGCCGGCCCGCCCTGCGCGACGTGAAAGGTGCGCGTGAAATAGCCGCCGCCGTTGAGAACGACATCGTATGCCGGCAACTCGAGAACCTCCGTGCCGCCGATCTCCCACTTCAGGATCGTGACCTTGCGATTGACGTAGAAGCCCTCGAATCGCGCCTCTCCCGGCGGAAGCGGGCCGGTGGAACCCGCGCGCGGGTCGTGCCAGGTTGTTTCCGGAGCCTCGGTTGCGGACACCACCCCGGCGGCCACGTCGGGTGTGCCGTCCGCGCGATTCGCCTGATTCCCGGCCCGCTCTCCCGGCACGCGCAACGCTGGGCCGCGAATAAACCCGGCGATCTCGCCGGTGGTGAAGGCCAGTTCCTCCGTGGCTGTGGGGTGCTCGCCACCGGGCGTGAGCCGGATGGGCGCAGTGGCTTTGCCCGTCCACGCACCCACCATCCGGCACAGTTCAAGGTCGTAGGCCACGGCCGCTTCACCCTCTTCGCCGATCGTGATCGCCATTCCCTTCAGTGCCGTCGTCCTGGGTGATTTCCCATGCTCGCCCAAGCCCACACCGATCGCGCCGAGAAACCATCGCTCGGGAACTTCGCGTGCCGGTGGCTGGGGCTTCGGCGCTTGCGCCGCGAGGGCCGGCAGAAAGAAACCGAGGCCGAAGGCTGCGGCAATGTAGGGACGAGTCTCCATCGCTGGAACTCAACCAGCGGTCCGGGCGCGGTGCAACCGCCCGTTGGACCGGCGCAACTTTCCGCTCGCCATCCGCCCCGGTTTTCCAAAGTCTCTCGCGCGGTTTGCCATGAAAAGCCCTGGGTCCTTACTCATCGTCCTCTGCGCCGCGCTTTTGCTCGTCGGAATGCCGGCCCGCGCCATTAATACCGTGGTCATCGATCCTGGCCACGGCGGGCAGGACCGTGGCGGGGCGCCCGGGCAGCGGGTGCCCGAGAAGCCTTACACGCTCGACGTGGGTCTGCGGCTGGCCGCGACCTTGCGCGACAATGGTTTTCACGTAGTCCTGACCCGCGATGGGGATTACTTCGTGGGACTGCGCCAGCGTTGCGACATCGCCAACGCCCAGAGCAACGCCGTTTTCGTCAGCGTTCACTTCAATGGCGCGCCGCGGACCGCGGCCGATGGCGTGGAGACCTACTATTACAGCCCGCAGAGTGGGGCGCTCGCGGCGTCCGTTCACCGGCGCCTCCTCGCCGTCACCGGACTGCCGGATCGGCATGTCCGGCGCCGAGGCTTTTTCGTGATCCGGAACACGCGCATCCCGGCGATCCTTGTGGAGCCCGGGTTTCTCAGCAACCCGGAGAGCGCTGAACGCATCGCCGGCTCACCCGCGTTTCGCCAGCGAATCGCCGATGCCATCGCTCGCGGAATCATGGATCGCTATCGGTAGAGGCGGCTTCGCCGCAACACCCAACATCCAACGCCCAACATCCAACATCCAACATCCAACATCCAATGAGTTCCGCAGCGAGTGAGAAACCTCATGCGCGGAGATTTTCCGCAAATGGGAGGAATAGCGATACGAATGAGGAGAGCAACCATTCGCGTGATTAGCGTCATTCGCGGGCCAAGACTTTGATAAGCCCGTTCCAAATCACCTCGTTTTACCATGATCCTGACCTGCCGCGAAATGAGAGCACTGGAGGAGCGCGCCATTGCGGACGGGGTCGGGGCCGAAGAGTTGATGGAGGAGGCGGGCAGGAGAATCGCGGATGTGGTCCGGCATTTCTGCTATTTTGCGCGCAAGTGCATTATCTTTTTTGGGAAGGGTCATAACGGCGGTGACGCCCTGGTTGCGGGCCGGCATTTGGCAAACTCGGGGTATTCGATCGAACTGCGGGGGGTATTTCCGGAATCCGAATGGGCGGAATTGACTGCGCGAAAACATGAGGAGCTTCGCACCGTCCTAAACGCGAACCCCAGCGTGATCCAGAAAACCTTCGTCTGGCCCACCCGCATTCAACCGGCGGCCATCCTCGACGGCCTGCTCGGCATCGGCGCGGGTGGCGCTTTGCGCGAACCGATTCGCGGTGCGACCCGCGAGATGAACGCACGCCGCGCCTCCAGCAACGCGCGCGTCTTCGCCCTGGATCTGCCGACCGGTCTCGATGCCGACACCGGCGGCGCCGATCCCGATACGGTGATTGGCGATTACACCCTGACCATCGGCTTCGCCAAACAGGGGCTGCTGGCCGACGCCGCCACCCATTTCGTCGGGCGGCTCGCCGTGCTGCCGCTCGACGAACTGAGTAAGCGCGCCATTCCAGGAAATGGGGATGTCGTCGCCACGCCGGAGATCCTCCGGCAGACTCTGCCGCGCCGGAATTTCGATACGCACAAGGGCAAGTGCGGGCGGATCGGCATCGTCGCCGGTTCCCGAGGTTTTGTCGGGGCGGCCATCATGGCCTCCGAAGCGTGCGTTCGGGCGGGCGCGGGGCTGATCACCCTGTTTGTCCTGGAGGACATCTACCCGATCGTTGCCGCGGCCGTTTCTCCCGAGGTCATGGTCACGCCGGTGAAATCGTATCTCGATGTGCTCGAAGCGAAGTTCGACGTCATCGCGATCGGCCCAGGTCTGGGCCTGGCCCACGCCAGCGAGGTGCGGCAGATCGTCGAGCGGGCCCCGCAACCGATGGTCGTGGACGCCGACGCGCTCAATGTCCTCGCCAGCAATATTCATGTTCTCGGCCGCTGCGCGGGTCCGCGCCTCCTCACGCCACATCCCGGGGAAATGGCGCGGCTCGATCCGCAGTCGGCCCAGCGCGGTCGCCGGGAAACGGTCGAAGCGTTTACCAGCCGCTGGCCGCACGTGCTCCTGCTCAAGGGCGCGCGGACGGTCATCGGCCAGGAGGGCCACGCGGTTTCCTACAACACCACCGGCTCGCCCGGCATGGCCACCGGTGGAATGGGAGACGTCCTCACGGGAGTCTGTGCGGCACTCGCTGGGCAGGGACTGGCCTTGTACGACGCCGCTCGCACCGGGGCCTGGTTGTGCGGGCGCGCGGCGGAAATCGCGCTTTCCGGTGGCAGTCACTCGGAAGAATCGCTCACGCCGTCCTCGTTGATGTCGCAACTCGGCCCGGCGTTTGAGGCCTTGCGCGGCAGCGGGTACTGAGATCCAGCCCGCTCTGGCGGACCATGGAGCGGCGCCCGCAGTGCAATCCTCGCTTGTCTAACGTCCGGCCATCCGCCACCTTTTCCTCCCCATGACGCAGAAAAGTTCCGGCTGTCTTTGGATGCTGGCGGGCTTCGGCCTATGCCTTGGCTTCCTTACTGTGCTGGCCATTGTCTTCATCGTTGCCAGTGGCAGCAGCATGCGGACGGTGGTCAAACCCAGCGCCCCGAGATTTGAGGAATCGGTCGTCGTCGACGCCCGGAAGGACGCCAAGGATCTGGACGCGAAAATCGCCCTCATTTCCCTGCGTGGCATCATCAGTTCGTCGGAGCCCGGCACGATCGGCGATTCGATGGTCGATGACCTCAAGATCCAGCTCGAACAGGCGGCGACCGATGAAAAGGTCCGGGCCGTGGTTCTCTACGTGGATTCTCCCGGAGGCGAAGTAACGGCCTCGGACGTGATTTACAACGTCGTCCGGAAAGTGCGCGACGGCGGCTTCGGCCCGAAGAATAAGAAACCAGTCGTGGTTTACATGGGATCGCTCGCCGCCTCCGGTGGATATTACGTCTCCTGCGGCGGCACCTACCTCATCGCCAATGAGACGACCCTGACCGGCTCGATCGGCGTGATCATGGAATCCATCAACTACGAGCACCTCTTCGACAAAGTCGGGCTCGAGACGATCACCTTCAAGAGCGGCCAGTTCAAAGACATGCTCAGCGGCGCGCGCGAACTCACGCAGGAAGAAAAGGACTACGTGCAAAAACTGGTGATGGAGACGTACTCGAAATTCGTGGGCATCGTGGCCCACGAGCGCAAGATCAACGAGGACGAACTCCGGCACGGCCTCGCCGATGGACGCGTGATCTCGGGCAAGGATGCGAAGGCCGCCAATCTGATCAATGCCACGGGCGAACTCGAGGACGCCTACGCCAAAGCCATGGAACTCGGCGGAGCCAAAGGCGCGGCCATCATCCGCTACGAATCGCCGTTCAAGTTCGGCCGCCTCCTCCGTCTGCTCGGCCAAAGCGAGAAGACCAAGGTCGAGGTGAATGTGGCGAAAGCGCTGGGGCCGAAGCTGGAAGCCGGGCGGCTCTACTTTCTGCCGAGCTTTTACGCGCCGTAACGCGTGGCCAATTCCGCTTTCACCGCGGCGGCGGCGTGGGCCGTGGCCGCCCTGTTTGTTTTCATCGCGCTGGCGGTCTATGGCAGGCAGGTCGGACGCATCCTGCGCGAAGGTGGCAAGGTTCGGGTCTGCGATCTGGGCCTGCCCGGGTTGCTGATGAGCCTCGTTTTCGCCGGCTACTTTACGATGGTCACGGTGCTCACGATTGCCGCCGCGCTGCGCGCCGGGCACCAAGCCAGAGAACCGGAAGTGAATATCAATCTGGTGCTCCTCAATTCGCTGGTTTTCATCCTCTTTACCGCGGGGATCGCGGGATTTCTTCATTATCGCGGTCTGCGGCTCCGGGAGATCTTCGGGCTCGATCGAATGCGGATCCTGGCCGCGCTGGGCTGGTCGTGCGGACTGGTCGTCGCTGCGTTTCCCATTCTCGAGACGGCCAATGCCCTCACCGTGCTGGCCTTGCACGGCAACGCCGAGTCCCAGGTGCTCGTGGATCTGTTTAGCACGGCCGCCCATCACCACGACTATCGGGCGATGGGCGCGATCCTTTTCTCGGCCGTGTTTATCCAGCCAGCCTGCGAAGAGTTTTTGTTTCGCGGATTGTTCTACGGCGCGTGGAAGCGGTATCTGGGTTCGCTCCGGGGCGGTTTTCTCGCGAGCCTGCTTTTCGCCGCCTTTCACACCAGCCTCGCGGCGTTCGCCGGGCTTTTCGTGCTCGCGGTGTGCCTGAATATTGCCTACGAGCGCACCGGTTCCCTCCTCGTGCCCATCCTCATGCATGCGCTCTTTAATTTTGCGGAGCTGCTCCTCCTCTTTGGATTCGTGCAATTCGGGACGCCGCAGTGAAAATGAAAAGCCGGTCCGGAAAGAACCCTGCGACCACGCTCGCCGATCTGGGCGAAGATCGTTTCGTCGCGGATCTTACCCGAGGCTTCGCGGCCGGCGCGGACGTGCTGGTGGGTGCGGGCGACGATTGCGCCGTGATCGGCCGCCCGCGCGACCGGCGCTGGCAGCTCTTGAAAACGGATGCCGTCGTCGAAGGCGTGCACTTTGTCCCGGAGGAAGATCCACGGCGTGTCGGCTGGAAAGCGCTCTGCCGGGCGATCAGCGACATCGCCGCCATGGGTGGCGTGCCGGCCCACGCGCTTGTCACCCTCGCGGCTGCGGAAACGACGGCCTTCGCTCGCGTGAAAGCTCTCTACGCCGGCCTGCGCCAGGCTGCGCGAAAGTACGGCGTCGCGCTCGTGGGCGGCGAGACCTCGCGCTCTCCCGGTCCGCTCTTCCTGAGCATCGCGCTGACGGGTTGGGTCGAACGCCGGCACTGTGTGCTGCGCTCCGGCGGGCGGCCGGGCGATTCGCTGTACGTCACCGGCCGCCTGGGCGGCGCGCTCGCGGGTAAACACCTCGACTTCCGACCGCGCCTCGAGGAGGCGCGCTGGCTGGTCTCGCATTTCACGGTGCGTGCGATGATGGATCTCAGCGATGGCCTCGCCGCCGACCTGCCCAGGCTCGCCGCGGCCAGCCGGTGTGGATACAGCATGGATGATAACCGGCTGCCGGTCACGCCCGGCTGCCTGCCCACCCAGGCCATGAGCGACGGCGAAGATTACGAACTCCTGTTTGCGGTCGCTCCGCGTTTTTGCGCCGCGCTGGAGGCCGCTTGGAAACGGCGCTTTCCACGGCTTCTCCTGACCCGCATCGGCGCGCTCAAACACCGCTCCAAAGCCGGCAACCGCAATGCTTCCCGTGGCTACGATCATTTCGCGCAGCGCTGACGAGACGGCGTCCTTCGGCCATGCTCAGGCGGCGGCTCTGCGACGCGGCGACGTGCTCGCGCTCTGCGGCGATCTGGGCGCCGGGAAAACTCAATTTGTCAAAGGCCTCGCCGCCGCGCTCGGTTCGGACGCCACCGTGACCAGCCCGACTTTCACGCTGATCCACGAATATCTGGGCGGACGGCTGCCAGTTTATCATTTCGATTTCTATCGCCTCGAAGATGAAGACGAGGCGCTGAAGATCGGCCTGGATGAGTACCTCGAAGGTGACGGCGTTTGCGTGATCGAGTGGGCCGACAAATTCCTAAATCTGCTTCCGGCGCACACGAGATGGTACCGTTTCAGCCATTGCGAGGACGACGCGCGGGCCATCGAGCACTCGTCCAAGGATGACTGATGAAGAGGAGTGCGGTTGCGCCGGGCGCGGGTAGGGCGCACGCCTAAAGCGTGCGCCGTGGACGAATGAGGCCATTCGTCCCTACCTACGGTAAACCGCACGCCCACCCTTTTCTCTGAATCACCCGAGCCCCGTTGGATGTGATCCATTCGATGTTGGATGTTGCGGCGAAGCCGTCAGGATGTTGCGGCGAAGCCGCCTCATGATCACGCTCGCTCTCGACACTTCCACACCGCACGGCAGCGTTGCGCTCCTCAATAGCGACGCGGTTTTGTTCGACGAAAAGTTTACGGCCGATCGCAGCCATAGTTCATCGCTTTTCGTCGCGCTCGAAAAGGTGCGTGCGCACACCGACCGGGTCGACCTTATTGCCGTCGGCCTCGGTCCGGGTTCCTTTGCCGGCGTCCGCATAGCCATCGCCGCGGCGATTGGGCTTCGACTCAGCTTCGATGCCAGGCTCGTTGGCCTTCCGTCGGTCGCGGCGCTGGACACGGCGGCGCCTGTTTATGTCGCTATAGGGGACGCGCGGCGCGAGTCTTTCTACTTCTCGAAGGTCGAGAGCGGCGCATGTGTTGAAGGTCCGTTGCTCGCAACGGAAGCCGAATTGGCGCAGCGCCTCGAAGCTTTCGCGACCATTCCGGTATTCGCCACGGAAGCGGTGCGGCAGTTTCCGATCGCGCAAATCGCACTTCCTTCCGCCGTCATCCTCGCGCGCCTGGCGGGCGCGGAGCGTGGCATCGTCGCCACCGAAAATCTCGAACCCATCTATCTGCGCGAGCCGCACATCACCCAACCGAAGTCGAAACCGGGAGGCGGAGGTCCCGGGTAGGGTGGGCGTCCCGCCCGCCGAGGAGGCGGAGGGGAATAGTGGAAGGCCGGTAATGGGCGAGCAGCGTTCAGGCGTCTCGCCTGAACCTCCCAAAAACGCGGTGACTGCGGAACTGGCGGCAGCTTCACGAATTCACATTATGGAATGGTTAACAATGATTTGGGCAAGATGCCCAAACCGGCGGGCGGGATGCACGCCGACAAGAATTCATTGACACATTTGCGACAACAATTAGGTGACAGTTTTTTAGGAAGCGTGGTGGGAGATGCGGATGCCTTGGAAGAATTCATCGACGATCAAAGAACGGGAGCGGTTTGTGATATTGGCGCTGCGGGAGAAGCAGCCATTTGCCGGATTTTGTCGGCAGTTTGGGATCAGTCGGCAATTGGGCTACAGCTCCGCAAAAAACCGCGAACCTTCCTCTTGGCCAGAAGTAAAAGTGTCAACGAATTGATGTCGGAGAATGTCAACCAAACCACGCCGCCCTGTTTCACGCCCGCCCTACCCGGGAGTCCGTGATGCCGCTGCCACTTTACTGGGGTATTCGACCTCACCGGTCAGGCGTAAATCGTCGCCGATTCTCGTATAAGTCGGATGGCGAATGATCGCCGATTGCGCGTTCGAACCCACCCCGACACCGCCAACCGCCACGACCGGCCCACCACAGAGCAACGGCGCGATATAGAAATGCACCCGGTGGACAAGCCGCCGGTCAAAGGCTTCTCCCAGAACCCGGCCACCGCCTTCGATCAAGACGTTCGTGACCTGCCGCCGGCCGAGTTCCTGCAACACCGCGCGCAACGATGTCCCGCGAAAAACCAGCGTGCGCTCGCGAAATTCATCCGTGAACACGTGGGCCTCCTTGGGCAGCCGCCCGCTGCGGGTAACCACCACACGCCACGGCTGCCGTGCACCCCGGACGCCGCGGACCGTGAGGCGCGGGTTGTCCGCGCGCAGGGTCTCCGCGCCGATCAAAATCGCGTCAACCTGGGCACGGAGGCGGTGGGCATCGGCGCGCGCCGCGGCGTTGGTGAGCCACTGGCCTTCGCCCGGCGGACGCGTGAGCCGGCCATCGAGGGACATGGCGGCCTTGGCAATGACCAGCGGCATCTTCGTCGCGATCCAATGATTGAATGCCGTGTTCAACGCCCGGCACTCCTCCTCGAGCACGCCGGTGGTGACGGCGATGCCGGCCGCCCGCAGCAGTTCCACACCACGCCCGGCGTGCACCGGATTGGGGTCGATCGCTCCGATCACGACGCGTCGAAACCCGGCGGCCACGATCGCGTCCACACAGGGCGGGGTGCGGCCATGCGTCGAGCAGGGCTCGAGGGTCACGTAGATCGTCGCCCCGGCCGCCAGCCTGGGATTTCTCAAGGCTTGCAGCGCCTCGATCTCCGCATGCGGCAGACCGGCGCGCCGGTGAAATCCGCGCGCCACCATTCGCCCGCCGCGCACGATCACCGCACCCACCGCGGGGTTCGGGCTCGTCTGGCCCACCCCGCGGCGCGCTTCGCGCAGGGCTGCTCGCATGATATCTTCGTCGTGCATTTCTGTGTTTATCCCTTGCGTACCCGCGTTTGAACCCGGAACTTCGAGGCGTGTCACTCTCCCTCCGGGATAAGCAGAACCTCTACCACAACCTCGGGCAGCTTGTGCGCAGCGGGATTCCCTTTCCCGCCGCACTGGACAAACTGGTCCGCACTACCCGCGGCAAGGCTCGGCGCCTCATGGAAGCCGCGCGGCAATCATTGTCCCAAGGACACACGGTGGGCGAAGCCTTCGCGGCGCAGTCGACCATTGTCAGCCCGCTGGAGATTTCGGTGATTAGCGCCGTCGAGAAGAGCGGGCAATTGGAGCGCGGCCTGCGCGAACTCTCGGAATATTTCGGCGCCATGAACCAGGCCCGCGTTGGCATCATCAAACGCAGCGCCTATCCGGTTTTCCTGCTCCACTTTGGCATTATCGTCCTCTCCGTGCCAACTTTGGTCACGAAGGACGCCAGCCACTTTTTCCGCGAAGTTGGAACCGCCTTTTTCTTCGTCTATGCGACAGCGCTCCTCGTGGCGCTGGCCACGCCGCTCTTGCGGGAAGTGGCCGCAGCCAATTCGATCATGGACCGTGTCCTGATTACGATTCCGGTCGTGGGCAGCATTCGCCGGTCGTTCGCCCTCTCGCGTTTCTGCACCGTCTACGGCCTGCAACTGGACGCCGGCATCAACGTGATCGATTCGGTGCTGTCGGCTGGCCGCTCCAGCCTCAGTGGCTTGGTGCGCTCTGCGGTGGATTGGGCGGTCCCCCAGATTCGGACCGGCTCGCCGGTAGGCCCGTTGCTGGCCGCGAGCGACGCCTTTCCCAGTGATCTCACCCAGGCCGTCATCGTCGGCGAAGAAACCGGATCTCTGGATGACGAGCTTCAGCGAATGGGCAAGGAATTCCGCGAGAAAGGGATGTCCGCGCTGGAAATCTTCGCCGAATGGCTCCCCAAGCTCCTCTACATCGGCATCACGGTTTATCTGGCTTGGAAGTGCGTCACTCTTTATCAGGCTACCCTCAATTCCGAAATGAAGATCATGTCTGAGTAGGGCGGTTTTGGGCCAATGTGGGTCTGCGGCGGAAAGTGGAAGCGACATCCCTGTCGCTACCGTGTTCAGGAAAGCAGCAGAATCGAGTGGAGCAAGACGCCGAACCCGCGCATGTGAGGTCGCCCGAAGGAGCGTTGCGACCGCACCGAACAGACGGCCGCTTCCACGATGCGGCCCCAACGGTCGTCGCCTCGCGGAGCACTTAGCCTGGAATAGCGTCACTTCGACGCTATTACCGACATCGATCCGGCTCATATAACGAGACAATATGTCCCTTTCCTATAAGACTCAAGGAGTCTGTGTTAACTGTAAACTGCTGATTATAAACATCATATGGATAAAGAATTGCCCCTTCTGGAACTCGGCATCCCTCAAGCTCTTACTAAAACGCAACTAAACCAAAAACCATTGAAGATTATGAGCCTGATCCGTTATCAATTCCCCGAACTCACCAACTGGTCCTCGTTCGACCGTCTCAACTCGCTACGCGATGAAATGACCCGCTTGTTCGATTTCTCGTGGCCAAGCCGCGACAGCGGCCTGTTCAGCGGCTGGTCCCCGGCCCTGGACGTCTGGGACGACAAGGACAACCTCGTCGTCAAAGTCGAGCTGCCCGGCCTGAAAAAGGAAGAAATCAACCTCTCGCTCCACGACGGCGTGCTGACCATCTCCGGCGAGCGCAAGCACGAGGTCGAAAAGACCGAAGGCCAGTCGTTCCGCAGCGAACGTTATTTCGGCAAATTCCAACGCAGCGTCACCCTGCCCACGGCGGTGGACGCCAGCAAAGTGAACGCCGCCTACAAGGATGGCGTGCTGACCGTCGAACTGCCGAAAGCCGAGGAAGCCAAGCCGAAGCAAATTGCGGTGGGCGTTTCCTAAAGAAAATCCACAAACCCGGCGGGCCGATTCCGGCCCGCCGGAAAACCACACCGAACCCATTACTTCCAAAATATTCATGAACACGACTCTGAACAAACCCGAATCGCAACAGACCGGCGCCCAGAATGGCACGAGCCGGGTCAACTATTTGACGCCACTGGCGAACATCCTCGAAACCAAGGACGGCTATGTCCTGGAGGCCGAGATGCCCGGCGTGAACAAGGACGGCCTCGAGATCACCGTGGAGAACGGCGAACTCACCCTCATTGGCCGGCGCGCTCCGGTCGAGAATCGCGGCCGCGAGGTCTATCGTGAATCGCGCGCCTTTGACTACCGCCGGACCTTCGAACTCGACCCCTCGATCGATACTGCCGGGATTACGGCGAAGATCGACCAGGGCGTCCTGAAGCTCCAACTGCCGAAGGCCGAGGCCGTCAAGCCGCGCAAGATTGCCGTGCGCGATTAAAACCAATTTGGTTTCGGTAACCCACGACCCCATGGCTGCTCCATGGGGTCGTGTCTTTTCCAGGCGCCTCCGAAGGTAGCGCTGAATGGCCTCAGAAAGTCGGGGCGTAGGTGAGGTCGGGATCAGCCCAAAAGGGGGACAACGGAGGTTGTCGGGCAACCGCTCCGGTTGCCCAATAGTCCCGGCATCATCCCGCTTGCCATCCGCGCGTTGGCTAAGCCATCTGAAGGCGTGACTTCTCCATGGTCCATCGTCTGCCTCGGCTACCTCCTCACGTCGTGGGCCATCATTCCGCACATCTTCTCGCGGAACAAGCAGCCGGTTTCCACCCTGGCCTGGATTTGGGCCGTGATCCTGTTCCCCTTCATCGGTCCGCTCTTTTACTTCGTCTTCGGCACCGAGCGCATGGAACGCAAGAAATTGCGCGCGAGCCGGGAACTGGCCGCGTCCGGAATTCGAGCCGGAAACCAAATCTCCCATCACTCCCGCACTCTCATCGCGACACTTTCCGAGGGCGAACGCGCCGCCGTGGAAGCGCTCTCGAATATCAATGATTACGCCGTCTCCTCCGCCGAGGCGACGCGCCTGCTCATTGGCGGCAAACAGTTTTTCCCAGCGCTTTGCGAGCGCATCGACGAAGCGCGCGACCACGTGCACGTCGAATTCTTCATCTGGCGCGACGATCCCCGCGGGCGCGAACTCCGCGACCACCTCCTCCAGGCCGCGCGTCGCGGCGTCGAAATCCGGGTGCTGCTCGACCAAATCGGCTGCCTCCACCTCTCGCGGTCTTTCTTCCGGGAACTCGTCGCAGCCGGCGGAAAATTCGCCTGGTTTCGCACCCCGCATCCCTTTCGCAATCAATGGACCTTCAACCTCCGCAACCATCGCAAACTCCAGGTCATCGACGGCCGGAGCGCCTTTATTGGCGGCATGAACATGGGTTGGGAATACGCCGGGGAAGATCCCGCCATCGGCCCGTGGCGTGATATCCAGATCGAGATCACCGGCAGCGTCGCCAAGAAATTCCAGATGATTTTCGCCGACGATTGGTTTTTCGCGACCGAGGAAAAGCTGCTCGATGGCCGCTATTACCCGGCGCGCACGCAAGCGCAGCGGCTCCTCGTTCAACCCATGCCCGGCGGTCCGGACTCGCTGGACGATTCGATCCAAATGTCGCTCGTCCACCTGCTCAATTCGGCGCGCCATCGCGTATGGCTGACCGCTGGATATTTCGTGCCCAAGGAGCCGCTGCTCAGCGCACTGGAACTGGCCGCGTCGCGCGGCGTCGATGTCCGGGTGCTGGTGTCCGCAAAATCGCAACACCCGCTGCTCATCTACGTCGGGCGGTCATTCTATGATGAGTTGCTGCGCTTCGGCGTGAAAATCTTCGAATACGCGAAAGGCATCGACCACGCGAAGGTCGGGCTGGTGGATGACCAGTGGCTGCTGGTGGGCTCGACGAATTTCGATATTCGTTCGCTGCGCCTGAATTTCGAGGTGAGCGCGCTCATCCGCGATCCGGAACGCGCGGCCGAACTGGAAAGCACCTTGCGCCAGGACTTCGAACAGGACTCGCATCGCATCGATCTCGAAGAGTTCCGCCAGCGCCCGCGCACCGAGCGGTGGAAGGAAAGCCTCCTGCGGCCCCTGGCGCCGCTGCTTTGATCGGAGGCCGCCAAGAGTGGAAATTCCTTGTTTATTGACGGAGCCACGGAGTCTGTCCAACTTTTCAGCATGGTCTATTTCTCGACGCTGAGCTGGAAATACCACACCACCTTGCCAAAAGAAGTGGTCGCGATCCTCGAGGCGAAACCCTCGTCAACTCTTGTCTATGAGACGTTGGAGAATGGTACGGTGCTGCTCACAGCCAAATCGAAGACGTTCAAGGACATCGCCGGCAGTTTCCCGAAAAAGAAAGCCGCGAGGCCGATCACGGGAGAAGACATGAAAAGGTCCATCAGGCAGTTGGCAAGGCGCGAACGGTGATCTACCATTCATCGCATGAGCACAATCAATGCGACGATTGATGTCGGAGACGACAGTGCCGGCGTCATCGCCGGGCTGCTGCAACATTTTCCGAAAGGTCGGCGCGTCCGAGTGGCGTTAACTGACGAGCCGATCGCCGCGCCTCCGGCGCCTACATTGGCTGAGTTCATGGCGAGGATCGACGCAGCGCGGCGGGAAGCTCCGCCTTGTCCATGGACGACGACCGAGGAAGCGATGCGGGACTTGCGTGAACGCGGAGGAGCTTAAGAATGCGAATCCCGTTTCTGGCCACCCGGAGTTGGCTCCTCCCTGACGGTCGCAGCTTCCGCTGCTTCCTCCTGCGCAAGGAGTGCGCGAAGTTCCTCCGCATTCCTCGCTATGGGACCGGGGTGCGGATGCTCAGCTGCCCACGCTCGCAGCCGTTCGCAGTAGACCTGCAGATCGTAACCGGCCTCGGCCGCGAGCTGGTCTTTGATCTCCCAAATTTCTTCCAGCAGAGGGTTTTGGTTGGTCTTCACAGGCTCACTCTCCCGTAATCTCGAGGGGAGTGCAAATCTCCGGTAATTCCAAGCCGTTGCGCTCCAGATGCCGCCGAAACCTGGGGAGTAGATGCGGATTCGCCAAGTGACGACAGTTCCAGGTCAGTAGGATCGCAGCGCCACTGGTAGCCGCCACCACCACGTGCAGCGCGTCGGCGAACGCCATTGGTGGAAGAATGCCTTCGGCAAGGATCCCTCGCGCCAGTTGACGCGCCTCCGGTCCCGTCAAAATAATCGGAACATCGCGAATCAGTTCGAGCCGAAGCCGGCTCATTTCAAGTTCGCCCAAGGAAGCCTCCCGTTGCACTTCATCCGAGGTGATGCAGGCGTAATTCTGACGCTCCTGTTCCCACCAATCCCGGGTCAGTTGTTGGTGCGCTGCCAGCAACAGGTCACGGCTCGGTCTCGCCACCAGATAGCTTATGATCGTAGTTTCGATGTAGACGATCTTCTTCACGGTCGCAGTTCATCTTGTACCATTGGCCGAAGATCTTCCAGCCGGCTCTTGAATTCACCCATCCACTGACGCAACCCTTTCATCGCCACCGATCTCACGCCATGATTTCCTTCGCGACGACGCCCTTGACGTCGGTGAGGCGGAAGTCGCGGCCGGCGTAGCGGAAGGTGAGCTTTTCGTGGTTGAGGCCGAGCAGGTGGAGCATCGTCGCGTGCAGGTCGTGGATGTGCATCTTGTTCTCCACGGCCTCGTAGCCGTATTCGTCGGTCGCCCCGTAGCTCAAGCCGCCTTTGACGCCGCCACCGGCCATCCAGGCGGTGAAGCCTTTGTTGTTGTGGTCGCGTCCGTCGGCGCCCTGGGCGTGGGGGGTGCGGCCAAATTCGCCGGACCAGACGACGAGGGTGTCCTTCAGAAGGCCGCGCTGCTTGAGGTCGGTGAGCAGCGCCGCGATGGGCTGGTCCACGGAGGCGCAATTGGCGGGAAGAACGCTGGAGAGTCTGAAGTGCTGATCCCAATCGCTGTGCGTCACTTCCACGAAACGCACGCCGGCCTCCACCATGCGGCGGGCGAGCAGGCACTTGCGCCCGAAATCATCGGTGCTGGCGCTGGCTCTGCCGTAGGCGGCGGCCATGCCGCCGCGGTCCGGTCCGCTCTCGGAGATGCCATACAGGCGTAGCGTGGCGGCGGATTCCTGGGAGAGGTCCATCACCTTGGGCATTTCGCCCTGCATCTTGAAGGCGAGTTCATAAGATTCGATGACGCCCTCAACCTCCGGATTGAAGCGGTCGTGCTCGAGTTTTTCCCGGTTCAGCGATTGCATGAATTCGATGGTCCGGCGCTGGGCATCGAAGGTGTCGGCAGCGGTGATGTTGCGGACTTCGGCTCCGGCGACGGGACGCCCGTCCACACCGACGCGCGTGCCCTGGCAGATGGCCGGGAGGAAAGCGCTGCCATAGTTTTGCGCGCCACCGAACAGGGATGGCGGCGCGAGAGTGACGAAGCCCGGGAGATTTTCATTTTCGCTGCCCAAGCCATAGAGGGTCCAGGCGCCGAGAGAGGGGCGGACGAATTGCGAGTTGCCGGTATGAAGCTTCAGGAACGCCTGGGGATGAGCGGGCAGGTCCGTGTTCATGGACCGGATGAGGCATAACTCGTCGGCGTGCTCGGCGAGCTTGGGGAATAACTCGCTCATCCACATTCCGCTCTGCCCGTGCTGGGAGAACTTCCATTGGGAACCGAGCAGCAGGGAACCAGGCGCATGTCCGGCCTTGCCGCTGGCGGAAACAAGCTCCGGCTTATAGTCGAAGGTATCGACATGGGATGGACCACCCCGCATGCAGAGGAAGATGACCCGTTTGGCCCGCGCGGGGAATTGCGGCGGCTTGGGGGCCAGGGGACTGACCGCGGCGGCAGCCCGGGTCGCGAGGGCGGAAAAGGCGAGATAGCCAAAACCGCAGGACAGGGAGCGCAACGCTTCACGGCGCGATAACGCCAACGGCAGATACTGGTGGGCGGACGCTTGGGGATGATTCATGGCTTAAAAAAACGGGGTAGTTTCGGAGCTCAATCGAGCATGCGGAATTCGGCGCTGCCAAACAGCGCCCGGCAGAAGTTCGTCCAGGCAGCCTTGCCGCCATCGTCGCCCGCCGGATAACCGTCGAAGTAGTGTTCCGCGGAGGCCTTTTCCGAGCTGGAAGGCAGGCGGGCGAAAGTCAGCAGGAAGGCGCGATCCAGGCGTTGCTCCCTGGGCAGGGCCAGCAGTTTCTCCGCAAGGCGCCGGGCCTGGTCGCCCACAAATGTGTTGTTGAGCATATAGAGCGCCTGCGACGGCGCGGTGGTGCTGTCCCGGTGTCCGGTGACAGTGCTGGGCTCCGCGTAATCAAACACGGCCAGCGAGTCCGGAACCGCCGCCCGGGGCACGGGAAGATAGATACTCCGTTGATCGCCGCCCGCATTAATGAAGGGTTCGTCATTCAAGGGTGCGCGCAGGTTGCGAATCTGGTAGCCCCCGATGGAACCGTCCCCCACCATGGCGACGGCGGAGCCGATGGGTGGTTCCAGATTCAAGGCGCCGCTCACGGCCAGCATGGCGTCGCGAATGCATTCGGCATCCAGACGGCGCGGGCTCATGCGCCAGACCAGGCTATTGTCGGGGTCGGCGGTGAAGTCTTTCTCATCATAGGTCGAACTCAGTTGATAGGTGTGGCTGAGCAGAATATCGCGGATGAGTGCTTTCACCGACCAGCCCTGTTCTTGAAATCGCAGAGCCAGATAGTCCAGTAGCGCGGGATTGGCTGGCGCCTGGCCGGTCGTGCCAAAGTTATCGACACTCTCGACGATGCCGCGGCCGAAAATCCAATGCCACACGCGATTGACGAAAACTCGCGAGGTCAACGCATTGTCGGGCGCCACGAGCCATTCGGCCAGTTCCTTGCGGCCACTCTCGGCCCCCGGGATTTGCGGGGGAGTTCCGTGAGTGAGGATGCTGACGAAGCCGCGCGGCACCTTGTCGGTGGGTTTGGCCACGTCACCGCGCGCAAACAACGGGCTGTCACCAATCCCGGAGAACTCCAGTGGGCGGGCGGCGTAGCGTTCCATTACCTCCGCGATGGTCGCGGGGCGGGTGGTGGGGCGGGAGGGGCGCTCCGCGGGGAAATCCCGCACGCCCATGGCCAGCAGCCTGGCACGGCCATCGTCCTCGTAGGAATTCAGCTCGATTTCCAGGTCGCGGACGGCAACACTGGCGGCGTCGATCATGATCCCGTTTTTGGCATCGCCCTGGAGGCCTCCCGCCATTTTGCCGTTAGCCGCTTTGAGATAGACCGAGTTATAGACTCCCTCCCCGTATTTGCGGGCAGCGGCGAGCTGGCCGTTCTTCTTCTCGCGTTCCTCGGGGGAGAGTGTCTTGGGCAAGCGGGGTAATCCGCAGTCCGTGGGCAACTCGATCAAGCTCCCGCATCTCGCGTTCTGGAAGGTGGGCGCGGCACCGAAGAGGGTATCGGTGCTGAGAAAAATGCCGGCCATCGCATAATAATCGCGTTGTGGAATGGGATCGAATTTGTGATCGTGACACCGGGCGCAAGCAACGGTGAGGCCAAGCACGGCCTGGGAGACCGTGTCAATTTGTTCGTCCGCCAGATCCAGGGCGAACTGCCGGGGATTCTTTTCGCTGAGGCTGTGGGAACCGACGGCGAGGAAGCCCGTGGCGACCTGGTGCTCCGCCAGTTCGCGATTGTCTTTCGCCGGCAGGAGATCGCCGGCGATCTGTTCACGGATGAACTCGTTGTAGGGTTTATCCCCATTGAGGGCGGAGATGACGTAATCTCGGTAGCGCCAGGCCTGAGGCAGGGTGCAGTTCACCTCCCGGCCCGTGCTTTCCGCGTAACGGGCGACATCCAGCCAGTGCCGCCCCCAGCGTTCGCCGAATTGGGGCGACGCCAGCAGGCGATCCACCAGATGTTCGATGGCCTTCTCTGCAGCGGGCGATGACAATGAGACAGCCGCAGCGGGAGCCTTCTGCTTGTCTGCTTGTCTGATCGTCAGATTGTCTCGGTTGCCAGTGCACTCCCGCACAAACGCCTCCACCTCCTCCGGCGTTGGCGGGAGCCCAATCAGATCAAAATAGATCCGCCGCGCTAGCGTGCGCGGGCTCGCATCCGCCACGGGTGTGATGGACTTGGCGTCGAGTTGCGCGAGGACAAAACGGTCGAGTTCGGACTTCGGCCAGGTCGTGTCCTTCACTGCGGGCAAAACCTGGCGCTGTGGGGCTTTGAAGGCCCAATGATCCCGGGCTTTTTCCGTGTCCCAGGAAGGTTTCGACGCTACGGAGGGCTGGGTTTCCTTGTCGCGAGGATCGGGAGCGCCCATTTTGATCCACTGCTCGAAATCCGCGATCACCTCATCCGGAAGTTTGCCGCCCGCCTTCTCGGGCGGCATTTGCAAGTCCTTGTTGCCGTAGTGGAGCGCTTCGGCGAGCAGACTTCCCGGAACATCGCCCGGCACGACCGCGGGCCCGGTGTCGCCGCCCTTGCGAATACCCTGCCGCGTGTCGAGCACGAGGCCACCCTTGATTTTTTCCGCATCGGCCGCGTGGCATTTGTAGCATTTGTCCGCCAGGACCGGCCGGATTTTCTTCTCGAAGAACGCCAGGCCGTCGGCGGTCGGTTGGTCCGCCTTTGGCGCGGGCGGTTTGGCCGGCTCGGACTTCGCGGTTTCCGGCTTGGGCGCGGGGGCCGCTGGCGGCGTCGGATTCCCGTTCTGCGCGCGCTGCCCCAATTTATAAAGCTCCCGATATTCTTCAAACGTCAACTGGCCATCGCCCTTGAGATCGAGTTTTTTGAAGGTTGCCGCCACCGCCTCCGGGTGGGTCTGGAAAAACGGCACATAATCCTTGAGCTGCGAAAACTCCTCCTCGCTGACCGTCCCATTGCCATCGGTATCGAGGAATCTGAAGGCCTCTTCCGGACTGACCCGGGGCTTGGACGCACCGGGCGGTTCAGCGGCGGCTAAAGGAGTGAGGATGGCCAGCAGGACGAGGACGAATCGATGAGGTTGCATGGGTTACTGGTGCTTGAGCCAGCGGGCGCGACGCTCCTGGCTGAGTTTTTCAAATTCCTGCTGCTGCTCCGGCGTGAGTTCCTGCCAGAGTGCGTGGCCCTGTTTGACCGAAGCCTGGACGAGGCCGCGCGAGGCTTCCTCACGCACACTGCGAAAATCGGCCAGCATTTGATCGTAGACCGGTCGTGCGGCCTCGATCTGCTCCGGAGTGAGTTTCAAGCGCTCCGCATCCTCGTGCATGCGGGCTTTGACCCAGTTTTCCTCCCAATGAGCCTGCCGCGCGGACGCCGCCGCGGTGCGCGAGGTGACCGCCGAGCCGCACACTCCACCCAAGCCAAAGAGCACGGCGAAGCCGGCGAGGATTTTGACCATTCGAAAAGCGTTCATAGCCCGCGCTCCAGTTCGTTCTGCACGTAAGTCGCAGCGAAATCCTGAAAATTTGGAGCGGGTTTCGACTCGTGCCGATAGCCCAGTGCCAGGAGGCAGATCAAGCCTGCCACCACCGCCGCGCGCGGCAGCAACCACAAAGTCCAGTCGCGCGCATCGCCTTCGCGCAATCCGGAGACGATGCGCGTGGCAAAGCCCGGCGGTACAGTGATTGGCGATTCCGGTTCGCACCGGGCCATGCGCGCCAACTTTTGAATGAGTTTTTCGGTCGAATGCATGAGACGAGTCTGGTTTTTGCCTTCTAATACACCGCGGGTCGCCCGGCGATTACACCCGTTGGAAAAAAAAGTTGCGGATCACTCCGGAAACCGCGCCGCCAGATCGGCGAGCGCTTTGCGCAGCCGCCGCCGCGCGCGAAAGGCCCGCACGCGCACGCCGGTCACACTCCAGCCGGTCAGCGCGGCGATTTCGCTCACCGCCTTCTCCTCCAGGTGCAGCAGCGTCAGCACGAGACGATCGTCCGGTCCCAAAGTCGAGAGCGCCCGGTCCAGCAGCTCTCTGGCCTCGCGCGCCTGCCCGGCGGTGGCGGTGTCCGGCGAGAGCATCGCCGCTTCCAGGGTCGTCTGTTCGGTCTCGGACAAGTCAGTCCACCGCAACTCGGGCCGGCGGCTCCGCCCCCGCAAGGCGTTGCGGCAGACGTTCAGCGTCAGGCGTGAAAGCCAGTTCTCCAGAGGCAATTTCGCATCGTAGCGATGGAGCTGGTCAAACAGCCGCCGAAACACCTCTTGCGCGAGATCCTCTTCATCCATGCCGCGCGACAGATGATTGCGCACGATGCGGATGACCTGCGGATACAGAACATGCACCAATTCCCGCGCCGCCGCTTCGGCGCGATGCTCCCGCCAGGCGGTAATCAGAGGCCCGAGATCTTCATTCATTCGGTGGCAGGCGCCTCACTGGGGCTGCCGCCGCAGGATGGCAGGAAACGCCCACGGCCACAAACAGCTTCGCTGGAGAGTTCGGGTCGGAGGACAACCATTTTGTAAAAGACGGAAGGAAATTGAGAGATGTTACAGCGCAACTGATCACCCTCCGCTGGGCGCAAAGAAATGTCCGCAAGTGCAGCAATGCGCACTGGTGGATCGCGCGCTCCGAGCGCGATGGCAAAGCACTGCGCGATAGCGCCAAACATCCGCTCCCGAAGACCATGAAGACGGACGCCACCGGCGCGGGCGTTTGGCATGTCGCTCGGACCGCGACATTCACCTATTCGGGGTGCGTGTCAGGAAAGGTCTCGCTCGGGCTCCATTGCCAGGGCCAATCCTCGGCCCGCACGCACATTCCGGTTACGACCGGATTGTCCCGGACGTAGGCGTATTTCGCGTCGAATTCATCGAGATGATTCCGCAGGCGGTGATCGAAAAAGTTTTCCTGCCATACGATGCCGCTATGCCGCGCATGATAGCCTTTCCAGTCGCCAATCGTCTTGCTCATCTCACGCGAGGGACCAAAGCTCAGGAGCGCATGCCAGTGATCAGGCATCAGGAGGAACAAGTGAACCCACCAGCGGAGTCTCTCGTGATAGAGTTTTGCCGACTCGAGCAGCATCCCTGCGATTTGCGGTTGGGTTAGATCCGGACTCCCGGGGGCGCAGCGAACGCGAATGTGATAGACGGCGTCTTCCCGAACCCATGCCGGGATGTCGTGGTAGAGGCGCGCGCCGAAGCCTTGGTAAACGGTTCGCGGCTTGGGGTTTTCTTCGCTCATGCGTGCGGATTGTTCTATCTCCACGAACCGCCAGCAAGTGCAATGCATTGGTGGATCGCGCGCTCCGAGCGCGATGGCAAAGCACTGCGCGATAGCGCCAAACATCCGCTCCCGAAGACCATGAAGACGGACGCCTCCAGCGTAGGTATTTGGCATGTCGCTCGGAGCGCGACATCCACCGATGCTCGACCGGTCTCCCAAAGCCTCGGCTTGCGGTTGACTGGCCGTGCCCCTTTCGGTTGCGGCTTTGCCGCTCGGCGCTCTTTGCGGTAGAATTCAATGATCGGGTCGGCGGGCAGGACCGCCTCATGCACGCAAGGGGCCGCGGAAAATGCGGAATTTGCGGAAAATGGCTCCCAATCGCGGGACGGATAGCCCGCAAATTCCGCAAATTCCGCGCCCAGGGGTGCGGATACGGGTGCGCGGACACTCTTCGTCGCGGACCGCGTCGCCTTCCTCGCCAATGGGCGCATCCTCGAGCACGCTCCCGCCGGGCAACTCTTCGCCGCTC